>Ga0315901_10005603_pt1 | contig 15248 bp, 6 predicted proteins | sample LakEriMetagenome_10_FD_203761 | JGI IMG/M metagenome (GOLD analysis project Ga0315901, IMG submission 203761) | Freshwater fungal communities from buoy surface, Lake Erie, Ohio, United States - Buoy 2 MA116 | ecosystem: Environmental > Aquatic > Freshwater > Lake | place: USA: Lake Erie, Ohio...
AGATAAGTGGTTTAGTAAGCTTATCGAAAACGAAATTACTCAGGTGCCGATTTCAATTTTGCAGTCCTTAATACCTTGCAAACATTCGATCGTCGAGACAGCTCTTGAGCAATTCAAGCCAGATCTGTTGCATTTGGCGACACCTGTATCGCTCGGTGCGATTGGTTTTTATTATAAAGACAAGCTAAAACTCCCTTGCCTAGCGACTTTTCACACAGATTTAGCGGCCTACGCACCGATGTACCAAATTCCTTATATCGAAGAAATTATAAACGGTGCCACGAAAACCACTTATAGTCGTGCTCATAGAATTTTGGCTCCTAGTCCAAGCTCAAAAAACCAACTAGAAAAAATCGGACTAAAAAATGTCGGTGTCTTTGGGCGCGGTGTAGATCACCAAAACTTTAGCCCAGCTAAGGCTGATAAAGAGGTCCTCAGAGAATATGGACTGGATCCCTCTAAGACGACTTTACTCTACGTAGGAAGATTGGCAGAAGAAAAATCTATTCCTGAAATTATTGAGGTCTTTAATGATTTATCCCAAAAACATGAGCTTCAATTACTGCTTGTTGGTGATGGTCCTATCCGCTCAAAGCTAGAGCAGGAGCTGGATACCACTGATGGCAATTATGCTTTTGCTGGAATAAAAAAAGGAGCGGAGCTAGCGAGCTTATATGCTTCTTGTGATATTTTTGTGTTCCCCTCAAGGACGGAAACCTTTGGGCAAGTGGTTTTGGAGGCGATGGCTTCAGGTCTGCCTGTGGTTGGTTATGATTCCCCGGGGGTCTGTGATCTAATCATAGACGACCAAAGCGGCTATCTGGTAAAAGATTTTCAGAATTTCAAATTTGCAATTGAAGATTTAATTAAGCATCCAGAGCGTAGAAAAACTTTTGGGCAAAAAAGTCATGAGCTAGCTCAATCACGCTCTTGGAGCAAGATCCTAGGTGATCTTGTCGAGGAGTATAAAACTCTGATCGGCTCTAAGAGTTTGAGTTTTGACTAAGTGCTATAATTGTAGATTATGAAAACTCTTACCAATAAAGCTTTAAGAGGATCTGCTTTACTAGACGATAGAAAACTCACCAAATCCACCGCTTTTTCAAAAGAAGAAAGAGAAGTCTATGGGCTAAGAGGTTTATTGCCAGCTAAGATTTGTAATTCTAATATTCAAGAAGAAAGAATTTTAAGAGCGCTGAGAAATATTCCAAAAGATATCGACAAGTATAGTTTTTTGATCGGTTTGCTTGAAAGAAACGAAAGATTGTTCTATCAAATTTTAGTAAATAATCTTGAAGAGGTTATGCCCATAATTTACACTCCTACTGTGGGTCAAGCCTGCAAAGAGTTTGCGCAAAATTTTCGTAAAACCAGAGGTTTTTACATTAATCCTGGTGATAAAGGTGATATCAGAAAAATCCTTAATAACTGGCCGGTAGATGATGTTAGAGTAATCGTTGTTACTGATGGTGAGCGGATTCTAGGGCTAGGAGATCTTGGCTCAAACGGTATGGGTATTCCGATTGGTAAGCTTCAGCTTTATGTAGCTGGTGCTGGTATTGATCCTGAATACTGTATGCCTATTACCATTGACGTGGGTACTAATAATGAGGCTCTTTTGAATGATCCGATGTATTTGGGCTCTCAGCATAATCGTCTGCGCGGGCAAGAGTATTTTGATTTGATTGATGAGTTTGTGGCGGCTGTAAAGGATAAATTCCCGAATGCTTTGATTCAGTTTGAGGACTTTTCTACTGATAACGCTTATAAATTACTCAATCGTTACCGTGATAAATGTCTTTGTTTTAATGATGATATTCAAGGTACAGCGGCTGTGGTGCTTGCTGGAATCTACGCTTACCAGAGAGCGTCTCAAGTAAGGCTTGAAGATATGAAGTTTATGTTTTTGGGTGCTGGTGCGGCAGCGACGGGCATTGGTGATCTTATTGTCTCGGCGCTTGTCGAGATGGGAATCCCTCAGGAACAGGCTTATAGACAATTATGGTTTATTGATAGTAAGGGTCTTGTGGTAGCAAGTAGAACAGACTTGGCTGATTATAAAAAACCATACGCGCACGATTATCCTGGTATGGATTTTGCTTCTGCTCTTGATTCTATAAAACCTAATGTACTAGTTGGAGCTACGGGCACGCCTGGAACCTTTACGCAGGCTATTGTAGAGCGTTTAGTTTCGTTTCATGAGCGTCCTGCTATTTTTGCTCTCTCCAATCCTACTGCTAATGCTGAGTGTACAGCCGAGCAAGCTTATACTTGGAGTAAGGGTAAGGCTATTTTTTGTAGTGGTAGTCCTTTTGCTCCTGTAGATCTAAATGGTCAGGTATTTAGACCTGGTCAGGGGAATAATGCATATATTTTCCCTGGGATCGGGCTTGGAGCTGTTGCTTGCCGCTTATCTTCGATCACTGATGATATGTTCCTTGAAGCTGCTAAAACTCTAGCTAATATGGTTACCGAGCAAGATTTAAGCCATGGTACTATGTACCCAAGGTTAACGGAAATTAGAAAAGTTTCTCTTGCTATTGCTGTTGCGGTCGCCAAAAAAGCCTTCCAAAAAGGTCTTGCCCAAATTCCAGAGCCTGAAAATATAAGTAACTTTATATCTGAAATGATTTACCAACCAGGCTATTAAGGATCTACTGAAAAAAGCGTCCTCTAAACTTCGTTTTTAGCGAATCCTTAAGCTTCCTTAACTTATTTAAGTTATTATTGGTACACTGTAATTCTAGAGGGTTTAACTTATGGCTGGTGATGATGATAACGAAGATAAACAGTTTGAGGCTACTCAACACAAGCTTAAAGAACAGCGTAAAAAAGGTAATGTTTTTAAAAGTAAAGATCTGACTCAACTAGCTGTAATGATAGTCGGATTTGTTTTATTGTTTAGTTTTGGTAATTTAGCTTTTAAAACTCTTATGGAATTATGTAAGTCTCTTTGGAGTGAGATTCCTAATTTTGATAAGGTTAGCGGTAATTTTATAAACTTTCATGCTTGGCGCGCTTTAATTATAATTATTGTTCCTACGATGATTGCTCTCTCGCTGATTGGTTTTGTGATCGAAGTGCTTCAACTGGGCGGAATCATTTTTACTACAGAGCCCTTACAATTTAAACTTGAAAAACTTGATCCAATTAAGGGTCTAAAAAACATGTTTAATGTTAAATCCCTTTTTGAGCTTGGTAAGGGACTAATAAAAGTCTTTGTGGTTGGCTATATTGCTTGGGATGTGGTTTCTGAGCATATGACTCAGTTATTAGGTACAATCGAAGCTTCTCATAAGCTCGCTGGATTTATTGTGGTTTCGGTTATTTTGTGGGAGTTTTTTTATAAGACTTCTATTTTACTTTTTGCAGTTGCAATTATTGATTATATTTTTCAGCGCTGGAAATTTCTTAAAGACCAAAGAATGAGTTTTAAAGAAATGAAAGATGAGTATAAAGATACCGAGGGTGATCCTCTCATTAAATCTAAACGCCGTCAAAAGCAAAGAGAAATTGCCATGGGCGGTGGCGGTGGCGGTATGGCACAAGTGCCAGAAGCAGATTTCGTCGTCAAGAATCCTGATCACGTGGCTCTGGCGGTTAAGTATGATGAAAAAATGGATAAAGCTCCTAAGGTAATTGCAAAAGGCGCAGATCTTCTCGCTGAGCAGATTATACAGATTGCCGAATCCTATGGTGTGCCCATCATAGAGAATATTCCCCTTTCGCGTGCTTTATTTAGGCTAGTTAGGTTAAATCAAGAAGTTCCTGCGGATTTATATCGTGCAGTCGCTGAAGTATTGTTACTTGTCTACAAAATCAAAGGCAAACAGTTTTCATAACAGCCTTTCGCTAAGCTTAGCTTTTGAAAGTAGCTCATCGAGTGTATTTCCTGAGATCTGCTTAGATAAATTTACCATTTTAGGATCACAATCTATAAGATTGATTTCTATACCAGCAATTTTAGCGATGAGACCAGCATGATACCTCATGGTATAAATTGATGAAGAAAAGTTTTTAAATAAATAAATCAGTTCTTGGGATGTATAATCTTTTACGCTAATGAAAACCGCTTCTGGATTGGTTTTTATGAAATCTTTGAGGCGTAAATTAATTTTATGATCTCCGTTTTGCATTTCTAGAAAAATTATATTTTTTGCTTGACTCTCAATTTGCTCTGCGAGTTTTTGCAAAAAATTATCACTTATGAATTTAGAATCCCTAAGAGCGATACAGATAGAGCCAATGTTAAGCCCATCAAATTTTTTAATATCGATATTGTCAATTTCGTCTATCAAGGTCCAAGCCCAGTCACTGACAAGGGTGTGTGATATTTTATGTTTTTGTAAAAAATTAGAGCTATCTTCGTCTCTGACGCTGATTTGATCAGCGAGTTTAAAAACTTGTTGGGTGATAAATCTATTAAACGGGCTTTGGAGAGGACCTATGCCTTGAGCAAAAATAATGATTTCTTTAGAGAGTAATTTAGCGATAATAATTACAAGAGAATAATAGTAAATCGACCAGGGCCCGCTCAAATCTTGAAACATACCGCCTATTGCAAATAATTTTTTTGAGTTTATAAGTATTTTAAAATGCTCAAGTAAAGAAACTCGAGTGGATAGTCGGCTGATTGATGTTTTGGAGCCATATTTAGCTTTTAATTTGGCTTCTAATAAATCAGCGAGCAGTTCATCACCGTAATTGCCAAAGCCTAAATATCCCAAAATTATATACACTTAACTAAATTTTAAACTAGATTATTAATAATTATAGTCGCTATGTCTGAAACAAATTTCGATTCTAAATTACAAAAAACTATTAGTATGATGCAGGAGATTAACCAACTCACGGGAGATGCTGAATCTCTAAGTCAAATGCATAGAGATGAAAGTACAACGAAGGAGTCTATTCTATCTTTAAAGCAAAACATCTTAAACCAGCATGAATTAAAATTCACAGAAGCACAAACCAAACTTGATAATCCACCAAAAATAGTCGTAGAGATACAAGGATCAAAAATTGAAGTTATTGATCAAGATGCTTATAAAGAATTAAAAGAAATTTTTACGATCTCACAATCAAGCCTAGACTTATCAAAGTCAAGTTATAACGAAGCTAAAGTAGATGCTGTTACAGCAAGAAACCAACTCGTTGAAAAAGATCAAACTAAAAATATACTTGAAAGTGAACTAGATCAGCTATATAACCAAATATCATCTTTGCTGACAACGGTTCGTCAAGAGGGTAAATCAGCTCTTAAGAACATGGAAAAAGATAAAGAACTTGTTAAAGAAACTAGAGACGAAGATAAAAATTCAAAAAATAATGAATTTTTTAGTCCGACAGAAGACCAAAACCCTTATTTTAAGGAGAATTTACAGGTAACAGATTTTAATAAAGCTATAGAATCAAGTCCAGCCAAAACATCTCACATGTCAATTGAAGCTGTAGACGATAATTGATATATAATTTATAAGTGCCTAAATCTGACTCAAAAACAAGAGTTTTCTCTATTATCGCCCATATTGATCATGGAAAATCTACTCTTGCTGATAGATTGCTTGAAGCTACTGGTACTATTTCTGCTCGTGAAATGCAATCCCAAGTCCTTGACAGTATGGATATAGAACGCGAGCGCGGAATCACCATCAAGCTTAATATGGCTCGCATGGAATATAAAGGTTACGTCCTTAATCTTATCGACACGCCAGGGCACGTAGATTTTACTTATGAGGTCTCTCGTTCGCTTGCCGCTTGTGAAGGAGCTTTATTAGTGGTGGACGCGACTCAAGGAGTTGAGGCTCAAACACTTGCTAATGTTTATCTCGCTCTTGAACATAACTTAGAAATTATCCCGGTCCTTAATAAAATCGATCTTCCTAGCGCTGATGTTGAGCGTGTAAAAAAAGAAATTGAAGAAATTGTTGGTCTTGATTGCAGTAACGCTATTGAGATTAGTGCTAAGACTGGACTTAATATCGATAAGCTCTTAGACGCTATCATAGAGCGGATTCCACCGGCTCCTTGTGAGATTGATAAGCCTTTAAAAGCCCTTGTGTTTGATAGTTATTATGATTCATATCTTGGAATAGTTGCTTATGCAAGAATTATGCAAGGTAAGGTTTCTAGGCTTGAAGAAATAAAATTTATTCAAGCTAATAAAAATTATCAAGTTGTCGAGCTTGGATACCGTACTCCTAACAAAAAACAAGTGGACACTCTAAAAGCCGGTGATGTAGGTTATATAGCTTGTTCAATTAAAGAAATCCAAAACATAGTCGGGGATACGATTACCACCCAAGCTAATCCTTGCCTTGATGTTATACCTGGTTATAAACAAGCAATGCCTGTTGTTTTTTGTGGATTATATCCTGTCGATAGCGCTGAGTATGAGGATCTAAAAGAAGCTCTTGCCAAGCTTAAGCTAAACGATAGCTCAATTAGTTATGAGCCTGAAAGCTCAAAAGCTCTTGGATCGGGCTTCCGGTGCGGGTTTTTGGGGCTTTTGCACATGGAAGTAGCGCAAGAACGGCTAGAGCGTGAGTATAATCTTAATCTCATTACCACAGCTCCGAGTGTGATTTATAAAGTGCATATGACTAGCGGTGAGGTTATCGATATCGATAATCCTAGTAATTTACCGGATCCTACTTATATCGATCATATTGAAGAGCCCTATGTAAAACTAAATGTGCTTTTGCCGCAAGAGTACGTAGGAGCTATCATGGAGCTCTCTCAAGAGCGCAGAGGAATTTTTAAAGATATGCAACATCTTCACTCGGGCGTTGTGAGTAGAAGTAATCTAATCTATGAAATCCCGCTCTCTGAGATAGTCACAGACTTTTTTGATCAGATGAAATCTCGCTCTAAGGGTTACGCTACGATGGATTATGAGATTTGCGGCTACAAAGAAAACAAACTTGTCAAAATGGATATTTTACTTAATGGCGAAAAAGTCGATGCTCTTTCGGTAATTGTTTTTAGAGATAACGCTCACACAGTGGGCTCTAAGCTAGCCAAAAAACTAAAAGAAGTTATACCGCCCCATATGTTTGAGATTCCTGTGCAAGCGGCTATCGGCGGTAAAATTGTCGCGAGAGAAACAGTACGTGCTCAGCGCAAAGACGTACTTGCTAAATGTTATGGCGGTGATATTACTCGTAAGAAAAAACTTTTGGAAAAGCAGAAAAAAGGCAAAAAACGCATGAAGAACGTCGGCTCGGTGGAATTACCGCAAGAAGCGTTTATGGCTGTTTTGAAGCTTGATTAAGGTTAAGATAATACTGTGAGCTTGTGCGGTTCTTGAGTGCGCTAATTGTAATATTGTTACAATTAGCGACTAGGATCCACTATTACTAATTGTAATAATATTACAATTAGAGCGAGGAAACTACTTGTTTTTTAGGTTTTAAACAAGGTTCCACATGGTTTCTTTATAATCTTTTGGTAATAATTCTTATTTCATGATAGTCTAGATAATAAGCCAGGATCAAAAATACACTTAAATGAGTAATGATATTACCAGGAACTTAGTTAGTAAGGGACTACCAGTGTCAGATTGGCCTCATGATGCTGTTTTATATGGTTTGGGTGGATCTTATGATTCTGTTAGTGAGTCATATAAAAGGAAAAGCAGAATATCTAAAAGAAAAACTTTAAATAGATCTCTAGCTGACTATATATCAAGTTCTCCTCGGCGTTACACAGTTGAGGAGGTAAAAAAAATATCTCGCTCAGATGAGCTTAAAGGTTCAAGAAGATTAATTGATACAGGAGGACCTGATCCTGCTCAGAGATCTGCTTATTATAGAAATTTAGAAGCTTTAGAATGTTATTTCAATCCCGATAAACTTTATGAATATTTTCCTCATCATCCACTACTGCTCCTTAGCAATAAGACTTTTAAAATTTCAAAAAAGACAAAAAATAAAGTTAATCGTCAAGATCAAGAATTAGATGATGCTCAAAAATCTCTCATTATTAATGGTTTAGATGCTCTTTCAAAAAGTTTTATTAGATATCTAAAAAGAGATAATCCTGATAAAACTTTAATAACTAATTTTCTTTTATTACTTAAAAATCATAATAAACAAGTTGATTTTTTAAACCAATTAATTTTTATTGAAACTAAAGAATCAGATCCCCATAATTCTGCTTTATATAAGCTAATTAAGATTCTAAAAACTCAAAATCTTGTCAATCTTTTTTTTGACAAATCAGTACAAAATAGTCCATTAATCACTTTATCTAAAAGTGCTGCTGCTGGATCTATCAATAGTGCTTTTTCTCTTGCTTTTTTACTAAAAGATTGTCCAATTGAAAAAAATGATTTGATGTTTTTTATTAATCAAAATCGTCTTTTAAATTGTTTATATAATGCTCTTTTTAAAGACAAGCAAGTTTGCGTAGAGCCTTTTGTAAACTTAACTCGCTTAATGGCTAAACATTCAGAGATAGAAATACTCACGAAGCTTTCTTCTTACTTTCAATCTTATTTTGGGGAGTTGGTAAAGGAAATTAGCAAGAACGATCAAAAAGCTATTGCTGATGCGCTAATTGGTCTGATGGATGTTTTATCAAAGAATAATCATCTTGATCCACTTTTTGGTAATTATGCAATATCTCACACTGTTTTTGGTTTATTACTAAAAGGCGTTCAGGATGGTAATCCAAACTGTTCTAGAGTACTTCAAAAAATAATTCAAATTTTTGAAGATGAAAAAAAATTTCTATGTTTAAAAAATCGTAATCCAATTGATTTTTTATGCTCAACCTCATACACACTTTCTACTGGTCTAAATGAAGGCAAAGAATCTTGCCAAGAGCCTTTTCTTTTGTTAGTCAAAAATTTAAAAAATCAATATCTAAGATCTAATAAAGCTAATGATAAAAGTTCTATGAATAAAATTTTCAATAGAGCCCTAAGCAATTTAGTAGAGGGTTTAAAGAATAAAAAACTCATATGCCAGAAACCTCTACTAGAACTCTTAATTATGCTTAAGTCGCTTGACTTTGAATTATCAGAAGCAACAATTATCTCAATCAATGCCCTTGGTAATAAAGAAATAAATAACGTTATTCAAGACTGGATTGATTTACATTAAAGATTCGCTGAAAAACGAAGTTTTGAGGCGGAATCTGCTTAACTTTTGCAATACTTTGTTTATTTATTTTTTAAATTTAACGCTAAAATAAAGCTAATAAGATGCTTGAGCTATGCATATTTAATAAAGAAAGTCCATCGAAAAATGGTTTAAGTTTTTGGGAATATAGTAATAATGAGCTTATAAAAACCTCAATTTCTTTTAATCTTGATCGTTTTAAAACCAAAGACAGCACAAGCAAGAATCTAAGTGAATTCATTCAAGAGCTTAATTATATTTATAAAGAAAACGACTCCCTAAAAAGCTTTTTTGAAAAGCTAAGCGGGTCTGGCTTGGAGATAGAGATTGTCGAGAATTATCATCATATTCTTTGTTTTGATTCTGACAGAAAAGTCTTAATTCTTGACGCTAAAATCCAGTTTAAGCTTATACCAATTTATTTATTTGCTTTTTACTATGGGTTTTTGAGACGTACAAAATCTGAAGATGAAATTTTTAAATTGATGTTTGATTTTTTTGCAAGTTTTGATAAAAAATACATATCAGAAATAATCGAATTCCTCAAAAAAGACCAATCTGGTCCTCGAGTGTATGACGCTGGGTCGCACTTGCTGAACTATTTTGACTATGTTTTAGCATCAGGTAATAATTCTTCTTATACTAAAGCTGATAATTATCTCCAAACCCAAGTTTTGCGTAATCGTGCTCTTGCTGGTCGCTTGCCTTATGATCTTGAGGCTATAAAAAAAGTTTTTGATGATAATTCTAGCGATCCTTTTTCAGCAAAGGCAGTTAGTGAGCTATTTCTAGCTACCCAAAAAACTTTTGATAAATATTTTGCTAGGCTTTATTACCAGCATCTTTGTAATTCTCTTAGGGCTATTGGTCTAAAAGTCGTTGCCCAGCGTGGTTCTAGGGTGGCTCATGAACAAGGTCCGATCTTAATTAATGCCGGCACTGTTAGTATCGATGAAGGTTTTAATATCAGCATTAAAAAATCTAGATCGCATTTGATTGATACTTTAAGTAAGATAGAAGAGCTGATCTCATCTTCTCGTGTCGCTCTTGCTGGCAGTGATTCAGAAGTTAAGGCTTTAATTCTAAATATAAATTTGTTTTTAGATAGTTTGATTTATTTGGCAGATTTAAAAAATCTTGCTCAAGCAAGAATTGAAAAAAATATTCTTGATCTAAAAAAATCATTTCAGGATTTATTTCAGTTCCTCTTTAAAGAGCTTGAATCTAATCGAAACTCTCATAAAGACGGGTTTTGGACTGCTTATGATAATCTTAAAAATCACGAAAAAAATTCTTTAAGTTTTATTTTAGAGCTTGAAGACTTAGTTTTAAACTCCCCCGTCACTAAAAAAACTGCGGTTATTTATGTCCAAAGACCAAGCTCAAAATCTGGGCATTTTATCCCGAGAATTTTACTAGGACAAAAGCTTTATATAGAGACAGACCAGCAGTCTCAAGAGCTAAGGCTTGATGCTATTCCTTATAATTTTGTCAGTCCGGATTTTGAATTAATCTCTGATGGAGTTGATTCGTTTTTTGAAAACGCGTCTATTTCTATAGTTACTAATAAAGATACAGGCTCGCCTTATATCAAATGGGAAAACGCTGAAGATTTGGCTTATAGTATGGCTCCAGGGATTTATAAAGCGATCAAATCTGCTCATGAGCAAGGTAAAAAATTCCACTACCAGCTAGAAACCACTCTGCTAGGACCTTTGATAGATTTGTTTGTTACTCTTCTTGAAACTGAGATGAGTAATATTGCTAGTATCGAGAGATATACTATATTCCAGAACTCCGCTCTTAAAATCGATGATATCCCTGGATTAGCAGGAATACAGTTAAGTAATCCAGATCTTGAAAAAATCGAAAAATCTTATCGCCGAGAGCTTTTGGACTCTGCTCAGTTCGTGCTTGAATATTATGTCCTCAATGATGAGCTAGAAGAATATATCAGCGTCGAGTCTCTTGATCCTGAAACAGGAACGCTTAATTTTATTCTAGGTCTAAGAGATGTGCAGATGGATGTGGCTCGTTTATGCTTGCTTAAACGCGGTAATAGAGATGCTTTTGAGGAGTTTGATACTTGGGCGCGCCAGCTTATAAACTCTGCTAGTCAAAAACAAGATTCAGATTTATATCTCAAAACCGCCCAACAAATTAGTCAAAAATTAAAATCTCTTGTTGACGAGGATTCAGCTCGTTTGTTTATAAAAAAATATCTTCTTTATCCAGCTGTTACAGCAAGAAAAGAATATTTAGACTCTAATCCTGAAATCTCAAAAGTATTTATTACGGCTAATAAATCTTTTAAAGAAGCTGATTACTACTATGATTTTACTGTGGCGCCCAGTAGGATTGATTTTGGGCGGCATGTTGTAGCTTCAGTAACTACTCTTATGGGAAGAATTCTGGGAGCTAATGATAATGAGGCTCTCAAGATCGGTAAAGAATTTATTGATCTTGTTAGTAAAGCAGAAAATAGTTATTTTAGTACGGCAGGATCCGCTGGAACGGTTAAAGTTATCGAAAACACCTGTAGGGCGGTTCAATACGCAAAAGCAATAGCCTTCCAGTCAAGCTTCCAGCAATTCAATGTAGATGGGCTTTTGGCACGCTTGACTATAAATTCAAGAAACACTAGAAGCGCTGGGCTTCATGTGATGGAGTTTGGGACTATGGCGTCTACTGGCTATTGCATCACTAAAGAGCCTTTGTTTATACTTTTGGGTTTAGCGATTAGCTCTAAATCTTTACTTGAAAAGCTTGGAATTACCAATCCTCTAGATCAAGAAAAATTACTAGAAGTGTTTAAAATCCTTCAAGAAAAAAGAAAAGAATTTAAATCTACTACAGAGTGGGAGATTTTTTGTTATGAAAAACTAATTAACTCGCCGCTTATTCAAGAGCATATAAGCGACCCTCATTTTAAGTGGCTTCCTAATATTAAGTCGATGACGGTGCTCTTACGTTATCTCTCTGATAGTGCCGATCCTAGTAACCAAGCTGAAGTGATGTATTCTCAATTAGCTAGTAAATTGATTGAGTTCGCTCGCATCGTTAATGAAACAGGAATCATCCAAAGAATTCAAATAATGAATAAGGCTATTTCAAGATCAAGCCTGGTTTTAGAAACTCAGAAGAATTATGCAGAGCTCAAGATAGGTCTAAATGCGGCTTATAAGGGTAATGTATCTGATGAGCGCGAAAACGCGAATCAGTATCTATTAGCGTTTTTACTTCATGATACTCGCTACCTAAAAAACACTTCTATAAGTGAGGTTAGTAATCTTGTAAATTATCAAATCAGCAATTACTCTAAGCCTGCTGAAATCCGTATTATAGACCCTCTTGTCGACCCTGAAGTTTTTATGGGCGGCGAGCTAAAGCTTCGCTCTGATAATCTTATTAAGAAGCTTATAGCTATTGACTTTCAGCCTCGCCTAACAGAAGAGTTAATAAAGGCGATGGTAATAAGTTACGGCTCTGATTATTCTAATTGGCGAGTGCTGAAAAAAAGAATTAATGCTTTAGATCCAAGCCAGCAAGAAGAAATAAAAAATCAGCTTGCTAACCTTGAGACAGAATTTAAATATCTTGAAATCTTCTCGAAAGGCTTTTTTAAGAATCCTCTAGAAGGATTTCAGGGACTAGATCTTATTCAGCTTAATGCTGATCATCAAGAAATCAGTGATGTACTTAGTAATTTAACACTGGTCAGAAGATTAATGCGTGTCAATAACCCTAATTCTCTGTTGGTGCTAATTGATAATCCTCAGCAAGCCAAAAAACCATTTTTTGATTATGATAAATCTCTTGAATGGATGGCTTTGGGCGGTACTATCGCTTCTCATATGATTTCAGATGATTGCTATGAAGCTTGGAGAGCAGAAATTGATAACCAAAGTACCTGGGCTAAGCTCATTATCCAAAAACAAATCATGGAGCAAAAACTCAATCGCCAAGAGCTAGCTCAAATCCCTCAATATCAAGATTTGATCGACACCGCTCAAAAGCAGTTTAATGAAATTCAAAAATATGCTGATCTTAACCGTGATCTAATAATCCAAAAATATAAAGAAGCTCTAGATCTTCAAGCCAGCTTGCCTAGCCTAAAGCGCTATGTAGAGTGGATTAATTGTCTTGCCCGCATCCAAAACTATAAATCTATTAATGAAATCGAATTTTCTGATTGGTTAGTGCTTGGTGGCAGATGGGTACTTAATGGACAAACTCAAAAAGATATTGATTATATCGTTAATATTTTTGAAACTCAGCTTCACGTAAAAACACTTGGTAAGCGTGGTTATGAACTTTTAAGTATTTTTGTTCAGCCAGATCGGCCTCCTGAGCTTGACTCTAGATCTAGAATAATTGAGATTGCTGGATCCACCAAAGAAGCTGATCTTTTGGTTTCTAGTGCTAGTGAAAATATGAAATTCAGATTGATTAATCGCTCTCAGGCTGGCTTGCATAACCAAAGAACTAAAATTTTCAAAGAGCTAGATGATCGTCTTCCTAATAGCGTAAATCTTTCTGATCCTGCTGAAATTGATAAGCTTTGGGATAATTTCGTAGGCGAGTATTTCCAAGCATTAGCTGGAAACCAGCTCACCAAGCTAAATTCAATTTTTGCCAAGCTGTTAAAAATAAATTTTTATTACGCAAGCTTGTTTAAGGATATTAATCCTAAGCTTGAGTCTATTACAGAAAGTTTTATTAACGCACGCTTAGTTGATGCAAAACTTTTGATCCCAATTTTTGGAGATCACAAGACTCAGGCTGGAATATTTAGAGAGCTAGCAGATTCACTTAGCTTGAATCCTAGTCCTAGCTTGGGTTTGGATCAGCTGTCTCGCCTTGGGGAAATGTTTAATTTTAATTATTTAGTGTTTTTGACTTTTGATTGTGTGGATGAAAATGAAATAGTAAATAAATTAGCTACGTTTTTTGATCAATACTTAAATATTCACGAAGAAGATTATCCCCCTTATATGTTTCACAGTCTCTGTGCTGGTTCTGGCTATGGCTTTACGCAGACTTATTACTTGGATACTAATCTGCGCACTAAGATGTTTAAGCTTGCTTGCAAGACAGGAGTCAGTATTTATAAGCTTTTACATTATCTAGTCTCTAAGATAAGTGTGCTCAAATACTCTCAACAAGAGTATCGTGATGCTCTAATTGGAGATTATGAAAACGGTATTATTGCTGTTGGTTATCAGCACGAAACTATTTGTATCGAAGAGAGGCTCTGGGATTGTATGCGTGCCTTGAGAAATTTTGTGCGTAATTATCACGACAAACATCCACTACCGCTAATTATAAAAGGACCTGATGCTACTGTTGATAAGCTATTCAAGTATAAAATTAAAAATGACGTAGAGCTTTGTTGGGTAGCAGGTTTGGCAAGCCCTGGTAAGCATTCTTGGGATCTGAATTGCGTCTTAAGATCTCCTCTTTTAAGAGATCATGCTTCTCAAGATCCCGAGTCTAGATCTTGGTATATTATAATTTCTTGTTTTACTCCTTATCTAACAGCTCGCGGCGAAATCAAGCAGATCTATACATCTTTTCGCCCTGAATTGATCGAAACTCAAAAAATTCAGTATCTTGCTCCTTTTAATACATCGCTTACTCACTATGATCTAACTAACGGTCACGCGGGGTCCTACGCCGTTAATGATGAGGGTTTTGTTCATGCTTTAGTCGTGCTCAATGACGATGTTTTACCTAAGCCAGATACCACCATGTCCGCGCATACTCATAGTCAGTATATAAATAATTTTACTCGGGATTTAGGCGTGCCCGAGGTTTGGTCTCTTTTGAGCATGCAACAAATGTACTCCAAGACTGAAGTCCCGAAGATTCTTCAAGCAGGTGGTCTTGAAAGCCTTGCACAGATTGATTTTCGTCAAAAAGAATTCATGTCTAAGGCTGAAGTCCAATCAGCGTTAGTGTCACGACTACAAGAAAACAATTGCGATCATATCGATTCTTGGATATTAAAAGCTAGTAGAGATTCAGGTGGGCGAGGAATTAGCCCCAAGCTCTCGTTGACAAATAATTTAGATCAAATTCTTGAATTTATTTTTAGTAAGACTCGTAATGATGATGTCGTTA
>Ga0315901_10005605_pt1 | contig 15241 bp, 12 predicted proteins | sample LakEriMetagenome_10_FD_203761 | JGI IMG/M metagenome (GOLD analysis project Ga0315901, IMG submission 203761) | Freshwater fungal communities from buoy surface, Lake Erie, Ohio, United States - Buoy 2 MA116 | ecosystem: Environmental > Aquatic > Freshwater > Lake | place: USA: Lake Erie, Ohio...
ATGAAAAAGAAAATCATCATTCTCGGGGCGGGCCTAGTTGGCTCGGCCATAGCAGAAGACTTGAATAAAAACCACGACGTAACCTCGCTGGATCCATCGCAAGAACGGCTCGACTTCATGGCATCAAAAGGTGTTCGAACCCTTCAAGGTGACGCTACCGATGCGGAGAATCTAACGCGTATCATCGCCGATTACGACCTTGTGATAGGCGCTGTGCCTGGCTTTATGGGTTACCGTGTTTGCGAAACTGTTATCAAGGCAGGCAAAAACATGGTCGACATTTCCTTCTTCCCGGAAGATCCTTTCGGACTGGATGCGTTGGCCAAACAACACGGCGTAACCATCGTTACCGACTGCGGCGTGGCTCCCGGAATGGGGAATATTATACTGGGCTATCATGATAAGCAGATGCAGGTGAAACGTTACGAATGCCTCGTAGGTGGATTGCCGGTTGTACGTGAATGGCCATGGGAATACAAAGCCGTCTTCTCTCCCATCGATGTCATTGAAGAATATACGCGCCCTGCCCGATACGTGCAAAACAGCTTGGAAGTAGTTCGCGAAGCCCTAAGCGATGCAGAGCTTATTGAGTTCCCTGGTGTAGGCACACTCGAGAGTTGGAACAGCGACGGATTGCGTTCCTTGATTAAAACCATGGAACACATTCCGGATATGATCGAGAAAACACTGCGCTACCCGGGCTGCATCGAGTATTTGAAAGTGCTTCGAGCAGCCGGCTTCTTCTCGTATGAGCCTGTAGAAGTAAACGGTACGCTCGTGCGCCCCATCGACCTCACCGCCAAGCTGCTCTTTCCTCAATGGAAACTGAAGCCGGGCGAAGAAGACTTCACCATCATGCGCATCGTAATCGATGGCGTTGAAGGTGGCGCAAGCAAGCGCTACACGTATCATTTACTCGACCGTTTCAACCGCTCGACCAATACCATCAGCATGGCTCGTACCACGGGCTACACATGCAACGCTGTGGCAGAACTGGTGCTCGATGGCTCCTTCCAACAGCACGGAATCAACCCACCCGAATATGTTGGACGCGTGGCCGGCTGCTATGAGCGCGTAGTCGAATACTTGGCGCAACGCGACGTTCATTACTCCATCGAATCAACACCTCTTCGAACCATATGACCTCTAAAGAAATACTCGCCCAACTCGAAAAAATGGGCAGTCCTTCCATCAAGAAAGTTTACTTGAAACATGGAGCTGTGGAACCCTTCTTCGGAGTGAAGGTGGGCGACATGAAAACGATCGTGAAACAAGTGAAGCAGAACCATGCATTGGCAATGGAGCTCTATGATTCTGGTAACTCGGATGCGATGTACCTCGCGGGACTCATTTCATCGCCCAAGGAGATGTCGAAGAAAGACCTGCAGCATTGGATGAAAAATGCCAAGTGGTATATGCATAGCGAATACACGGTAGCCTGGACAGCAGCTGAAAGCAGCCACGCTCGCGAATTGGCGATGGAATGGATAGCATCCGACAAAGAACTTGTTGCTACCGCAGGCTGGTCTACCTATGCATCGTATATCCAGATAACGCCGAATGACGCGCTCGACAAAAAAGAAATCCAAACGCTGATCAAGCAAATAGAGAAAGGCATTGCCAAAGCCCCCAACCGCGTGCGCTATGCCATGAATGCCTTCCTCATCATGGTAGGTACGCAATTAGAAGATCTACACGCTACAGCCAAGGAAGTAGCTAAAAAAATAGGTGTGGTCGAGGTCGAAATGGGCGGTACCTCCTGTGCCGTGCCCGATGCCCTCTCTTACATCGAAAAAACGGTTTCCAAAAGCGGTTTTGGGAAAAAGAAGAAGACGGCGAAATGCTAAGAAAAAAAAGGATTAAGGGAATATAAGATTATAGGAATACAGGATTGTAGGATTGTAGTGAGATACCATCCCTATAATCCTATTATCCTGCAATCCTATAATCCTTCACTAAATTTGACTGCGTCAATAAACCTCTCAGCGAATGATTCAACGCAAACAAACCCTTTTCCTCGCCGCCTCGGTGATTCTGTTTTTGAGCACCTTCGGATTTCCGTTCGGAACCATTGGCTCGCACGAACTGCACAACTATAAGGTCATTGCACACGATGGCACTGCCGTGGAAGGAATATCGACCTACTACTTTTCCATTCCGTTGGCCATTGCCTCTCTTATCTCGGCTTATGCCATTTTCCTCTATTCCAATCGCAAGCGCCAAATGGCTGTAGTGCGTATGAGCTTCATTTTTTATGCTGCATCATTCGCCCTCATGAGCTTGTATATCATGGATGCGGTAAAGGTTTTAACCAGCGAACCTTTTGCCATGGGTATCTCCTTCTTCCTCCCCTTTGCTGCCTTCTTCTCCAACCTCATTGCGTTGCGCGGTATTAAGAAAGACGAACAGTTGGTAAAATCGCTCGATCGCTTGCGTTGAGATTCTTCATTTACATAGCGACTCTGCTCTTCGCAACGGGATGCGCCACACGCATTCCCACTGCGCCCATTAAAGAGCAATCCGAATCCTTGCGAGTGAAGCTCATGCGCACCGAAAGTGAGGTCTATGGGGACTTTCATAAACTGCGCACCTTCCACACCGATTTGTTTCAGTCCATCAATCGGACCGATGCCGCCCCCTACCCTGCTCTAGATACCCTTTTCGATCAGCTGTTTAACGAGGCCAACTTGGCTGTCGGAATGCGTGTGAATTACGACACTACCTATTGGGCATTGCAGAAGTCTATCAACGGCAAAAAGAAAGTAGCACTTGTCGAACCTTTTCAATCGCTATACAATCAATTCTTACCGATGCCCGATGCCTGGCCGGCGCAACAGCAGCAATACAAAGAGCATTACTTCGCCCTTCGTCTTTCCTACCAAGACAGCTGCCGCAAATACGGTGTCATTCGCTACACCCCGCAAGACTATGCCGCCATTCTGGACGAAAAACTAACCCAATGGCAGGATTCGTTGGAAGAGGTTGGTCGAATGGTAGCGCGCTGCAAATTGGATCTCAAGCAACGTTTCCCCACCCAAAAAGGCAAAGAGTTTTTTACAGCGTATGCGCCTGTATCCGAATTGGAAGCCATGATGAAAAACTTCGAGTCCATCCTCAATCAGTTTCAGAATTCCGTATCTCGTTTCGAGGAAGGCAACAGCCAGGACTTTATCTACTTCGGCCCGCACATCCGTCAACGCATGGAAGTAGCTGCCAACGACGACCTAATCGGTCAGTTGTCACTGCAAATGAAGGATTGCAGGAATGCGGAAGCGAACTACTTTACTGGGGCGAAGGGCGAAGGGCCAGGGGCTAAGTAAACTGCACAGACTTTCCGATCACTCGCCATTCGCCACTCGCCACTCATCATTACATTCGCAAAAACTACAATCCATGCTTCTTGATCTCCGCAGCGACACCGTAACGCGACCCACGCCTGAAATGCTTCGCGCCATGACCAACGCCCCGGTGGGTGATGACGTTTTTGGTGAAGACCCCACAGTGAATGAACTGCAGGCGTTCGCAGCGGATATGTTCGGAATGGAAGCTGCGCTCTATTGCAGCAGTGGTACACAAACCAACCAGATAGCCATCAACGTGCATACTCGTCCGGGCGATGAGGTCATATGCTCCAACCTCTCACACATCTACCTCTATGAAGGAGGCGGAGTGGCGCAAAACTCAGGGGTTAGCATGCGCTTGCTGGAAGGCGATCGCGGACGTATTACCGCAGCGCAGGTTTTGGCCAACATCAACGCCGATGATGCGCACTATCCGCGCACCACTCTGGTATCGCTTGAAAATACCGTCAACAAAGGAGGTGGCGCACTCTACGATCTCAATGAGTTGCACGCTATACGCGAAGTATGCTCCGCAAAAGGACTTCAACTCCATTGCGATGGTGCACGATTGTTCAACGCGATGGTAGCACAAGGCATCGATGCCAAGGTGTTCGGAAACATTTTCGATAGTATTTCTATTTGCCTGAGTAAAGGATTGGGCGCACCGGTAGGTAGCCTGTTGTTGGGCACAAAAGACTTCATCTACCGTGCCCACCGTCGACGCAAATCGATGGGAGGAGGCATGCGTCAAGCCGGGTTTATTGCTGCGGCCGGGTTGTATGCCTTGCAAAACAACATCAATCGCTTGCAAGAAGACCATGCCCGCGCTCGTGCTATAGGCGATGCAATGCGCAACCTCGATTGGGTTAAAAACATTATGCCCATCGATAGCAATATCGTGATAGCCGAAATGGCCGATGGAATCCCGTCTGCCGCTGTTATGGTGGCATTGGCCAAAGAGAACATCAAGTGCTTCACGTTTGGAAACGACAAAATTCGCCTCGTTGCGCATCTCGACTTTAACGACGACCACCTCAGCGCCTTTCACGAACGCGTGCAACGCATTACTCGTGAAAAACTAGAGGAGGCTTCGAAGGAGCGTTTACCTGGCATGTATTGATACCTTGCACCCATGAATTCTTCCGCTTCAAAATCGCCTGTTATTCTCATTACCTATGCATTGCTGGTGGTGTACAACCTACTCTACTGGTCGGGTAAATTTCTGGATTTCCCTCATGCATTTTATCTCGAAGTGGCAAAGCATTGGAAACTGATAACGTTCCTGGAATTCTTGGCGGTGGCCTCTGTCGCCATCGACATCATCGTTCAGTTTGATCGTTTCAACAAAAAAGAAGCAAGGATTCGCATGGTCGTAAGCGCTTTGCTCGGCGGGCTGTTTGGTCTTCGCATTCTGTTTGGAATTATGGAACTATACATGCGTGGCGAAGTTGGCGGTTGATGAAAAACTACTACCAAATTCTGGGGGTTGGTCCCGGGGCAACCGAGGACGAAATACGCCGGGCGTTTCGCGCAAAGGCCAAAGAACTGCACCCCGATGTGAACCCTTCTCACGATGCACATCAACGCTTCATGGAATGCCAGCAGGCCTATTCTTTCCTGATTGATCATACACAGCGACACAACTACGATGCATTGCTCAATGCCGAACGTATTTCAGCCGAGGAACTGCGCCGCCGTGAAATGGTATACAAGCTTTGGGTAGAACATCAGCAACGCAAAGCCCGCACTCGCACTGCCATGGAAGCCGTTCGATACGATGCGCATGGTAACCCGCTGAGACGTAAAATCTGGAAAGGAGTGAATCTCTTCTACAATATACTATTCATGCTGCTTTTTTTGAGCGTGATTATTATACCCTGCTACAACTATTCCGTTGAATTGAAATTACCCGAAGGACAGCAACGCTCCTTTCTGTATTTCCTTTCACCCATGCTGGTCGGATCCATCTTCCTGGGCTACGGCTATTACTATTGGTTTGTCTTGAAAACCGACAACGACTGATTCATGATGCCAATCATCCATTCCATTCCGCTGTGCTTGTTTCCATCCATGCATTGGTTCGAGTTGGCTACTCCCATAGCCCGCATCAACCCCAATGAAGTTTACTTGAAGCAAACCTATCGCAATCGGTATGACATTCTCGGGGTGAATGGGCGATTGAGTTTGACCGTACCGGTTGAAGGGCAAAAGGGAGTAAAGACAGCCTTCAAAGACATTCGCCTGGCCCAGGGAAGCTGGCGCAAACAACACGTGAGCACGCTGCGCTCATCGTATGGAAGAGCGGCGTACTTCGAGCATTACTTCGATACACTGGAAGCATGCATCATGAAGCCGGGCGATTTTCTGATCGACCTCAACCTGCGAGCCTTGGAGTGGACGCGCTCATGCGGTATGTCGTTCGAAATTGAAGTAATCGATGAACCCTGGCACTATCACGATGACGACTACACCTATCTATGGGAGCCTGGTCATGAATGGCCTGCTCTGCCCTACTACCCGCAGGTGTTTAGCGATCGCCATCCGTTTCAGAGCGGACTGTCGGTGATTGATGTGATTATGAATCGAGGGGTGAGATGAGTGGCGAATGACAAATGGCGAGTGGCGAGTAGTAGCTGAGAAGTTTTCAATTGTATTGGGAAATCTCTCATCCGTAATCATTAATTTGGCCATCGATTTATGGGAAGAAAACGTTCCGACATTCTGCAGCTTTTTCTGTCGCTGGGCATCGTGCTCGTATGCGCCTTTTTGCTTTCATTCTACTTCTTTAAGCTCGACCTTACCGAGGAAAAACGTCACTCGCTGACACCCGCCACGCAAGACATGCTGGCCAACCTCGATGATCAGCTGTTCATTCGTTGTTATCTGCACGGTGAGTTTCCGGCCGAGTTCAAGCGGCTGGAGAACAGTATCAAGGAGCGACTCGACGAATTCGTGGATTACAGCGGTGGCAAGATTGATTACGAATTCATCGATCCCTACGAAAGCGGCGATCAGAAAATCATCAACGAAACTTTCCAAGCGCTCGACGAGAAAGGTCTTCGATTTTCCAATATATCGTTTACCGAAAACGGTGCGCAGGCTTCGAAGCTTATCTGGCCGGCCGCCATTGTAGAATACCAGGGACGCGAATACCCCATTCAGTTTCTGAAAACCGAAACACCGGTGGCTTCGGAACAGATGGTGAATACTTCGGTAAACAATCTCGAGTACGAACTGGCTAATGGCTTACGTAAGATTACCCGCAAAGACAAGCCTGCCATTGCAATCCTCACAGGCCACCGCGAAATTCCGGGTATCAACCTAGCCGACTTCATCTTCGGGCTGCGCGAGAATTACGATGTTGAGCCCGTTCGCATCGATTCGCAAATCAATGCCTTCAGCGACAAGGCCGATGCCATGACCTTGCGCACAAATCGTTATGCAGCGCTTGTGGTTGCAGGCCCGGACTCCATGATAGGCGATAAGGATCGATTCATCATTGACCAGTTTATCATGAACGGTGGCAAGGTGCTTTGGATGCTCGATGCCCTCAAAGTCAACATGGATAGTTTGCGCAACAGCGAATCGACCATGGCCGTGAGCAACGAAAACGGCGTGTATGAAATGCTGTTCGAATACGGTGTGCGCCTCAACCGTGCACTCGTGATCGACTTCCAGGGAGCTCCCATTATTCTCGACAATGGTCCTATGGGCAACCAACGAGCCTATACCGATCGCACCAACTATTACGCTCCCCTGCTACTCTCCTCTACCAACACTCATCCTATTACCGCTAACCTCGATCCTATCAAAATGGAGTTTGCCGGTAGTTTGGACAGCGTGAACGCCAGTACCGATGTCGTTAAAATTCCACTGTTGAAGAGCTCGCCATTGTCGAAAGAATTGCGCGCTCCTGCGCGGGTTGACCTTCAGCTACTGGCTTTCAACCAGCAATACTTCGAGAATGGAGCAAGCCCTGAACGCACGATGGCAATGATTCTGGAAGGAAAATTCCCAAGTGCCTTTCGCGATCAAACACCCGACGCAATCAAGAAAGACCCCAACATTGCCTTCCGCGACAAGAGCATGCCTACCAAGATGATTGTAATTGCCGATGGCGATATTGCATACAACGATGTAGACATGCGCAGCGGCAAGCCAATGCCCATCGCGCTGGGCTACGACCCACAGTTTCGACGTGTGTTGTATGACAACAAAGAGTTTTTGATGAACTGCATGAACTACCTACTCGATGACCAGGCGCTCATCAGCGTGCGCTCTCGCACCATTGAGCTGCGTAAACTCGCCGAGGAGAAAATTGTTTCTTCAGGCGGAACGCTCAAAATCATCAACACAGTTGCCCCAATTGCCGTGATTATGTTGCTGGGAGCTATTCAGTTTTTCATACGCAAGAAACGTTGGTCTCAAAAACCGCTTTAACCTGTTGAGTTTAGGATGAAGAAGAACTTGATTCTGGGGATTGTATTTCTGACACTGGTTGCAGCTGCTATCATTGTGTTTGTTCGTTCCAACAGCAGTACCATTGCCGACGAGCCCCTCACCGACTTCGCCATTGAAGACACCTCGAAAGTAACCAAGGTAATTATCACGGATCACTTGGGAAAAACAGCCACCGTGGAGCGAGTGCCCGGCGAGCGTTTATGGCGCCTCAACGGCAAGCTACAAGCACGTGAAGATGCCGTGAACCTCATGCTCAAAACGTTTAATCGTATTCGCATTCGCGGAAACGTGAGCGACGCCTCGCGCGACAACATGATGAAGCTACTGGCATCGTCTTCGAAGCGCGTGGAGATTTTTACCGGCGAAAATGAACCGGCGAAAATTTGGTACGTGGGTATCCCTACTCCCGATCATACCGGAACTATTATGTTGCTAGAAATACCCGGCATCGGTCGCAGCGAAGAACCCTATATCGTGCACATGGAAGGCTTCACAGGCTTCCTTTCCACACGCTTCTTCACCAACGAAATGGAATGGCGCTATACGGGCATCTTCGAATACCCACACCTCGAGGTAAGCAAGGTTAGAATGATTAACCATATGATACCTGCCGACAGTTGGGAGGTTCGCTTCGGCGGAGGTAACAACATTGAAGTGTGGAACTGCAACGCATCGGGCATGAGCGAGCGCAAAGCAGTGTCATTCGATACGACCGCTGTGAAGAATCAACTGTTGCAATTCAAGAAGGTACACATCGAGTCATTCAATACCCAGCTGTCACAACAACAATCCGACAGCTTGCGTGCGGCTGCACCAGCTTATACGCTAGAGGTTACCGACAACAATGGCAGGGCAACCACCATCGATCTTCATTTGAAGCCGACTCGTAAAGCCATTGAAGATGACTACGGGAACATAATCCCCTTCGACCTCGATTATTTCTGGGCTAAAACACAAGACGGCGAAATTGCCATGGCGCAGTCGTACAACTTCAGTCCACTGCTCAATGCCATATCAACCTTTTCTCCGCAGTATTGATTAATGGTTGCGGATGATCAACGGAAGATTCTGAACACCTTTCTCGGTGGTGAGTTGAATGTGATACACACCCGAAGCCAGTTGATTCACATCGTGTGTTGTGAGGTAATCGGTTTGCGTGCGCTCCAACACCACTCGACCACCTGAGTCACTGATTTTCAGGGCAACAGGAAGTACCACATCAGGAGAAAGTTGAAGGGTAAATTGCTCAGTTGCTGGATTAGGAAACACGCGTGCGAAGCTTGCAACGTTCATCTCTGTTACCCCTACAGGACCATTTGTGTAGATGGCAATTCCACCTCCGGTATTTCCAATAACCAAGTCAGTAAGTCCATCGCTGTTGATGTCGCCCGAAGCAGGAGCTGTTCGTGCTCCCTCGCGAATGTGCTCGAAATCTTCCGAGAGAAGTTCAAAGGTTCCCTGCAAGTTGCCGTCGATATCACCAAAATGCATGAGCGGACCTACCTCCGTACCCAACAGCATTTCAGTAACACCGCTGGTAGCTCGATACATACACGGCACGCTCTTGCCTTGAATACCAAGAATGCTCTGCGCAACCGCTTGGCCTAGCGAATCGGTTTGCCATTCAAAAACAGGCGTCTGTGCTGTGCCTGTATTCCGATAGTAGACCACACTGCCATTCAAACACCCCACGAGTAAATCCAACGTGCCATTGGCATCGGCGTCGAACAATTGAGGCGTCGCATTTTGTCCCACATCAATGGCCTCGCCCGCGCTGTTGGGGAGCAGATTACTTTGCAATTCAAATACAACATTACCTCCTTGGGAGTTGTTGTTGAAGCGATGAAGATTACCATCCTGATCGCCGACAATTAGATCCATATCGGAATCACCATCCAAATCGCCCAGCGCCGGATGGATGCTCAGCCATTGCAGAGTAGGAATATCGAGCCAGTTGGTATCGAGTAATTCAAATGACGGCTCGCTGTTCGTTCCGATGTTTCGGAAGTAATGCAACCGCGAAGTATAGGACTCGCTCAATGCAAAGCGCTTTCGATTGGCTACAACCATATCCACCTTACCATCACCATCTACATCGCCCAAGGTCGGATAGGCTCCCACACCCAAATCGATCATGCCCGATTGCAGGAAATCGTTTTGAATCCTCACAAAATTGGGTTGCTCATGGGTGCCCTCATTCAAATAAAGCAGTAAGCTTCGTTTGTCGGAGGCATCATTGTCTGCATTGGGACTCACCACAAGGTCTATCACCTGGTCGTTGTTCACATCCAAAAAGTAGCCGCCTAAAAACGTAATGAGGTCGGCCGGAAAACCATTGCCGAATGTTGCGGGAAAATCGTAATGAACAACGGATGCGCTGTCTTGGCCCGTGCTCGACTCAACGAGCATGATGGCTGTGAGCGAATTGGCGCTTACATCGCCAATGATAAGATCCTTCAAACCATTGTTATCCAGGTCATACATGGCTGTGGTGCCACCGGTATGTCGCAAGGGGCCTTCGTCATCGCGTGGATTGATTACATTGAAATCGCATTCGAACTCATCGCCCAAAATCAAGGTAAAGCTCTCCACACTTTCGCCAAACATTCCATAACAACGATTGCGGCACTTGAAATCGACCATTGAACAGTCGCCGTTTTCTATTGCCATATTCTTATAGAAATAGAGGGACGAGCTGAATTCATTCCAGCTCCACATGTCCATGTCACCATCGTTATCGTAGTCGTCAATGGCAGGCACATCGGGCGAAATGCAAAACACACCTGAAGTGAGCGGCGCCGATCCGTCCCATTCGTAAAGTGCGGTAATGTTTGGGTTTACCGTTAAGTCGAATGAAAGCGAAGCAGTTGATGTGTTGAGGTAAATCTTGAATCCGCTGCCGGAATTGGCGCAGATATCCTCTTTACCATCACAGTTCATATCGCGCAGAAGCACCCAATTGCGCAGGTTGGTTGGAAAGGCGTCGTTGTATGCCTGCGAGTAACGATAGTCGTAACTCCCTGGCAACGCCGATTCATTGATATACACCGAAATCTTTCCGCCATTGCGGTCAAAAACGAACACGTCTTTTATTCCGTCGAGGTCGGCATCGAACAAAGACACCTGGCACGAGTTGAGTCCCCCCGCCCATGGGTCGGCCAGCAAAGTTCCATTCTGCGTTACGGGAATGGAACCGGCGCGGGTGTATTGGGCTTGCGTAATCAAGGCTGCATGAAAGCAAAACAACCATGAGCACAAGAATACTTTCCCTACAAATCGTGCAATTGCTTGCTGATGAACTCCAGTATTTTCAATCATAATGCGATTTTCTAATGAACTCGAATGCCCCCAACTTCCAAGAGCAAATTGGATTAACTCCCACAAGTCAAAGGTAGATTATCCTCTAAAGAAATGAATGATATAGACAATACAAATGAAACCATGAACCCCTCACTTTAAAATTTGTTTACCTCATTTGCTCGTCAAACCTTCGCATCTTTGCCTCCTATGACTCGTATTCTTTTATCCTTTTTAATCGTTGTTAGTTCATATGCCTTTGCTCAGGCCCAACCGCCTAAGGGCAACCGTCAAGGTGGTGGCCCTCGCCAAGCCATGGTTGGTAAAGTGTATGGTAAAATCATTGATGCCGATACGAAGAAACCGGTCGAATATGCCGTAGTGCAAGTTTTCAAGGCCGTTGCCGCGGGTGAAGACAGTACAAAGGCTCCTCTTATCGGAGGAGGTATTTCTGCTGCCAATGGCGACTTCAGCGTGGAAAATGTTCCGGTGGGTGAATCGCTCACGCTGGCGGTTAACTTCGTGGGATACGGTATTTATCGTAGCAAATTCACGCTCAATGCCGGCCAAGGCATGGGCATGCCCGAAAAGGATTTGGGAAACATCAAACTGGCAGTAAGCAGCACCATGAAAGAGGTGGTCATCGATGGTGGCGACAGCGATTACAAGATAGAATTTGATAAGCGCATCTACGACGTCGAGAAAAATCCTATGAACGCAGGAGGAACTGCAGAAGATGTTTTAAGAAACATTCCGTCGGTGCAAGTAGACCTCGATGGAAATGTGAGCATGCGAAATGCGGCACCCCAGATTTTCATAGATGGTCGCCCCACCACCCTTACGATCGATCAGATTCCTGCCGATGCAATTCAGAAGGTGGAGGTGATTACCAATCCTTCTGCGAAGTACGATGCAAGTGGCGGAGGTGGCGGTATCGTCAACATCGTGATGAAACACAACCGCGGCATGGGGTACAACGGTAGCTTGCGAGCCGGAGCCGATAGTCGTCCGCGTACAAACGTTGGCGGCGACATCAACCTGCGCCAGGGTAAATTCAACTTCTTCGCCAACGGCAACTACAACCAACGAAAGAGCATCAGCCGTGGTTATACCAATCGCGATACATACCTTTCAACCGACACTACACATTTGTATCAGGAACAGACCTCAACCAACTTGGGTTATTTCCTCAGTGGAAAAGCTGGTATCGACTGGTTTGCCGACAACCGCAATACCCTAACACTATCGCAGAGCATTACCAAAGGACAATTCAATCCGCTCGACTCCATCGATGCACAAACCGATACACTCGTGGATGGTATTGAAACAGGGAGCAGCAGCTACTTGAGAAATTCAGAGACCAACCGTCAGTTCCAAAACCTGGGAACTAGCCTGCTTTACAAACACCTGTTCGCCAAAGAGGGCACTGAACTGACCTCCGACATCAACGTGAACATCATTGAAAGCAGCTTTCAGGGTGATTATGTGAGTCGCTATTCCGATGCAATGGCAAGTATTCAGCAGCAAAAAGGAAGTGGTAAAATGCAACTCTACACTACGCAAACCGACTTCACCAACAAGATAAGCGATAAGCTAAAAGTGGAAGCCGGTGTTCGTGGCTCTGTGCGACACTACGAAAGTATCTATGACAACTTTCGCCTGAACGAAACTACCGGTGAATATGAAGAGCTGCCGGGATTGTTGGTGAACTATGAGTTTGTGGATCAAGTGTATGCCGCCTATGGAACCGTTTCCAAGAATGCCGAAAATTGGAAATACCAGGTTGGTCTGCGAGCAGAGAGCAGTAATTACCAAGGAAAGTTGCGCGACACAGACCTATCCTTCAAAGTTCAATATCCCATTAGCCTGTTCCCTTCACTCTACCTTACCCGTGTAATCAGCGAAACGCAAGATGTGCAACTGGCGCTTTCTCGTAAGATAAACCGTCCATCGTTTATGCAGCTCATACCCTTTGTGGATTACAGCGACAGCTTGAATGTGAGCAGAGGTAATCCGGAGTTGCAACCGGAGTTCACGCACCTGGCGGAGTTGAGCTACCAGAAGTCATACAACAAGAAAAACGTCTTCATCGCTACAGCATATGCCCGATACATCACTAACCTAACCATTCGCAATCAGATTACGGAATACAACCCCATCATGCAGCGCGACATTGTGATTAACACCTACGACAATGCAAAAAGCAGCACGGCCTTGGGATTGGAATTGGTAAGCAGAACGAGCATAACATCTTGGTTTGACCTTACAGCCAACCTCAACCTCTACCAGTCTGCCATTGATGGAACGAACATCAGTGCCAGCCTCACGAACAAGCAAGCAAGCTGGTGGACGAAAACCAACGCCATTTTCAAATTGCCCAAGGGCTTCACTTTTCAGGCGCTATTTGATTATAGTAGCAGAAAGGCACTCACCGTTGGCTCCAGCGACCGTGCCGGCGGCATGGAAGGCGGCGGTGGAGGTCGCATGGGCGGAGGCGGCGGTGGTGGCGGAATGTGGGGCGGCACAGAAAATACCGTTCAAGGATATGTAGAACCCACCTACGGTCTTGATCTTTCGGTGAAGAAAGAATTCGGAAAGAACAAGAACATGACCTTTACCCTCTCCATGCAAGATGTTTTGCGCACCCGTGTGCAATACACGCATAGTGAAACAGACATATTTATTCAAGACACGTTCAAACGCCGCGACTGGCAGCTCGTGCGCTTCAACTTCAGCTGGAAGTTTGGAAAGGTGGATGCTGCGTTGTTCAAGCGCAAGAACATGAAGCAGAACGAAGGAGGAATGGAGGGGTAATTTGGGGACTGGGGACCGGATGGAGAATGGAGAATGGAGAATGGGGAATCGGATATGAAGAATGAAGCGTTGAGAGTGAGAAGTATTGAATGTATTTCGTACTTCCATCTGAAGTAGTTTAATTCGCCACTCGCCACTCGCCACTCGCCACTCGCCACTCGCCACTCGCTACTCGCACTGCCTGTGCTCAATCGATGGGTCTCTTCTCCACCAAGTGAGTTGGCGCTTCGCAAAGTTGCGCGTGTGCTGCTGGATTTTTTGCACTGCCTCGTTCAGTGAGCAGTTTCCATCGAAGTAATCAAACAGTTCTTTATACCCTACTGTATTCAAGGCCTGCAAATGCCTGTGCTGAAGTAGCTGCCGGGCTTCCCCTTCCAGCCCCTCTTCCATCATGCGAAGCACGCGAGCATCAATGCGCTCGTACAATCGTTCGCGTGGCATATCGAGTGCAATCTTTTGTACTTCGAACGTGCGCTCTTTCCCATGTGCCTTGCGCAATGATGCATAGGTGCTCCCTGATACAATGCAAACCTCCAAGGCGCGAATGAGTCGATGCGGATTATTCAAATCCACCTGAGTATAATATTCGGAATCGAGTTTTTTCAGCTCCAGTTGAAGTACCTCAATCCCCTCCTCTGCATATCGCTTCGACCAAATCGCCCGCACGGATTTATCGGATGGTAAATCATCAAACCCTTGCGTCAACGCATCGACATACATCATGCTTCCTCCACAACAAACGACGGTATCGTACTGCTGAAATAGCTCGTCAAGTTTCGCTAACGCTTCTCGCTCGTAGCGACCGGCACTATAGTCGTCGTGTATCGATGCAGAGGCGATAAAGTGATGCTTGACTGCACTAAGCTCCTCGAGCGAAGGACGCGCCGCGCCAATGTTGAGTTCTTGAAAAATCTGACGAGAATCGGCTGAAATAATCTCAGTACCCAGTGATTGCGCCATTTGAATGGCATAGGCCGTTTTTCCAACCGCCGTAGGCCCCACTATTACAATCAGCTTTTTCATGGGTTGCTGCTATTCTTTTATGTCGATAAACATTTGGAAATTTATCTCTAATCCCCCACGGCTGAAGCCGTGGGCTATATTCTGAAGCCGTGGGCTATATTCTGAAGCCGCGTGCTACATTGTGTACTCAGGGGCGATAGTCTATAGCCTAGCGCTATCCACAGAATCGGCAGGGTATAATTAGATATTAGGTGTCATAAGTCCCTTTCCAAGGATTAACTTAACTCCCTTCGCCCTTCGCCACTTCAGCATCACGCATCCACCAATCCTCTACCAATCTTCTTGATCTTCCCATCAGCCTGCAA
>Ga0315901_10005606_pt1 | contig 15237 bp, 12 predicted proteins | sample LakEriMetagenome_10_FD_203761 | JGI IMG/M metagenome (GOLD analysis project Ga0315901, IMG submission 203761) | Freshwater fungal communities from buoy surface, Lake Erie, Ohio, United States - Buoy 2 MA116 | ecosystem: Environmental > Aquatic > Freshwater > Lake | place: USA: Lake Erie, Ohio...
CGTTGCACCATGCACTGTGATACATTCGCACAACAAATTCTATTCACGCGTTTATGAGCAACACAGCATCACCCGCTAATTACAGGGTGTCGCACATGGCCGAGAATCTTATCGGCTCAGAAATCATCAAACTGGCAGGCGAAATCCGCGAGCTGATGGCAAAAGGGGAGAAAATCTACAATTTCACGATTGGTGATTTCGATCCGAAAATTTTTCCGATTCCGACCGAGCTGAAGCAAGCCATTGTGGATGCATACATGAACGATGAAACGAATTATCCGCCGGCCGATGGTATGGCCGATTTGCGCAAAGTCGTTGCACGATTCATTCAACAAACGCAATCGCTCGAGTACGCTTCCGATGAAATTCTCATCGCAGGGGGTGCTCGACCTATCATCTACGCCATTTTTCAAGCGGTAGTCGATCCCGGCGACAAGGTGGTGTTTCCGGTGCCTAGCTGGAACAACAACCACTACACGCACCTTTCACACGCCAAGCAAGTGTTTGTAGAAGCTCAGGCCGAAAACAACTTCTTGCCAACGGCGGCCGAGCTGAAGCCTTATCTGGCCGATGCAACTCTACTGGCGTTGTGCTCACCCCTCAACCCAACTGGAACAGTATTCTCCAAGCAACAGCTAGAGGAAATCTGTGATTTGGTAGTAGAAGAAAACAAGCGCCGCTCGCCTGATCAAAAGCCCTTGTATCTGATGTACGATCAGATTTACGCAGTCCTCTGCCATGGCGATGCGAAGCATTATGACCCCGTGAGTTTGCGTCCGGAGCTGCGCCCGGTTACCATTTTCGTAGACGGAATTTCGAAGAGTCTTGCCGCTACCGGTGTTCGCGTGGGCTGGGCTTTCGGGCCGCGTAAGGTGATTGATAAAATGAAGAGCATACTCGGTCACGTAGGTGCTTGGGCTCCCAAGGCCGAGCAGGTGGCCAGTGCGAAGTACTTGGATAATACAGCAGCGGTTGAAAGCTTTTTGACCTCCTTCAAGTCGGAAGTGGTGCAGCGCCTTGATGGTTTCTATCAAGGTATTCAGCAGCTTAAGTCGGAAGGATTTTCGGTAGATGCTATTGCACCCATGGCTGCGATTTACCTCACCGTAAAGTTTGACTTGAAGGGCAAAACAACACCCGATGGTACCCTTATCGAGTCGACACCACAGATTACGCAATACTTGCTCAACGAAGCCAAGCTCGCCGTAGTACCGTTTAGCGCATTCGGTGCGTCGAAAGAGAGCGTGTGGTATCGTTTGTCGATAGGCACGGCAACGGTGGCCGATGTGCATGCCTCGATTGAGAGTCTGCGATCGGCGTTAGTGAAGTTGAAAGTTGAAGGTTGAAGGTTGCAAGTTGCAGAAGGTAACTTGCAACCTTCAACCTTCAACCTTCAATCCTGATTTTCTGCCTATTTTTGCGCCCCCTTGATTTCCAACCATCAAGGGCAAAAGGAAAATCATGAACAACAAGAATTATTGTGTCATCATGGCGGGTGGCATCGGAAGCCGCTTTTGGCCCATGAGTCGCACGTCGTTTCCCAAGCAATTTCACGACATCCTCGGTGTGGGTCGTACGCTCATTCAAATGACGTACGATCGCTTCTTGCCGATTTGTCCCAAGGAAAATATATTGGTCGTTACCAACGAGCGTTACAAGCATTTGGTACTCGAACAACTTCCCGACCTGAAGCCCGAGCAAGTGCTTTGTGAGCCCAACATGCGCAACACGGCACCTTGTGTGGCATACGCTGCCTTCTGGATTGCCGAGCGTGAGCCCGATGCCAACATCATCGTTGCGCCGAGCGATCACCTCATTCTGAAAAACGAAGAGTTCCTCGATACCATTCGCACCAGCATCCGTCAGGCGCATGAAAGCGGTAACCTCGTTACGCTCGGTATCAAGCCAACACGCCCTGATACCGGATACGGCTACATCCAATGGGCCGACGAAAAGAATGCATTCCACGAAACGGTGAAGCGCGTGAAAACGTTTACCGAAAAGCCAAGCCTGGAGTTGGCGAAGGACTTTCTCGAAAGTGGCGATTTCTACTGGAATTCCGGCATCTTCATTTGGTCCATGAACGCCATCATGAACGCATTTGAAATTCACCTGCCCGAGATGTATCGATCCTTTGCTGAAGGACAAGGACTGTATGGCACACCGCAGGAAAAGGCGTTTATCGATCGCATCTATCCGGCGTGCGAGAATATTTCTATCGATTACGGTATCATGGAAAAGGCCCGCAACGTGAATGTGGTACTCAGTGATTTTGGCTGGAGCGACCTTGGCACTTGGGGGTCGTTGCATACGCACCTCGCGCAAGACGCCCACGAAAATGGCGTAGTGGGCAAGAACGTAGTCCTCTACAACTGCGCCGACAACGTGGTGAACGTACCCGAAGGCAAGCTCGCCGTGTTGCACGGTCTGAACGGCTATATCGTGGTTGATACCGATGATATTCTGCTGGTCTGCAAAAAGCAAGATGAGCAGAAGATCAAGCAGTTCGTCAATGATGTGAAGCTGCAGAAGGGAGAGGGGTGGGCGTGATGACTTTACGCCGAGGACCATCGTTAAATTGGGAGAATGAAGAATGAGGAATGAGGCTGTTGCGCTGCAGTTCTCCATTCTCCATTCTCCATTCTCTTTTCTCCATTAGTTCCCTCGCCATTATCTTTACCCCATGAAAGAAATCAGCTGCTCATTCTGCGGTCGCAAGAAAAGTGAAGTAAGCATCCTCATTGCAGGTATCAGCGGACACATTTGCGCCGATTGTGCTACCCAAGCCAACATGATTGTGGCCGAAGAAGCGCGTGCCACACATGCCGATCCCAAGCTCGATGCGGCATTGCAAGTGCAAAAGCCCATCGATGTAAAGAAGTTTCTCGATGAGTATGTGATTGGTCAGGATGAAGCGAAGAAGTTCCTCAGCGTGGCGGTGTACAACCACTACAAGCGCATTACCAATATTTCGAAGAAGGACGATGGATCGGTTGATATCGATAAGTCGAACGTGATTCTCGTGGGCGAAACCGGTACGGGAAAAACCTTGTTGGCGAAGACCATCGCGCGCATGCTGAAAGTGCCGTTTGCCATCGCCGATGCTACCGTGCTAACCGAAGCCGGTTATGTGGGTGAAGACGTAGAGAGCATTCTTTCACGCTTGCTACAAGATGCCGATTTCGATGTTGCTAAAGCCGAGCGTGGTATTGTTTTCATCGATGAGATAGATAAGATTTCACGCAAGAGCGACAACCCAAGTATCACCCGCGACGTGAGCGGTGAAGGTGTTCAGCAAGCGTTGCTCAAGTTGCTCGAAGGAGCCACCGTGAGTGTGCCACCACAAGGCGGACGCAAGCACCCTGAGCAGAAAATGATACAGGTGAACACCAAGAACATCCTCTTCATTTGCGGAGGAGCGTTTGATGGTATCGACAAGATTATTGAGCGCCGCGTAAACACGGCCGCTATCGGATACAACAGCAGTCAGCACCGTATTAATGACGGTAACTGGTTGCAATACATTTCGCCGCTCGACCTGAAGCGCTTCGGATTGATTCCCGAGCTCATCGGTCGTTTCCCGGTGATTACCTATCTCAATCCTCTCGATGAAGAAACGCTCCGACGCATTCTCACCGAGCCGAAGAACGCACTCATCAAGCAGTATGTTCGCTTATTTGAAATTGACGGCGTGAAGCTGTCGTTCGACAAAAAGGCCCTCGACTTTATCGTGGAGAAAGCCCTTGAATACAAGCTCGGTGCGCGCGGTTTGCGATCCATCTGCGAAGCCATCATGACCGACGCCATGTACGAGTTGCCATCATCCAACGAGAAGGAATTCAAGGTCACGCTGACGTATGCGCGCGAGAAGTTTTCGCGCAGCAAGCTGAGTCAGTTGAAGGTAGCGTGAAGCGAGGTAGCTGAAGCCGTACTTTTTTAAGCTAAAGTTTTTAGGAGAATGAAGAATGGAGAATGGGGGGCGCCTCTTCATTCTTCGTTCTCCATTCTCCTTATTTTTCTAGCCACTTGCGCACCCTGCCTATTCATATTCCCATATCCGGAATACTTTATTGGTTTTTTATGTCGTGCATGCGATTCAGTTTTGTCGTCGCAAATCCTGTGCGCATGAATCTGAAAGCAAACCATCAGACATTAATCAGCAAAAGTTTCGTTATAGCGAAACTATTTGTATTTTCGTCAAACACTTCGTTGAAACATGGAACCACTATTTGAGATCCTGTTTCTAGAAGATGCGTTCAACTTTTTAAACGGGTTGGACCGAAAACACAATGAGAAGATTCTTTACAACATGCGTAAGGCGCGGCTTGAAGTCAACTCTGAGTTATTCAAAAAACTTACAGGGGAGATCTGGGAGTTTAGAACACTCTATGAAGGTGCACACTATCGCTTGCTGGCTTTTTGGGACAAGACTGCGCAAACCAATACGCTTGTAGTGGCCACTCACGGATTTGTAAAGAAGAAAAGTAAAGTCCCTGCCGTGGAAATTGAACGGGCGATGAAACTACGTGCGAACTATTACAAGGATAAAGAAATAAGACGATGAAGACGTATACACTCGATGAAGTGCAGGACAAGCTCATAGGAAAAGTGGGCACACCGGTACGCGATAAATTCGAATACGATCTGCAAATTGAGCTGATCGGGCAAGCCATCAAACAGACGAGAAAGCACCGACAACTGACACAGGAGGAATTGGGTAAATTGATTGGTGTTCAGAAAGCGCAAATCTCACGTCTGGAAAGCAACCCCGGAAATGTCACCATCGACACACTGCTTCGAGTCTTCAATGCATTACAAGCGAATATCAAACTGCAGATTGATTTGCCGAAGGTTGTGTGAGGGAAAAAATAAAATTGAACCGCAAAGGCGCCGAGCACGCAGAGTGTTGAGATTCTCTTTGCGTCCTCTGCGACTTTGCGGTTAGCAGATTGTCGATAGACCATTGGGTAGTTTATTATGGAGAATGAAGAATGGAGAATGGGGGGCGCCTCTCCATTCTCCATTCTCCATTCTCCATTCCCCATTCTCTTCTTATCTTCGCGCATAACACAAACACCCCCATGAAAAAACACCTAACCTTTTCGTTGGCGCTGTTCACCATCGTATGCAGCACCGTTACCGCCCAACTTCCTTCCTACCTCCCCTCTGATGGCCTCGTGGGCTGGTGGCCGTTCAATGGAAATGCGAACGATGAAAGTGGGAACGGGAATGATGGGGTGGTTAATGGGGCGACGTTGTCGGTGGATAGGTTTGGGTCATCAAATAATTCTTACAACTTCAATGGGGCATCAAACTTCATAGTAGTACCCAATGTATTATTAGAAGGCGGTTTTCAGAGCTTCACATGGTCATTCTGGTTTTTAAAAGAAAGTGCTTCATCAAACACAGAAGCAGCCATCCATGACCGAACAACAATTAACTCAGGATATAAATACTACATGAACTTCGTTGATTACTTGCCAGGTCAAGGTATACAGGGCTGTTCATCAAATCCAGGCAGCTCTTCCGTTTCTTGTGCATACTCCATTTCGAATAACCAATCAAATGGTCAATGGAACCATTGTGTATTTCTTCTAGATGCGACTTCTGGCACTGCTTCGTTATATGTGAACGGAATCTTAGAGGTCACGAGTCAATTTTCACCTAACTCATGGACTTCAGAGTTAGCTCCAACTTACTTCGGAGCTTCACCTCAAGCTTCATCTGACGAGCAGTGGTTTATGGGCTTGTTAGACGACATAGCCATCTTCAACCGTGCTTTGACTGAACAAGAACTTCAAGGCCTCTACAACGCCCCCAACGAAACAGTCGACACCGGCGATGGCGCTGCACCGCTTCCACAAGGCATTCCTTACCAAGCTGCAGCGCGCGACGCACAAGGACAAGTCATTGCCGATGCGCCTGTGAACGTGCGCTTCTCGTTGCATGAAGGTGCGGTGGATGGCGCGGTGTCGTATAGCGAAACACATGCGCTCACTACCAACGGCATTGGTTTATTCAACACGGTGTTTGGCAACGGCACACCCGAGCAAAGCGCATTCGATAGCATCAACTGGGCAGCGACCACGAAGTTTCTACAAGTAGAAATCGACCTGGGTGAAGGCTATGTAGACATGGGCACAACCCAATTGCTTTCTGTTCCTTACGCCTTCCGCAGCGACGAGGCGGCACGCATCAAAAACGCCGGTCTGCCCATCTTCGCCGACAACGCCGCTGCCCTCGCAGGCGGACTGGTGGCAGGGGAGATGTATAGGACGGCGAGTGGCGACCTTAAAATAGTATACTAAAGAAGAAGAATGAAGAATGGAGAATGGAGAATGAAGAAAGAGGGGCTGCCTCTCCATTCTCCATTCTCTTCTTACCTTCGCTCATAAGCAATCAATAATCCGTCAACTTTCATCAATATGAAACAAACGATACTTCTCTTCATGACTCTTCTCGCAAGCTTCGTGCTTAGCGCGCAATCCCTCACGCCCACGGTTATTGCCACGGCGGGTTTTGGCTATGCGTCGCCTGAACTGCAGGTGGATATTACCATCGGTGAAACGTTCATCACAACCTTGCAAACGCCGGATGTGATCCTTACCCAAGGGTTTCATCAGCCCGTGGCGCAACAGGGCGGTGGTTGCATCAACGTAGCGCTTATCGATCCGGATTTTATTTGTCCGCTGATATTCGACCCCGTTTGCGGTTGCGATGGAGTTACTTATGCCAACAGCTGCGTTGCGGAAACTACGGCCGGTGTTACTTCGTGGACACCCGGCGAATGCGGCGCTGCCATTCCGGGTTGCTTGTCACCCCAGGCATGTAACTACAACCCGGCAGCTACCGAAGACGATGGCTCGTGCTTGTTTGTAGGACTGCCTTGCGATGATGGTGATCCGGCTACTGTGGATTTTGTTGCAAGCGATTGCACTTGCCAAGGTGAAATTTCAGGATGCACCAACCCCGATGCATGCAACTACAACCCCATCGCTACACTCGATGACTTCTCGTGTGTGGGTGCAGGTGGCGCATGCAACGATGGTAACGAAAATACGGTCGACGATTACTACACCAACGACTGCGTGTGTGTGGGCTTGCTGCTGGGCTGCATCGATGTTGCTGCCTGCAATTACAACCCCGCCGCCAGTGCCGAAGATGGCTCTTGCTTCTACGTTGGCGATATCTGCGATGACAATGATTTGGGTACGGATAACGATTTAGTTGGCAACGATTGTGTTTGCGCAGGAGAACCTAATGGACAAGTTCCGGGTTGCACTGCTGTAGAAGCATGCAACTACAATGAAATAGCAACAATCGATGATGGCTCTTGCATACTGCCCGGCGAACCTTGTGATGATGGTAACCCACTTACAGCTTTCGATCAGTTGGGTGTGGATTGCGTGTGCACAGGTATGCTGATGGGTTGCACGGATCTTAACGCTTGTAATTATTTAGAAGGTGCCGTTGTGGACGATGGCTCGTGCTATTTCCCGGGTGATTTGTGTGACGATGGAAATGCCGAAACACAAAATGATAGTTGGAGCGTCGACTGCGTGTGCTCCGGAGAGATTGTGGGTTGCACAGCTATGTCGGCCTGCAATTATAATCCTGCTGCAACTGTGGGTGATTTCTCCTGTGTATTCATGGGCGATTTATGCGATGATGGTGTACCCGAAACCATCAACGACGTATACGGCTTCGACTGCCTCTGTATGGGTGAAGTAGTTTTTGTTCCGGGTTGCACCGAACCCAATGCGTGCAACTACGACATGAGCGCAACGACTGATGACGGATCTTGCTTCTTCATCGGTGATGCATGCGACGATGGTTTGACTGAAACTTCAGGCGACATGATTGATGCCGATTGCATGTGTGTGGGCGAAGTGGTAATGACCATGGGTTGTACAAATCCGGACGCTTGTAATTACGATGCATCCGCAGGTGCTGATGACGGCTCCTGCTTCTTCGTAGGTGACTCTTGCGACGACGGCGATGTCAACACCACTGATGATGTCTACAACGCAAATTGCGAGTGCGAAGGAACCGTGGGTGTGCAAGAATTGGAAGCGAATATTCAGTTGTTCCCCAACCCTGCAACCACTGAAGTGATTGTGACCATCGACGGCGCAGCCCCTACCGAAGTAACCATCTTCGACGCAACCGGCCGCTTCGTGATGAGCGCACAACGCACGTCGCGCATCGATATCCAATCGCTTGCAGCGGGTGTGTACACACTCCGTGTAGTTAACGGCGGTGTTAACTACAATGGGCGCGTTGTGAAGCAATAGGTAAAAGAGTAATCGGAAAAGGGGTAAGGTATAAGGGGTAATCGGAAAGGGGTAAGGTATAAGGTATAAGTTAAACACTTCACCACCTTACCCCTTATCCGATTACCCCTTACCCCTTACCGCCCTTTGTTTACAACCTCGCATCCCGTGTTCATAAACCAACGTCGCTGCGAGAATAAGACGCCATAGATTTGCCCTGAAACGATTTTTACATGATTGCAAGACTGCCGTTCACAGAAATGTAGCGGCAGTTTTGCTTTTTATACCTTTGAGGTCAACGAAATTACCGTGAGTACCGTCGACGAAAAAGATACATCCTCTGTTGTAGAAACCCCGCTCATGAAGCAGTACAACAGCATCAAGGTGAAATACCCTGATGCGCTGTTGCTATTTCGCGTAGGCGACTTCTACGAAACGTTTGGTGAAGATGCTGTGAAGGCTGCACGCATTCTCGGTATCGTGCTCACCAAGCGCAAGAACGGTGCTGCAGCCTATGTGGAGCTTGCAGGCTTTCCGCATCATTCGCTCGATACGTATTTGCCCAAACTGGTGCGTGCAGGAAATCGTGTGGCTATTTGCGATCAGCTCGAAGACCCGAAGCTCACCAAGACCATTGTGAAGCGCGGTGTTACTGAACTCGTAACGCCCGGTGTTTCGTACAACGAAAAAACACTCGACACACAAAGCAATACATTTCTTGCGGCAGTAACGTGCAAGGAAAACACCTGGGGTGTTGCGTTTCTCGATATATCAACGGGCGAGTTTCTGACGGCTCAGGGCAGCCAAGAATACATCGATAAACTGCTGCAAAGTTTTCGACCGGGCGAGGTGCTCTATCAAAAGAATACCGACAAGCAATTCAAGGAAGCATTCGGCGATAAGTTCTTCACGTTTCGACTGGATGATTGGGTGTTCACCCACGAGTTCGGCAGCGACCTGCTCAACAAGCACTTCGAAACACGCTCGCTGAAAGGCTTTGGTGTAGAAGATCTCAAGGTGGGAGTGATTGCTGCCGGTGCGGTGTTGCATTACCTGAGCGAAACACAACACGATCGTGTAGATCACATACGCAGTCTTTCGCGCATCGAAGAAGATCAATACGTATGGCTCGATCGCTTCACCATACGCAACCTGGAGTTGGTGAGCAGCAGCAATGAAAATGCAACCACGTTGTTGCAGATAATCGATCATACGGTTACACCGATGGGCACGCGCTTGTTGCGCCGTTGGTTGTTGTTGCCATTGAAAGATGAAGCACGCATCGCACGTCGACACTCAGTGGTAGGTTATTTCACCGCGCAGCAAGAGTCGCTCACACATTGGAGCACGGAGTTGAAATCCATCGGCGATTTGGAGCGCCTTATTTCGAAAGTGGCTGTGGGTCGCATTGCGCCGCGCGAATTGCATCACATACGCAGAGCACTCGACCTGATGGTGCCGCTGAAATCCTTTTTGGAAGCAAGCGAAAATGCCGAGCTGCAACATCTGGGTGCACAACTCAACACCTGCGATGCGGTGCGCATGCGCATTGCACGCGAGCTACATGCCGACGCACCGATGGCCATGAACAAAGGCAGTGTTATCGCCGATGGTGTGAATGCCGAGCTCGATGAATACCGCGGGCTGGTGCATCACGGTAAAGAATACTTACAAAAAATACAAGACCGCGAAAGCGAACGCACGGGCATTCCTTCGCTGAAGATTTCATACAACAACGTATTCGGTTACTACCTCGAAGTGCGCAACACGCATAAAGACAAGGTGCCGAACGACTGGATACGCAAGCAAACGCTTACGCAAGCCGAGCGATACATCACCGAAGAACTCAAGGAATACGAAAGCAAGATTCTGGGTGCAGAAGAGAAAATGTCTTCCATCGAATTGCGCTTGTTCAACGAACTCGTTGCGGCCGTTGCTGAGTTTACCTCGGCTATTCAGCTCAACGCTCAAATCATTGGACAGCTCGATGCGCTGATGAGTCTTGCAACTGCCGCGTTGCGCAATGGCTATGTACGTCCAGCGATGAATGCGGGCAACGCTATCAAGATTGTGGAAGGCCGCCATCCGGTAATTGAGCTTGCATTGCCACCGGGTGAAACCTACGTGAGCAACGATGTGTACCTCGACAACGACACACAGCAAGTGATGATGATCACGGGGCCCAACATGTCGGGTAAGAGCGCGGTATTGCGTCAAACGGCCCTCATCGTCATTCTCGCGCAGATGGGAAGTTTCGTGCCTGCACGCGCAGCCGACATCGGCATCGTCGATAAGATATTTACGCGGGTAGGAGCCAGCGATAACATCAGCAGTGGGGAATCCACGTTTATGGTGGAGATGAATGAGACCGCGAGTATCCTTAACAACCTTTCTGATCGAAGCTTGGTGCTGTTGGATGAAATTGGTCGTGGCACCTCGACCTACGATGGTGTGAGCATTGCATGGGCCATTGCCGAGTATTTACACGAGTATCCGAAGGCACGCGCCAAGACGTTGTTCGCCACACACTACCACGAACTCAACGACATGTGCAATCGCTTTTCGCGCATTCACAATTTCAATGTGAGTGTGAAGGAAGTGGGCAATAAAATAATTTTCTTGCGCAAGTTGCAGCAAGGCGGAAGTAATCACAGTTTCGGTATTCATGTGGCGCGCATGGCGGGCATGCCGGTGCGTGTGGTAGAACGTGCCAAGGAAGTGCTGAAGCACCTCGAGCAATCGCGCACGCAGGGATCCAGCGATTCAGCACAATCGATAGCTGCCATGAGCAATCAACCGGCAGCACAACTCAGCTTCTTTCAACTCGACGATCCATCGCTCGCTCAAATACGCGAGGAGATACTTAACATCGACATCAACAACCTCACGCCCGTGGAGGCGCTGATGAAGTTGAATGAGATTAGGAAGATTGTGGTTGGGTACTGAGGACTGGGGACTAGGGACTGGAAGTTAGCCGGTTAAAGTTACGGCCTTCATTACTCAGTCCTCAGTACCCAGTATTCAGTACCCCTTACATCTCAAACGTATCCATAAACTTCGTCGTGAAGTCGCCTTCACGGAACTTGGCGTTCTTCATCAATTTCTGATGAAACGGTATGGTCGTCTTGATGCCTTCAATGATGTATTCGTCCAGAGCACGCTCCATCTTGGTGATGGCTTCTTCGCGTGTTTGCGCTACAACGATGAGCTTTGAAATCATGGAGTCGTAGTGCGGTGGAATCACATATCCTGCGTAGGCATGTGTGTCCAAACGCACACCGTGTCCGCCGGGTGAGTGGTACGATGTAATCTTACCGGGGCTTGGTGCGAAATTCTTGTACGGATCTTCCGCGTTGATGCGGCACTGAATGGCGTGCATCTTCGGGTAGTAGTTACGGCCCGAGATAGGGTCGCCTGCTGCAAGTTTGATCTGCTCCTTCACCAAGTCGTAATTGATTACCTCTTCGGTGATGGTGTGTTCTACCTGAATACGTGTATTCATTTCCATGAAGTAGAAGTCGCGGTTTTTGTCGACCAGAAACTCTACAGTTCCTACACCTTCATACTTCACCGCTTCAGCTGCCTTGATGGCTGCTTGTCCCATCTTCTCGCGCAACTCATCGGTCATGTAAGGCGAAGGCGTTTCTTCCACCAGCTTTTGGTGACGACGCTGAATAGAGCAGTCGCGCTCGCTGAGGTGACATGCCTTTCCGTATTGGTCACCGGCAATCTGTATTTCGATGTGACGAGGCTCCTCCACGAATTTCTCCATGTACATACCATCGTTACCGAATGCAGCCAATGCTTCGCGGCGTGTTTTTTCCCACGCATCGCGCACGTCATCGTCGTTTTTGCAAATGCGCATACCCTTACCACCGCCGCCGGCTGTGGCTTTCATCATGATAGGGTACTTGATTTTATTAGCGATTTCGATGGCGTCTTCGAGACTTTCCAATAGGCCGTCGCTACCGGGAATGGTAGGAACGCCTGCGTCTTTCATAGTCTGCTTGGCGCTCGACTTATCCCCCATGGCTTCAATCATTTCGGGTGAAGCACCGATGAACTTGATGCCGTTTTCCTTGCACACTTTCGAGAAGGTGGCGTTTTCGGAAAGGAATCCGTAACCGGGGTGAATAGCATCGGCGTTGGTGATTTCGGCTGCCGCGATGATGTTTGGGATTTTCAGGTACGACTCCTTGCTGGGCGCCGGACCAATGCAAACAGCTTCATCGGCGAAGCGCACATGGAGGCTGTCGCGATCGGCGGTAGAGTATACCGCAACGGTTTTGATGCCCATTTCTTTGCAGGTGCGAATAACACGAAGTGCGATTTCACCGCGATTGGCTATCAATATTTTCTTGAACATGATTTCTTGTTTCGTGGGTGTATATACGAATGCAAGTGGCCTATGGGCCACCATGAATGGTATTCCGAACGTTTATCAGGCCGGTTCTACCAAGAAAAGGGGTTGATCGTATTCAACCGGTGTGCTGTCGTTCACCAATACCTTAACGATGGTTCCCGAAACTTCCGATTCGATTTCGTTGAAGAGTTTCATAGCCTCGATAACGCATACGGTATCGCCTGCTTTGATGGTTTGACCCACTTCAATGAAGGCAGGCTTGTCGGGAGCCGGTGAACGGTAGAATGTACCAATCATCGGTGAACGCACTTCCACGGTGTTGCCTTTTGGCTCAGCGGCTGCTGCAGGAGCTGCTGCCTGGGCAGGAGCCGCGGCCGGAGCAGGCGCTGCTGCCGGTATTGCAACAGGTGCTGCTGCAGGTGCCATTACCTGAATGACCTCTTGCACTTTGCCTTTAGCTTCCTGTGCTTTGATGGTTATTTTGAAGTCTTTTTGCTCAATAGCTACTTCGCTGACGCCGCTCTTAGAAACGAACTTGATCAGCTCCTGAATTTGTGAAAGATTCATGTCCTGATTTTCATTTAAAAACGTCGCTTCTTCAGTCTTTGGGGCTGCAGTCGACGTTGTTTTGGTTTTGATTGTCTTTGCCAAAGGTAAACGATTTGAATTAGATGATTATGCTGGCGTGTTGTACGCCCATTTTACATACACAGCCCCCCAGGTGAATCCACCGCCGAAGGCTGCTAATATGATGTTATCTCCTTTTTTCAATTGCTTCTCCCAATCCCACAGGCACAAAGGTATTGTGCCCGCAGTGGTGTTGCCGTAGCGCTGGATGTTGACCATCACTTTTTCCGGACCCACACCCATGCGGTTGGCCGTGGCATCGATGATGCGCAGGTTGGCTTGGTGAGGCACGAGCCACGCTACATCATCGGCTGTGAGGTTGTTCTTCTCCATGATTTCAGCCGAAACGTCGGCCATGCCTTTTACAGCTGCCTTGAATACCGGCTGACCATCCTGAAATACGAAGTGTTCTTTGTTGTCTACTGTTTCGTGGGAGGCAGGTTTTACCGAACCCCCGGCTTTTTGATGCAAGTATTGACGTCCGCTGCCGTCGGCTTTGAGTATGCTGTCCAGAATTCCCGTTCCCTCTTCGGTAGGCTCGAGCAGCACCGCTCCGGCACCGTCGCCAAAGATGATGCAGGTGGCACGATCGGTATAGTCGATGATGCTCGACATCTTATCGGCACCCACCACAACTACTTTCTTGTATTTGCCGGTCTCGATGAATTGAGATCCGGTGGCAAGCGCATAAAGAAAGCCTGAACACGCTGCGTTGATATCATAACTCCATGCATTGACCGCCCCGATTTTGTCGGAAATGATGTTGGCAGTTGCCGGAAACACATGGTCGGGGGTTACGGTTGCACAGATAAGAAGATCGATATCGGTTGCTTCGATACCGCGTTTGGCCAGTAGTCCTTTCACTGCTTCGGCACCCATGTCGCTGGTTCCCAGTCCTTCACCTTTCAGAATGTGGCGCTCCTGCACACCTGTGCGGGTGCGAATCCACTCATCGGTGGTATCAACCATCTTTTCGAGGTCGAAGTTGGTTAGCACATCGGGCGGTAGGTAGCCGTGAACGGCGGTTATTGCTGCAGTTGGTTTAGACATAGATGCGGTTAAACGTAAAGAAATGCGGGCAAATGTAACAAGGGAAGAGGAATGTAGGATTATAGGATTGTAGGATAGCAGGATTATAGGATTGTAGGGACGCCATTGCGGTGTCATGAAATGGTTTGATGCTGAAATGGGAGAGATATTTCTCAATAACTCTCGTCTTTGCCTCCATTTATGCCTAAGGTCCTAGATTTGGAAGCTAGATGGGCAACCGGTAAGCCGAAATCATGAAGACTCATTCTCCCTGCAATCCTATAATCCTACAATCCTTTTCCTTGGAATTGTGAAAAAATGGATTACTTTTGCCGTCCGTTTTGAAATTCTGTCGAAGTGAACACATTAAAGGAATACCGCATTCCCTACCTAGGGCTTAAGGCGGGAAACCATCGGTACGAGTTTCATTTAACGGACGAGTTCTTTGATCAGTTCGAGTTTTCAGAGATTCAAGGTTCCGATCTCCAAGTGGAGGTAGACCTTGAAAAGCAAAGCACCATGATTGTTATTCAAACCCACTTGGGTGGTGAAGTACAGTCGGAATGCGATCATTGCGGAGATGCGTTGAAATTGACCATTCAACACCAGCATACACTGGTGGTGAAGTTTGGTGATGAGACGAGCGAAAGCGATGACGACATATTGGTGCTTGGCCCCAACGAGCATGAAATCGACTTGGCGCAGTATTTTTATGAATACGCCCATTTGGCACTGCCCGCACGAAAGGTGCATGCCCTTGAGACCGATTGCAACCAGGCAAGCTTGGCTCAGTTGGCCAAGTATAAAGTGGACCAAACAGCCAACACCCAATGGGCAGCTCTGAAAAACCTGAATTACGAAGACCCGGAAGACAATGAATTTTTTGACGAAGAAGAATAACGTTTTAATACCATACTAAAATGGCACATCCCAAACACAGGATCT
>Ga0315901_10005610_pt1 | contig 15229 bp, 8 predicted proteins | sample LakEriMetagenome_10_FD_203761 | JGI IMG/M metagenome (GOLD analysis project Ga0315901, IMG submission 203761) | Freshwater fungal communities from buoy surface, Lake Erie, Ohio, United States - Buoy 2 MA116 | ecosystem: Environmental > Aquatic > Freshwater > Lake | place: USA: Lake Erie, Ohio...
AGCCTTCATTGGAGTTGACAGCTCCTCAGACCAACACCTTACCAGTCGTTGAGACTTTCTCTTACTAAGTCATTAAAGCTTAGAGAATAGCCTGCGGATTGTCTAATTCTTAACCTTTTTACCATTGGGTACGATAATTAATCGTGTTCCCCTTAAAAGTTTCCAATCAAGGGTGGTAGTTAAGACTCTGAAGAGTTTCCCGCAACCAGGTGTTTCGCTATATATTGTTTTTTTACTTCTTTAATAAATTCTTCGGCTCTTTGTTTTGAAACATCTAATGGAATATGAACTCCACCAAAATCAGCTTTTTTATTTTTATAATAAACATACCACCCATATTGTTTTTTGCGACGTGAAAGCGGTTTTATGAAATTATGAATATCTTCAGATTCTGGAAATTCAACATCTTCAAATCTAGAAAATTTTTTATCTTTATAGTATTCATAAACTCCATTAGACACTCGTTTCTTACCTTCTTCAGATAAACGAGTTGTTATAGTTCCAAATTTTAAATTATAACCATCTGGAAACATTGTGCCTAATTTTTTTATGTAAAAACTTTCTATTTCATCAGATTCATTGATTTGACATAATTCAAGTAATTCAACAACAAATTGATCTCTGCCATGTTTTCTAATTGAATTATTTAAATAGTGACATTGATTTTTTTTTATTGAAAATGCTTCTGATATATGTCCATTTAATCTTCTTTCCATTCCATATCTTCTATATTTACCATTATTCAATATATGCGAAACAGCTTGCCCAACATACATTTTATTATTTACAAGACAAGTTATTTTATAAATTTCCACGTATCGTTCATTCTCTTCAACTATTTTTCGGTGGTTTAATGGTATAATATCTTTTTTTATTATTTCCATGTTTATATGAGCCGTCAAATTTTTAAACCAATATATAACTAGGGGATTGCAAACTTTTAATTTCCCCTGTTTCCGACATAGATATTTATCGAAGTCCGCGTTGAAACTTGAAGTAATAGCAAGGTTAAATCGTAACGTTTTTCCAGGAATAATTACAATTTGCTGAGCCATCATACTTCCTTCGTGTAGGGTGGGCTGTCCGTAGCCCCCATTACTTTCGTAATGGACTAGACTGTATCTTAAGCAGATTCAAGTTGACTAAACTATCATTATCTACCGACACCCGTGGCATACTATAAAATATATAAGTATACACTCATGTCGTTGAGGGAGTATCATATCCTATCATATTGGACTTAGATACTTTACCCGCGGATTGCCCATTTACATTCTTAAAGTTATTACTGTGCCCTAGGTCATTACCCCGGGTATTAAAATTAGTTTCCTAAATTTAAGTAGTATTTAAGACTTTAGGGTTTTCCCGTCATTATAAGGTGTCTCGCCCAGATGTTAATTGGACTAGGTAGTTATATTATTTCATTTTTGTGAAATTCTTATTTTACACTGTTTACCCTATTCGGTGAATAAGAAACCGTAAGGCAGCTACCTGTTTTAACTCACATATATTATCCTATATATCTGTTCCCTTTGCTAATATTTTCCAAAGCCCATAATGGTTGAGTATTTAAATAATGCAATCTTTTTATAACTTCATCTATAGAAGGATGATTATAAGCAATTGGTATAATATGATCAATGTGCCAAATTGAACCATAATTTTCCCAATTCATACCTTCAACAAATTTATTTTCTAAATGTTTTTTAAAAACGTCAATATCACATCCTAAGTATTCTATACTATGATTTTTTTTATCATTTTTTAATGCTTTTCCAACACGAGAAGATAATCTATCTTTCAAAAAACCGGAAAAATTGCAACTGACACATCTAGTTCTTCTAGTTTTATGTTCACAAAATGAACCACCTACACACAGTAAACAAATAGTTCTTAATTTATTATGTTCACAGAACTGATTTCCATTTCTGCATAACTTACAAGTATCTTTTCTTTTTTTATGTTCACATAAAGAACCTCCGTCGCAATCAGCGCAATATGTTCTAACTTTATTATGAATACAATAAGAAGAACCGTTACATTTTCTACAACTACTTTTATTTAAAGCATGTGGGCATTTATTTGTCTTAAGATAATCAATTTGTTTTGAATTGCAATCAATACACTGCTTATTATACTCTCCAGTTTTTCTAAAATTAAAAGATGTTTTATCTTTAATATTCAGACATTTACTACAAATCATAGTTAAACTATTTAATTTGACTTGCAACAATTCTTTTCTAGTTTCTTTATTTTTCTTTTGTAGAGTAGCATATTTGTTACTACAATCAATACATTTTTTATTATAAACATCTTTAGTCTTAGAAAAATCAGATATTACTTTTATAACATTGCATTTAACACACACTTTTTCTCCTTCATTTGTTTCAGTTGATTTTATCTTATTTTCCTGATTTTTTTTATGTTTTAATAAACATTCAGAACAGCTTTTAGTTATTCCATTTTTTGCTTTATTGAATTTATGGTTTTCCAAAACTTGAAAACATGAATGACATTTATTATGTGTTGAAATATTATAATCAACTATATCTTTTTTAGTTTTAGTATTTTTTAATTTATTGGCACTAGTTTTTTTATTGCATTCTAAACATTGTTTATAATACTCTCCGTTTTTTCTTTGTTTAAAGTTATTAGGGCTTAAGTCTTTATTGCATCTTGAACATTTGATTTTAATTGTGGACATTGTTTTATTTAATATCCACATTTATAAATCAATTAGAATAAATATTTCGGGTTAAGTAATACCCAGTCTCCGTCTATTAAATTTCTTTCACATATGTCACCAATATTTAATGCATATGTCTTTTTCTCTGGATATTTAATATCAGGTACAAGTTCACCGTTTCTTTTTAATTTATCACCAAGTTGAAGAGTTTGTTTTCCATTATTAACTAATATTTCTTCTTCTTCCCCGGTTTTTGGATTTTTTCTTATAATTATATCACCGTGATTAACCCTTGTACCTTTAAAAAATAAAGCATTTTCTACATTTATTCTAGTAATTCCATCATCCTTCAAAATATATTTAACTTTTCCTTCATCAAGTAATTCACACATTTTTTTATAATTTAGATTATTAACTCTTACTGGAATTGTTAGGTTATTTGCCATTTGAGGTGGAATTGCTAATTGTCCCATTTTTAATGTTGGCTCTGGACCAATTACTGTTCTACCACTCTGCTCGCAATTATGACCAACTGTAAAATCACTTAATAAAAATCTTTTATTTCCATCAATTTCAAATCCGTAAAATTTAGATTTTTTATAAGGTTCAATTTTTATTTTTGATCCTATCACAAATCTGTAGTTTACAGGTTTATATTTTTTTCTCTCTAATAAAGTTGGTATATCTTCAATACCTTTACCGTAAATATAAAGAATTATTTTATCTATATTATTCTTTATTGACGTTTTTAATCCTAAAGAAGATGCTACCAATTTCAAACCTTCAATAATTTTTTTATATTCATGAGATTTCGTTATAACAATAACATTATTATCACTTTCACTTTCAACTGAACCATATGTGTCAATTATTCCAGCTAGTAGTTTCATTCTAACAGATGAATCATTAAAAATATAATCATTTGGAACAAATTTATTTTCAATCAGTAAATCATAATATTCTAATTTAGATATAAAATCATGTTTATAATTTTCACCTAAGTATTTTATATAGTAATAATTTTTATCATATTTGGATACTATGAAATTGTTTTCACTTGCCCATTTTTCTAAATATTCAATTGATTCTTTATTAAAAGATGTAATTGAACATTTAATTGAAGTTTCATCTGCTAGCCACATACCAAGTATATATGGATCAATTGTAACATTTTTATATGTCCAATTTACACATTTTTCTAATTTATAATCAAATAAAACTCTTTGTGAACTTTCAGATAGTTTCAAAAAATCTTTAATTTGAATATCAATAACATTATTCTCATCAATCATTGGATTTTGTAACTCCAACGATATTTTTTTTATGTTTTTACATTTTAATGATAAAATGTGTTCGGTATTTACTATATATGAATCTTTATTGTTTTGTATAACTTTATACATATTATCTTCTCCGTGACAAGTATTCAAAACTGTTCTTTTATTTCCGTCATCGCCAATTAAAACATCACCGACTTTTATATCCTCAACATTTTTTATTTGTCCGTTCCATAAAATTATTTTAGTTCCTTCAATCCAACATCTCTTACCTAAAAGGTTCATTCTAATTAAACCTTCTTTACCGGTTAATCTTTCTTTAATTCCTTTCATAACCCTACCACTAGTAGAGTGCTTGCTTCTACCAGAATTGTGTGTTACCGTAAAATCACCAAGTAAAAAACGATGGTTACCATTAATTATAAAACCATTATACTTTCCAATACCTATAGGTTTTACTGATAATTTGGATAGTAATTTATTTTCGTCGCATTTTTTATTAATATTTATTTTACTTTTTTTGTAATCTATAAAAAAAGTAGGTATTCTTGAAATAATATCATCTCCTGTAAGAGTTATTTTTACTTTCTTTGTTTTTTCGCATACTTCAAGTTTAGAAAAAAAAGCCAAAGATTGCGAAACGAAATGAATTTGCTTCATTAATCTTTCGTATTTGTTATCAGTTTCAATTTCAATTCTATCACCATTATCATATATAACACCTATTTCATCAACAATTGAAGCAAGTAAGTCTAGACGAGTATCAGAGTTATTATACATATAATCACTTGGAATAACTTTGTTATCAATCTCAAAATTATATTTTTCAATAATAAACTTATTATTGGCATTAAAATTATCAATTCTATCTAATAGGATAGTGATAAGAGTATGTGGATCAATTACATCTTTTTGTTCCCATAAAACAGATTTCAGAAGTCTGAAACCTACGAATTTTTCTGTAATAGAATCGGGTAATTTCATATACTCACTAACTTTTATATCAAAAGTATTTGGTATATTAATATAACTACAGCAATGTTTCATAATTTTTAAACATTGCTCTTTGGTTTGTTCCCTGTTTACATAATAAGTCTTCCTAAACAAATCTTTCTTTTCGTTGTCATACCATTCCATAGTATAACAAGATTCAACTTCATCCCAAAATATTTTTTTGTGATTTGGGAATTTTAAAGTTAATACGTGATTTTTATTAACAATATATGTATCAGCATTTTCTTGTTGAACCTCATACATTTGATCTTGCCCTGAACAAGTATGTATAACAATTCTTTTAGTACCATCATCACCTATTAGTTCATCATCCTCTTTGATTTCATCAGCTCTCTTAATATTACCAGACCATAAAAGTACAGGAGTATCAGGAGCAAGACATGAATTATTGAAATAAGTAGAAACTCTAAAATTTAGAGTTTGTAAATATTTCTGTTTTTTAGTTTCAGACAAAGGAATTCCATCTATTGGTTCAAGATGGTTATTAGCTTTTATAATTTCAATCAACTGAATAGTTAGATCATCATCTGATGTGTTTCCTTCAGATATAACGAAAGGTCTAGCACACGTAGGTATCACAGGAAATACAGTGATAATTAAATTTTTAGGATGAATAAGATCAGGGTTAAATCCAAGTAACCTAACATCATTATTTTCAATGTTATCAAAAATTTTCTTTATTTCTTCAGTTTGGAGATGGACACTAACTTTTTGTTTTTGTTTATTTTTATAAACCATATCAATAACATTATCAGCTATTATGTGTTTAAATTCTGGTTGAGGATGAGAACAATTTATACATATTTCAGTTTTTTGTAATTTTTCTATTATTTTATTAAATCTTTTAGTTCCTTTTGATCTGTTAAAATTATAAAGATTTATCTGATCTTCAGATATCAACATTTTATAACATTTTACACAGAAACATTTTAGAAACATAACTACTTGTTTATAATACAACGGGTGTATTATAGGTTCGTAAAATTCTATATAAGACCAATGACCACTACACTTCCATAGGTCATTTCCACAAGTAGGACAAATTACACCATTTTCAATAGTACCTAATCTAGGATCATATACTCCACCTGCTCTATTATTACCAAGTCTTGAATCAAAAATTTTGGCTACAGACATTTTTTTTATTTCTTCAGCTGAATATACTCCAAACGTAATAGATTCTATTTGTCCAGCTTCATGTTCCATTTTATTTATATTTAATATGATTTATAATTTGAAAAAATCATTTTTACTTTATTATTAAAAAAAATATTTTTATATAAATAAAAATGGGTAATGTATTAAATTTAATTATCAATTAAACTTTTATTAATAAAGAATAATTACTCTATTAAAGTTTCAAAGTTTAATATACCGTACATAACACTTTAGATATTGATCAAAGATGTGGTTTTATCATGCTGACGGTGTCTCAATAAGACCTGATATTTCTTTGAACTGTAAACCGTATATTAATTGTTATTTAGAATTTCCACATGTTAAACATGCATATGGTCCTATATTGTGGATAATTTTTATTACAAATAATACAAGATTTTATAGACATCAAAAAAAATGATTTTAAAAAAAAATCAATAAAATCAATACAAACCAAGAAACAAGACATAAAATGATTTCAAACTTAAGATTCAATCGTTTTTCTGAACTAGCATACGAATCCGACGATGAAAAGTATGAACTAGCTCTACAGAAAGAGGCTGATAGAAAGGAAGCTGAGTTAAAAATTAAGAAACAGAAGAAGGATGAAAAAAGAAGACAAAAAAATATCGAAGATAAAATCAAAGATGATATTGAATATGGAAAACAATTAAAAAGAACAAAAGTTTATTCCATATTCTTTTGTTGTATTGAAGCTTATAGTTACATAAGTTATATTATTGAGGATAAATTTAATATAGCTTCATATTTATGTTTGGATTCATATTGTGTTCAAACAGTCAATACATATAAAAGGATCAATGGTCTTTTTTCAAAGGATGAATATTTAGATTTAGTTAAGATTATGGAATTGAACAAGACTGATTACTATCCAGTAGAATTCAGTAAACATGATATTATGGATATCATTTCCAAACAAGAAAACAGTGTTATTTCTGGATATGGAAAGTCTCATAGAATGATTTATGAGATATATTTAGCGTTACTTATAGATACGAAATGTATGCGTAAACTACTAACAACTGGACATTTTAGAAGTATGATGGGTATTTTTAGAGAGGGTGTAGAAGAAAAAATAGAAAATAATTATGGTGAAAATACGGATATACTTTCAGAGTATTTTCTAAAATACTTTGAAACAGGAAAAAGATATATAGCGAAGAGAAATAATTTTAAAGTGTTGTTTAGAAATTATGTAAGATTTGTTGGAAAAATAGTGGTTTTGTATAGAAAATCAATAAAATAAATATAATATTTTTATTATATTTATTAAGACTAACTCTGATATTATTTTTTTAAAAGTTGTAATATCGTATAAATTAATGAAAATGTAATTGTTTATTTTTTCCTTATATTTTTCCATGCCATATTAGCACGTGTATGAAGTTGTTTTTGCGTTAGTTTAGGATTTTCTTTGTTAAGTTCAAGCATTTTATTTTCAATAAATTTTTTTTTAGTTAATATTTCATCTGTTAAAGAATTATTTTGTGGTTGTAGATGTGTATTGTTATTAATAAAAGAAGAAGAATTCTGTTGTTGTGTTAATGGTTTTATAATACCATTTTCAAACAATTTTTGTTCATAGAAAGTTAAGTTTTTTTTATCAACATTTAGTTGATTAAATACATTTGTATTTTTTTCACAAAACTCAATAGCAATTTTACAAGCATGATATCCATCTTCAAATTGATTAACATAAAAAGCAGAAATACCCATTAAATGCCATCTTTTATAATCATAATCTTGTCTATTTACAAATAAAATAGCATCAGAAGGATATTGAATATTACATGCTAGTTTTAAGTAAGTGTAAGCAAGAATCCAATTTTTGACGTTAACATAATGAAAAGCTAAACATAATAGTGGTTCAACTCTAGATGAATGTTCAAAAGCTTTCATATACCAAACTAGTGAATCATACCAATCATGATTTAATTTTTGACATAATTCACCAGCTCTAAGAAATGAATGGAATCTCTCCTCTTCAAAACCATCTAATGTAGCTCTGATTTTATAATAATATAAAGAATCTTCATTATCATTTAAGCAAGAACATGTTTGTGCAAGATAGAAAACAGTTCTTGGTTCATTTGGATTTTTATTATATTCAGCTAAAAGTAATTCTTTATCTCTTTTGAAACGTTTTCCACTTTTATCATCGTCTTGTGTTCTGTCTTGATATAGAATAATAGTGTCTGGAAGTCTAACAATAGGTTCTTTATCACATTCTTCATCAAATGTTTTTATATATTCATGGACTGATCCCACGTATCTCCATTTTTTATGTGCTTTAATAAATCTTACATTAAAATATTTATCCATGCTACCACTCCACCATTGCTGACACAACAAGAATCCAGATGATTTATTATTTATATATTCATTAGCACATTTTCTTAGAAAACTAGAACCTCTCAATTCATCGTTTGTATCTAATAATAATAAATAATCTATATCCGGAAAACTATCTGCAAATTCTAAAGAAACGTTTCTTGATACTTCAAAATTAACAAATTCACCTTCTTTTAATCTTAAAGGAATATTATTTTCTTCACAAAAATCTTTACATATTTGAATTGTATTATCTGTTGATCCTGTATCAAAAATAACTAAAGAATCAGCAAAGTTCTTTATACTTTCTAAGGTAACAGATAACCTTTTTTTTTCATTTTTGACCATTATTAAAACAGCTATATGAACATTATTATTACTCATTTTATATTTTCTTTAATTTTTTAAATATAATAATTAATAAATATAAATTAAAAACCCTAAACAAGAAAAGTTTATAATATTTACGGATTATGGTATGAAAAAAAAGAAAATCAAGAAAAAATACGAAAATAAAGTCACAAAAAGAAATCAAATAAAATTAGATAAATTTTAAACTTATATTAAAGTTTAAAATTTATAAATAAATTATAACATTGTATTTATATTTACGTTTGAATTATCATTTTTATTTTCATCCTCATTAACATTATTAATAACGTCATCCATCTTTTTGAATTTATATCCATTCCAAACATTATTAGTAGGTTCAAACCATAATTTAGTTAGATAATCTTTAATATCATTTTTTACAGGCATAACATTGTTTGGAAAGCCATCTTTTAACCAACTTTTAAAGCTTTGGTATATTTCACCCAAAGAAACTGATCCAGCAACGCCTTTATCACAAGTAATAATAGTTTCTTCAATATATTGTCTATAAACATCGTTTTCTTTTTGATAAATAGCAGTAGCAATTCTAACTTTTTCGGGTTCAATACGCATAATAGTAGGATTTTGAAGTACTTTTTTGCGATGTTCTAATAAAACCCAACAAAAAGGCTCAAGTAGATCAGGAATTTTTTTAGAGAACTCTCTATCCATTGGAAATAATTTCTCCTTTAATTGTTCTTCGTAAGTAGAAGGAACAGTTAAATTAGGATCATTAGGTTTAACAAAAGTAGATTCAAAGGGTAAAACTCTAATACGATTCCATGTAGCCTTATCTGAGCTTCTAAGTTTAAGTAATTTATTACAAATAAAGTTTATTTTGAACATTGGGCGAATCTCCCTAGAACCTTTTCCTTTTTCAAAAAGATCACGACACCAAAAAGTATCATCTCCAGATAAACTTTTAAGATAACCGATATTTAATTGTTCATCAGCATCCGGTTCTTCCAAAACAGCCCATCTAACACCACCACCAGCTCTAGCTAATTCAGGATTAGCAGAACCATTAGAAGTTTTTTTACCAGTTAAAAGTGTAGTACTAAATTTAATAGCATATTCACCAAGCATTCTTTCCATAATTGATTGTGTAACAGATTTTCCATTATCACCTTCTCCAAGCCAAAATAATACAATTTTTTGATGATTACCACCAACAAAGACATCAGAAGCATTAGTAAGAAAATATTGTCTTACAGAAACATCAGGAAATACTTTCTCAAGAAAGTCGTGAACAGCAAATACTCTATCATCTTTTTCATCAAAGTCATAATAATTAATAGGCATTTTTTTACTTATATAATCTTCAGGTCTTCCGGGTCTAAACATATTCTCTTTCAAATCATAAACTCCATTTTTGAACCCAATCATATAAGGGTTAGAATCAAGTAACGTTTTGAAATTTTTATTATAAAATATATCAACGGCTTCATTCATTACTGCCTTTTTAAAAGAATTTGTTTTCAAATTATGGATAGTTTTTTGTATTTGTTTTATTTTTTGTTGTTGATTATTTTCTTCTGAATTTTCAATAGCCAAAGCTTGTTTTTGAAAGCATTTACCACCCTCTTCAGCAAACTTCAAAACAATTTCACTAGAAATTTTCTCTCTTAAAAAAACACCTTCTTCAACTTCTTCCCAATGATGTTCAACAAACTGATACCAAGTTTTGTTAGTAACACTTGCACAAACAAATTCAGTACAATATTCAGCATATAAAAGTTTAGCAATATCATAATGAGAACCTTCAAGTGCATTTTTTACGTATTGTTGACCTTGTTCTTTCTTAAACTGTTCATATTTTTCTGGACTATCTTTCTTAGCAAAATGTATTAAGCTTGCAATACTACAATTCTTTTTAGTCATTTTATCCCATTCATCTAGACATTTTCCTTCATCAAACTTGTCCTCACATCTAGCTGAAAAATCTAACCATAATTCTCTCGCTTCGTCACATCCTTCTCCAATATTGTATAATATCCATCCAATATAAATCCATTCTTTATATTCTACACATCTAAAATCAGCAAGCATAGGTAATAGTTCTTTAGCAATCTTCAAATCATCTGCAACACTAGTTTTCAAGTTTTTAATTTCTTTTCTAGTAGTTGATAATCTTTTCTCTTCCTGTAAAGGTGAAAGCAATCCAAAACGTAAATCATTAATTTCTCTATTTGAAGGAATAATACTCAAAATTCTAGGTAAGTAATAAATTTCTCTATCTGTAATATTAATTCTTCTTTCGCGAAAATCATATAATTTATAATTTTTAAAAGCATCATTTATAGAAATTTCATTTGTAGACGAATCATATATTTTAGATAGTAAATATGGTTTCATATTAATATCTTTACGACTTCCATACATAAGCCATGGTTTAGTTATAACATCATCATCAAGCAATTTACTAGAATCTTCTATTCCTATTTCTGCAAATACATCAAACTCTTTAAGCATGTTTTTAACTCTAGGAATCAAATGTATTTTTTGCTCATCTTTATTTAAAAAAATATATGGAAAATGTAAATGAAAACCACGTTTAAAATATTTATGACCATTACTCGTTACTGAATATCTTGGTTTTTCTAAAAATACACATATTAGGTTTTCATCTGTACAATCCTTAAGAATATTTCTTAACACAGATTGATAAATCTCAACAACTTTCTTTATTTGATTTTCAGAATATACTTCACTTCTTAAATCTAATGCTTCATCTTCCGATAATTTTATATCAAAATCAGCTATTATTGGTAAATATTCAGTTGGTTTCTCTGCTATTCCTAACACTTCACTTGACAAAATTTCTTCTTCAGAAAATGTACAATAAAGATCAAGTAATTTTTCTTGTGCTTCTTTATTTAATTGAAACTTACCTAATGGTGAAATCATAGATACATGAGTATGAAAAACACCATCAGTATAATAATTCTTTATAAATGTTGAAACTGTTGAGTTCATTATTTAATAATAAAAAACATATTTTAAAAATATAATTAATCATTTTTAATTTAAAAAATTATATATATTATTAATAATAAGCTAAATATGTTTAAAAATATGTTTAATAAAGACGTTACAGAAATTTTAGATAAACTAGATAAAGATTATGAAAATGACACTGTTTTAATTGATGACGATAAAAATATCCCAACCAGTTTTTATTATTCTGCAACTAAAGAAAATATTGTTGAAGACAATGATGTTCATTATTCTGAAAATGTATCAAATTATGTTGATGATAATCGTAATGATGATACTGAAAATTTATCAAATGATGTTGATGTTGATGTTGATGATAATCGTAATGATAATCGTAATGATAATCGTAATGATGATAATCGTAATGATGATATTGATAATAATAATAATGATATTGATAATAATAATGATTCAACTGATAAGCTTAATGAAAATGATGAAGATGAAGATATTAAAGATAAATTGTATATAATTAGTATTGATAATATACCTCATTTTTATGAAAATAATTTGAAATCAGCAAGAACAAAAATGTGGACATTAGCTGATGTACTTCTATCTAATTCTAAATATAAGAATGATAATATGTTTGGTTCTGAATATATCTTTACTAATAGTTTAGATAATCTTCAGATTGTATCACCATTTAATTTCTTTATGTTAAAGTATCACCATATTATTTTTGAATTAAGGATTGATTATGTTGTTAAGTATCAAACAAAAAATAAGAAAAATGAAATTATATTCTAAGTAAAATTCTATTATATTATTATATTATAACAAAATTTTAAGAGTTTCGTATTTTTTTTATTATTAATAGTGTTATTTTTTTATTATTAATAGTTATCATTTAAACTCAATTTTTTTAGTCTTGATAATTTTCCTATACTATCTGGTAATATCGTTAATTTATTCTTATTTAAATTCAATACTACTAGACTTGATAATTTTCCTATACTATCTGGTAATGTCGTTAATTCATTATGATATAAACTCAATTCTTTTAGTCTTGATAATTCTCCTATACTATCTGGTAATATCGTTAATTTATTCTTATCTAAATTCAATTTTTCTAGACTTGATAATTTTCCTATACTATATGGTAATGTCGTTAATTCATTATAACTTAATTCCAACTCTTTTAGACTTGATAATTCTCCTATAGTATCTGGTAATGTCTTTAATTCATTACGATATAAACTCAATTTTTCTAGACTTGATAATTTTCCTATACTATATGGTAATATCGTTAATTTATTCTTATTTAATTTCAAGTCTGTTAGACTTGATAATTCTCCTATAGTATCTGGTAATGTCTTTAATTCATTATGATATAAATACAACTCTGTTAGACTTGATAATTTTCCTATACTATCTGGTAATGTCGTTAATTTACTATCACCCAAATACAACTGTTCTAGACTTGATAATTTTCCTATACTATCTGGTAATCTCGTTAATTCATTATAACTTAAATCCAACTCTGTTAGACTTGATAATTTTCCTATACTATCTGGTAATGTCGTTAATTCATTATCAATTAAATCCAACTTTTTTAGACTTGATAATTTTCCTATACTATCTGGTAATGTCGTTAATTTATTTTCATCCAAATCCAAATATGTTAGACTTGATAATTCTCCTATACTATCTGGTAATTCATTTTTATCTAAATAATTATATAAACGTCTTTGAGCTAAATTCAATGATGTTATTTTTTTTAAATGTGATTTTATTATCTTCAATTTTATCAGATCGTGATCAATTAATACATATAATATATTTTTAGTAAATTCAAATGTAAAATCTTGTTTCCAGTTTATATTTTTATAAAACTTATTATATACTATACTAAAATCATCAGTTTTTTTTTTTATTTTTTTTATTTTATAATTATAATTATAATCTTTAAAATCCAAGTCGCCATGTCCTGGATGAAAAAACACTCTCAACTCACCATCCAGTAAAAATTCTATATTATTTTCATCTTCACTAATAATTTCTATATTAATTTCTGATGATATTTTTCCTAATATTTTTCCTAATGTTCCATCTCCATGGTAATATTCATCATCATTATATTTTAAAATTTTTTTTAGAATAAATATTATATTCTTTAAGTTATTATGTATATCACCTGATTGATTATATAATCTAACTTCTTCTTGTTCTTCTTTACTTTTTTCCAAATTACTTACTACTTCTAACCATTCTTGTGTTGTTGACTTTATATCTTCTAGTTGTTTTTTCATTGTACCATATTTATGATAAAATGTTTCTAAATTTTCATGGAATTTTCCTTTCTCAACACTAAATTCTCCTCTTTCATTTATAAAATAAAAATTCAATAAATTTAATAATGTTGTTTCTCCACATGTACTAAAAGTATACTTTTTACCATTTTTTTTAGTAAATGTATAATTCATTATATATGGTAATTTTCTATAGTTACCTATATTAGTTAGAAATTTATTTATAATTAGTTTGTTGTTACGTTCTTTACAACAAATATATAATATTCTATCTTTATATTCATTGAATTCTTCTGATTTTATAAAATACAATAAATAATGTCTCATTATGTATTTTCTTATATCCGAATCTATACACACACTATAATATATAAATTTTTTTATTTCTTTCTCTATTTCTTTCTCTATTTCTTTATCTATTTCTATTTTAGACAAGGAGGGTACGGATATATAGTTAATTAAATTTTTCTTGTATTTAGATTCAGATGTTATAATTTTCGAGAAATATTCAATATTTATGTTTAAATCACCGATTATTTTTTCTGGATCATCTAATATTTTTAATTTGTTTAATATTTTTGATTCGTCTGTTTTGTTTTTTTTTAGTATATTTTCTTTTTTCTTTTCATATGTATTTTTAGTGTGTTGGTTTTTATAATAAGGGCTTTTTCGTTTATTACAATCTATTATTTCAGATGATACACTTTCAATTAATTTTTCAAAATCATCATATAATCCTGATATAATTATAAGTCCAAGTATTGTAAATTTATTGTGAAAAATTTGATTTATATCATTTTCACGATGGAAATTAAATAGTTCTTTAATGAAATCAAAAGTATCATTTTTTTCTTCAATTGTTTTAAAAATTTTAAAAGAAGAAATTGTATAGATAAATGATTTATTCTTAAATAAAATTATATCTTCAATATAATTTTCAAGTTTAATTATTTTTGAAGGCAGTGGTGTAATAGGAATAGGTGGTGTTTTACTCCCATCCGTTTTTCTATTTAAGGAAACTCTTGATTTTTTACGATTTGATTTTCTATTTAAGGAAACTCTTGATTTTTTACGATTTGATTTTCTATTTAAGGAAACTCTTGATTTTTTACGATTTGATT
>Ga0315901_10005611_pt1 | contig 15227 bp, 17 predicted proteins | sample LakEriMetagenome_10_FD_203761 | JGI IMG/M metagenome (GOLD analysis project Ga0315901, IMG submission 203761) | Freshwater fungal communities from buoy surface, Lake Erie, Ohio, United States - Buoy 2 MA116 | ecosystem: Environmental > Aquatic > Freshwater > Lake | place: USA: Lake Erie, Ohio...
ATGTGGGACAGGATGTACCCGATGTTGCCGGCGAGCAGCGTGAACAGCAGCGACGGCATCATGAACAGCAGGCACAGGTTGAGGAGCATGTCGAAGGCCATCGCGCGGCCCGGGACCTTCTCCTTGTTGAGCTTCGCGAGCCACTTGACGGTCAGGCCCTCCTTGGCCATGCCGTACAGGGCGCGCGAGCCGTCCATCGTGGCCGTGTTCATCGAGAGCAGGAGCCCCGCGCAGATGAACACGGTGAAGAGCGCCCCGAGCGTGCTGCCGACCGTCTCGTTGAGCGCGGTCGTCAGGTACGCGATGTAGGTCAGATCGCCCGCGATCACGTCCATGCCGACCGCGGCGACGACCGTCAGCGGCAGGAGCAGGGACAGCGCCGCGCCCATGACGGACGTGGTGGCCACCGCCTTGCGGGTGTCCTCCTTGGTGTCGTGGTACTCCGGCGAGAACGTGGCCGGCGCCTCCGGGAAGTACGTCGACCAGCCGATCACCCAGAACCAGACGATGCCGAGGATGATCGCCTGCGTCATGCCCGGCGTGCCGCCGTAGAACTCGACGTTGGCGTTGATCGTCTCCGTGTTCCACACGAAGTCGATGTTGCTGAGCTTGCCCTGCAGGATCGGCACGATCGCGAGTGCGCCGACGGGGATGATCATCATCAGGCCCGTGGCGTACGAGAACCACACGGCCGGCCGCATCCCGAAGTAGTTGAACAGGAAGCAGGCCAGGATGCACGCGCCGCCGATCAGGCGGGGGTACGTGATGTCCATGAACAGGAACGGCGTCGACCACTCCAGCGAGCTCGGCGAGAACTCGGACAGCAGCAGGGTGCCGATGATGCCGCCGTAGATCGCGAGCACCGACGACCACGCGAACCAGTAGCCGAACGTCGCGATCGGCCCGGCCAGCGAGAAGTGCTGGCGCCAGCCCTCCTTGGCGAACATCGACAGACCACCGGACTTGTCGGGGAACATCGCCGCGGGCTCCGCGTAGATGTACGCGGACAGACCGCCGACGATCGCCGACAGGAACCAGATCGTCGAGGCCCAGACAGGGCCCAGGGTGAGCGTCGACCCCGCGATTCCCGCGAGGATGAAGCCCGGTCCGGCGAGTCCGATGACGAACCCGTCGTACCACCTCATGGTCTTGATCAGACCGACTTGATCGAGCGATACCTCCGCTCCTGGCATGACTCCTCCTTCTCCCGGCCCGGCTCTCCTTCCGGGCAATGGCGAAAGCGTACAGACCGCAGTTGCCGTTGTATAGGTATACGGCGACAATGACGGCATGCCTGCCGCCCCCATCGTCGTGCGCTGCCCCTGCGGCGTCGAGACCCGCGCCGGCGCCGGCGACGTCGTGACCTGCTCCGGCTGCGGCGCCCGCTACGACACGGGGGGCGAGGCCGCGATGCTCGACGCCCTCGCCGACCGCTCGGTCAAGCAGTTCCGCTACCTCAACCGCGCGGGCATCGGCGCGATCGGCCTGCCGGCGATCGCCGGGCTCGTCCTGCTCGGCGTCTGGGGCCTCGCCGCCGGCGCCGTCGTCGGCGGCGTGCTCTGGTACGGCGTCGTGATGCGCCTGATGAAGCGGCGCATCCTCGCGAAGGCCGCGAGCCTGCACACGCCGACGATCACCCCGTCCCGCAAGTGAGCATCGCCACCCGCGACCGGGCGCCGGCGCCGCCCGCGCTGCGGGAGCAGACGACGCGGCGGCCGGTGATGCTCGCGTCGATCGACATCGGCTACGACGAGGAGGCCGTCGAGGCGGCGCTCGCGGCGGCGCTCGAGGCGAACAGCGAGCTGCTCGTGTGCCTCGGCGTGACCCTGCCCGTGGCGAACGCGAACGCGGCCGCCCGTCGGCACATGGGCGACCCGGTCGTGCGCGAGCAGATCGCCGAGATCCTGCGGACCGCGCGGCGCGCGGGCGCCACGGCCCGGCCCGTCCTCTACAACACGCCGCGCCCCATCGCCGCGCTGATCGAGATCGCCGACACCCACGGACTGGGCCTGCTCGTGTTCGGCCCGGACCGCCGCAGCTACGGGCGCCTGCGCTTCCGCTGGCACCTGCGCCGCATCAAGCGCAACGCGCCGTGCCTCGTCCTGCCGCTCGAGTAGCGGCTAGTAGCGCGCGGGCACGCCGACGAGGGCGCGGCGGACCGCGTCGTCGAACGACATCCGCTCCTTCGGCACGAGCCGCAGGATGTCGTCGTTGAGGCAGACGGTCTCGTTGCGCAGCCCCTCGACGAGCGGCCGGGCGATCTTCGTGTCGACGTCGGTGACGAAGCCGCACCACAGGGACGACAGCTCGGGCGAGAGCACGGGCACCGGCAGGATCACGGGCTTGCGGCGCCCGGCGAGGACGGCGGTGCGCTCCATCATCTCCTGGAAGGTGAGGATCTCGGGGCCGCCGACGTCGAGCGTGCGGCCGAAGGCCTCGCGCAGGTCGCAGACGCCGACCAGGTAGTCGCGCAGGTCGGCGAAGGCGATCGGCTGCGAGCGCGTCGTCACCCAGCGCGGCGTGACCATCGCGGGCAGCCGGTGCACGAGGTCCCGCATCATCTGGAAGGACGCGCTGTGCTGCCCGATCACCATGGCGGCGCGCAGGGTCGTCACGGGGACGGCGCCCTCCGCGAGGACCGCGCCCGTCTCGTGGCGGCTCTGCAGGTGGTGGGAGAGGTCCGGGTCGTCGTCGCCGAGACCGCCCATGTAGATGATCTGGCGCACGCCCGCCTGCGCGGCCGCGGCCGCGCAGTTGGCGGCGGCCCGGCGGTCGAGCTCCGCGAAGTCGCCGCCCGAGCCCATCGAGTGCACGAGCCAGTAGACGACGTCGAGGTCGGCGAACGCGCGGTCGAGCGACTCCCGGTCGAGGGCGTCGCCGAGCACGACCTCGATGTCGCGGACCCGCTCGAGGTCCTCGTTGGGGCGGCGCACGATCGCCCGCACGTGGGCGCCCTGGTCGCGCAGCTCGGGGACGAGCCGCCGGCCGATGTAGCCGGACGCGCCGACGACGCCGACCCGCACGCCGTCGAGGCGCCCGCCGGTGTCGATCGGCGGCGGGGCGACGGGGATCGGGTCGATCACGGACGCGATGCGGCGCAGGCTGCGCGTGGTCACGAAGCGGTGCACGAGGTGCTGGCCGAGCGTGTACGGCGCGGCGATCGGGAAGCTCCGGACGCGCAGGCGCTCGAAGCGCGGGCGGTAGCCGTCGACGACGACGCCGAGCCGCACGCGGTCGCCCTCGACCGCGGCCACGATCCGGAGCTCGCCCGCCGGCCCGGAGCAGGCCCGCCCGCCGGTGATCGGGAAGCTGACCTCGACCCCGCCCGCGACCTCGTCGACCTCGGCGCGGTCGAAGCGGAGGATCTCGAGGCCGGTGCGGGCCACGACGAGGCGGATCGGCCCGAGCGGATCGCCCTCGGAGCGGACCGCGCCCTTCAGCGACTCGACCAGGCTCGTCCAGTAGGCCTCGGCGATCGCCCGCGCCGACGACGCCGTCGGCGGCACGACGGGATGCGCGGGGCTCAGCCAGTACTCGCTGTGCTGATTGGCGACGCCGGACCAGTACTCCATGGAGATCCCTTCGCAGCCCGCGCCGGCGCGGCGCGGCTAGGTGCGCGCGTCCGCGATTCGCTCGAGGTGGTGCTCGCGCGCCACCCGCGTCAGCTCCGCCATCCGCCGGGCACGGTCGGGGTCGACGCGGTTGGCGGTCTTGCCGTCCACCTTCAGCGAGGTGCCGACGATGATCCCGTCGGCGGTCTCGAGGATCCGCTCGGCCGTGTCGTGGCGCACGCCGGTGTTGGCGAGGACGGGCAGGTCGGGGCAGGCCGCCTTGGCCTCCTCGAGGTCGGCGAAGCGGAACGCGGAGCCCGCGCGCGGGCCCGAGATCAGCGCGCCCTCGCAGCCGAAGAAGCGCGCGCCCTGGGCGCGGTCGGCGACGGTGCGCGAGCCGAGCGGCGACGCGAACTCCGGCGTCAGGTTCGTGAAGACGGCGATCTCGTCGGCGCCGATCGAGTGGCGGTACGAGAAGGCGGCGCCCGGGTCGGGGCGCAGCTGGCCCATGTCGGACTCGTAGACCCCGACGAACACCTCGCGCACGAAGCGCGCGCCGACGGCGCGGCCGACGGCGAGCGTCGCGAACGGGTCCCACAGCATGTCGATCCCCAGCGGGCGCTCGATCTCCGGCTCGATCTCGCCGACGACGGCCGCCATCGCGGTCGCCTGCTCCATCGTCACCTCGACGCGGTACGGCAGGTCGCCCTCGTTGCAGAACAGGATCGCGTCGACGCCCGCGTCCTGGCAGACGAGCGCGTCGTGGCGGGCCGCCTCGACGATCGGGCGCATGCCGGCCTCGCGGTCGAAGGCCGGCGAGCCGGGCAGGGCGAGCAGATGGACGACGCCGATCAGCGGCTTCGGCACGCCGAAGACGCGCTCCAGCGCGATGTCCGCGAGCGTGCCCGTCCTCTCCATGGCGTGAGGGTAACCGGCGCGCGGGTGCCGCCGCAACCGGGTACCCCGCAGCCGCGGCGCGGCGCGGCCCCGCGGCGTGGCAGACTGCCGCCATGGCCGAGATGCTCGAGCTGCCGGACGGCGCCGGCGCGGTCGATCCCGCCGACTTCGGCTTCGAGTGCGGCGCGATCCGCCTCGCCGTGGCCGGGGCCGACGGGCACCCGCTGGACTTCTCCGCGGACGCGGTGCGCAGCGCGATCGCGGACGCGCTGGCCGCCGACCCCTTCGACCCCCTGCCCGCGGATGCGCTGCGGCCCTTCGCGCCGGCGGCCCTCGCCGCCCTCGACGGCGCGGTGCCCGGGCACCCGGAGCTCGACCGCCTCGCGCCGCTCTGGCGCCCGCGCCTGCTGGCCCTCGCCGGCCGCCAGGGCGAGCTGTCCGGCGAGGAGGCGGTGATCCTGCGCTTCGAGGAGCGCCTGCGCGAGCTCAAGCGCGGCATGGCCGAGGCCGCCGCGGCGGGCGACGAGGACCGCCGCGAGGCGCTGCACGCCAAGTACATCGAGGTCGGCACCACCTACGCGGGGCGGCTGGCGGCCCGTGGCGGCTGACGTCACGGACCGCATCGCGGCCCGCGCCGCGGCGCTCGGGCTCGGCCCCGGCGCGCCCGTCACGGCGATGGTCTCGGGCGGCGCCGACTCGACCCTGCTGCTCGTCGCCCTCGCCGAGCTCGGCTGCGCGGCGCGCGCGGTGCACGTCGCCCACGGCCTGCGCGGCGACGAGTCCGAGGCCGACGCGCAGGCCTGCCGTGCGCTGGCCGAGCGGCTCGGCGTGCCGCTCGCGGTGGCGGACGGCCGGGTCGACGCCGGGGGCAACCTCGAGGCGCGCCTGCGCGAGCGCCGCCGCGACGCCGCGCTCGCGCACGCGGGCGCCGACCCGATCGCCACGGGACACACGCTCTCGGACCGCGCCGAGACCGTCCTCTACCGGCTCGCCGCGTCGGGCTCGCCGCGCGGGCTGGCCGCCCTGCCGCCCCGCGACGGGCGCTGGCTGCGCCCGCTGATCGACTGCTCGCGCGACGAGGTGCGCCGCGAGCTCGTGCGCCGCGGGATCGCGTGGCGGGACGACCCGACCAACGCCGAGCCCGGCCCGGCCCGCAACCGCATCCGCCTCGACGTCCTCCCCGCCCTCGCCCTCGCCCACCCCGGCGCCGAGCGCAACCTCGCCCGCGCGGCGCTCCTCGCCGACGACGAGCGGGCGCTCCTGGACGAGCTGGCCGACGGCCTGATCGACGAGGACGGCTCGCTGCCGATCGGCCCCCTGGCCGCCGCCCCGCCGGCGCTCGCGCGGCTCGCGCTGCGCCGCGCGGCCGCCCGCCGGGGGCTGACCCTCGGCCACGACGACGTCGAGGCGCTGCGCACGTCCCCCCGGCGCCGTACGCTGCCGGGCGCGGGCATGGCCGACGTCGACTCCCACCGGATCCGCTTCCTGCCGCCCGGCGCCGGCCGGCGCGAGGGCGCCGCGTGAGCGCGCGCCACCCCGCCCTGCGCGAGCCGCTCCTGACCGAGGAGCAGATCCGCGAGCGCGTGACCGCCCTGGGCCGCGAGATCACGGAGGCCTACGCCGGTCGCGAGCTGACCATCACCTGCGTCCTCAAGGGCGGCTTCATCTTCCTCGCCGACCTCGTGCGCGCGATCGAGGTGCCGTGCACCATGGACTTCATGGTGATCTCGTCCTACGGGATGGGCACCCGCTCGTCGGGCGTCGTCCGGATCCTCAAGGACCTCGACGCCCCGATCGACGGCAGGGACGTGCTCGTCGTCGAGGACATCGTCGACTCGGGCCTGACCCTGTCGTACCTGCTGCGCAACCTCGAGACGCGCCACCCCGCCTCGCTCGAGGTCTGCTCGCTCCTGTCGAAGCCGGGCCGCCACGACAACGACGTGCCGATCCGCTTCGTCGGCTTCGAGATCCCCGACGACTTCGTCGTCGGCTACGGCCTCGACGCGGGCGAGCGCTTCCGCGAGCTGCCCGAGATCTGGACGGTCGACGAGACGCGGCTCTAGACGAGCGCGAGGTGCGCCGCCTCCCAGGCGGACGCCTCCTCGTCGAAGTAGCGCAGGCGCGTCTTCTTGAACTCCTTGACGGAGTAGAGCACCGCGTACTCGTCGAGCCCGGTCTCCTCGGCGAGGGCGGCGAGGACGGCCTCGCACTCCTCCTTGTCGCGCCCGTGCGTCATCGAGAAGAGCCGGTACGGCCAGTCCGGGTAGACCGGCCGCTCGTAGCAGTGGGAGACGCCGCGGTAGGCGGCCATGATCCGGCCCGCCTCCTCGACGCGGTCCTCGCCGACGATCCAGACGCCCATGCCGTTCTGCAGGAAGCCGGCCTTGCGGTGGTTGAGCACGGCGGCGAAGCGGCGCATGCGGCCGTCCTCGAGCATCTCGCGGCCGAGGGCCAGCAGCTCGTCGACGGTGAAGCCCTGCTCCTCGGCGAGCGGCGCGAGGGGCTCCGGGATCGCGGGCAGGTCCTGCTGGAGCGCGCGCACCGCCGCGACCTCGCGGTCCGTGGCGGGGCGCGACGGTGCCTCGAGGGTGGGCGCGCGGCGCGCCTTCTTCGCGGCCGGGTCGCGCCCGCCGACCATGTCGAGGTCGACGCCGATCTTGAAGAAGCGCAGCGCCGGCAGGGGGCGGATCGACTCGACGTCCGCCATCCGCCCGAGCAGCTCGATCGTGCCCTCGAGCCCGATCTCCGTGTCGGGCGGCACCGCCAGCGTGAACCAGAGGTCGAAGGCGTGCTCGCGCTCGTAGTTGTGGGTCACGCCCGGGTGGGCGGAGAAGACGTCCGCGGCGAACTGCTGCTGGCCCGGCTTCGAGCGGGCGGCGACCAGGCTCGAGCGGTACCCGAGTCGGCGCGTGTCGAAGATCGCCGAGATCTGCCGCACGACGCCCTCGCCGCGCAGGCCCGAGATGCGCTCGAGCAGGTCGTCCTCCGGCATGCCGATCTCGTCGGCGAGCGCCGCCCACGGGCGCTCGACCAGGGGCAGCTCGTTCTGCAGCCGGTCGAGCAGGCGGCGGTCGGCGTCATCCACGCCCGTAGCGTGGGGGGCCTCGGCGCCCGTGTCAAACCCCATCCCCCCGGGACCGGTCCGTGATAGCCTCTCCGCAGATAGAGCAGGGACTCGATCCCCCGAGCAGAAGGTCACCACCGCCATGCAGACGCCCCGCCTCCTCCTCATCCTGATCGCCCTCGGCGCCCTCGGCATGGGCGTCCTGACCGCCTGCGGCGGCGGCGACACGGAGGCCTCCGGCACGATCGGCGGCGAGATCACGATCGGCACCGGCACCGTCGGCACCCCGGTCGACGAGGGCGGCGAGGCGACCGACGGCGGCGAGGCCGCGGCCACCACGGCCGAGGACGCGGGCGGCGAGACCGCCGCGGCGGCCGAGGGCGATGCGGCCGCGGGCGCGGCGGTCTGGGAGAGCGGCGGCTGCGGCGGCTGCCACACCCTGGCGGCGGCCGGCTCGGCCGGCAACGTCGGCCCGAACCTCGACGAGGTCAAGCCCAGCTACGACGCCGTCCTCGACATCGTCACGAACGGCCGCGGCGCGATGCCGGCCTTCTCGGGCCAGCTGTCCGAGGACGACATCAAGAACGTCTCGGCCTACGTGGCCGAGAACGCCGGCCAGTAGTGCCCCTCCCCGACGGGCTCGACCCGCTCGGGATCGACGCGGTCTTCGTCGACCTCGACGGCACCGTCGTCCACGAGGCCGAGCTCCTGCCCACCGCGCAGGAGGCCGTGCGCGCGCTGCAGGAGACGGGCGTGCCCGTCGTCGTGGCCACGGGCCGGATGTTCCAGTCGGCCTGCCGCTTCGCCGACCTGCTCGACGCCGCCGACCCCGTGATCTGCTTCCAGGGCGCGCTGGTGGGGCGCCGCTCGACGGGCGAGATCCTGCACCACGAGCAGCTCGACCCCGAGCACGCGCGCGAGATCATCGCCGCCATCCAGGCCACGGGCGAGCACCTCAACGTGATGACGGGCGACGCCTTCTACGTCGCCACCGACAACGAGGAGGCGCGCCGCTACGCGACCAGCGCGCGCGTCCCCGTCAACGCCGTCGGCGACCTCGCCGCCTGGCTCGACCGCCCCGTCACGAAGCTCGTGGTCTCGGGCGACCCGGCCCGCATGGACGCCCTGCGCGACGAGCTCGTCCCCCGCTTCGGCGATCGCGCCTTCATCGCCAAGTCGCTGCCGTTCTACCTCGAGGTCGCCGCGCCCGGCGTGCACAAGGGCGCCGGCTGCCAGGTCGTGGCCGACCTGCTCGGCCTCCAGCAGGCGCGCTGCGTCACCATCGGCGACGGCGAGAACGACCTCGAGCTGATCGACTGGGCCGGCTACGGGATCGCGGTCGGCGGCGGCCATCCCGAGCTCGTCGCGCGCGCCGACTGGGTCGCCCCGTCGATCCACGACGACGGCGTGCCGCGCGTCCTGATGGCGATCGCCGAGGCCCGCCGCGGCGCGTGACGCCGTGCCGCCGGTAGGGTTCCGGGCATGATCGACCTGCGCCTCGTCCGCTCCGAGCCCGACGCGGTCCGGGCGGCGCTCGCCCGCCGCGGCGACGAGGCCCTGCTCGACCCCGTGATCGCGCTCGACCAGGAGCGCCGCGCCCTGCAGGCGCAGGTCGACGACCTGCGCGCGGAGCGCAACCGGGCCTCGGAGGCGATCGGCGAGCTCAAGCGCGCCGCGAAGGACGACCCGGCCAAGGCCGCCGAGGCCGACGCGGCGTCGGCCGCGATGCGCGAGCTGAAGGACGGGCTCGACGGGCTCGAGGCGTCGCTCAAGGACCTCGACGAGCGCCTCACCGACGCCCTGCTCGTGGTGCCCAACCTCCCCCACCCGGACATCCCGCTCGGCGCGACCGAGGAGGACGCCCGCGAGGTCAGGCGGGTCGGCGAGCCGCCCGCCTTCGCGTTCGAGCCGCGCGACCACCTCGAGCTCGCCGGGGCCGGCATCGACATGGAGCGCGGCGCCCGCACGTCCGGCTCGCGCTTCGGCTACCTGACCGGCGACGTCGCGCGGCTGTGGTGGGCGATCTCGCGGATGGCCCTCGCCACCCTCGAGGAGGCCGGCTTCACGCCCGTCGCGCCGCCCGTCATGGTGCGCGAGGAGGCGATGTACCAGACGGGGTTCTTCCCGACGGACCGCCAGAGCGTCTACCAGCTCGCCGACGACGACCTCTACCTGGTCGGCACGAGCGAGGTGCCCCTGGCCGCCCTGCACGCCGGCGAGATCCTCGCCGAGGCCGACCTGCCGCTGCGCTACGCGGGCCTGTCCTCGTGCTTCCGCCGCGAGGCGGGCGCCGCCGGCAAGGACACGCGCGGGATCTTCCGGCTGCACCAGTTCGAGAAGGTCGAGATGTTCGCGTTCACGCGCCCCGAGGACTCCTGGGACGAGCACGAGCGCCTGCTGGCCCTCGAGGAGACGATCGCCCAGACCCTGGGCCTCGCCTACCGCGTCGTCGACATCGCCGCCGGCGACCTCGGCGCGTCCGCGGCCCGCAAGTACGACATCGAGGTGTGGCTGCCCGGCCAGGGCCGCTACCGCGAGCTCACGTCCTGCTCGAACTGCACCGACTACCAGGCGCGCCGCCTCGAGGCCCGCTACCGGCCCGCCTCCGGCGGCCCCCAGCCCGTGCACACGCTCAACGGCACCGCCGTCACGAGCTCGCGCACGGTGATCGCCGTGCTCGAGCAGCACCAGCGCGAGGACGGCTCCGTCGCCGTGCCCCAGCCGCTCCTGCACTACGGGGCGCCCGCCGTGATCGGTCCCGCCGCCCCCTAGGAGCGGCCCGAGCGCAGGACCGTGCCGCCGGCCTCCGAGATGCCGGCGCGCAGCCGCGCCACCACCGCCGGGTCGGGCCGTCGCCCGCGCCCGATCAGGGCCAGGACCAGCGCGACCCCCAGCGTGATCGCGGTGACCGCGCCGAGCCGCTGCCAGACGAGGGCCTCAGCCACGATCGCCGGGGCCACGATCAGCCAGCGCCCGCCGGGCACGCGCCTGTGCACCTCGCGCTTGCGGATCAGCCGGTCGACCTTCGCCAGCTTCATCAGCTTCTGGACGAGGAGCAGCGCCGGCGTCAGCCCGTCGAGGCGCGCCTGCGCGAACACGATCGCGAAGCCCGGGAAGGCCGCGATCAGGATGAACGCCATCAGCCGGTGGTAGCGCAGGAAGGCGCGCCGGTCGGGCGTGACGACGAGCAGGACGACCATCTCGACGGCGAAGACGCCCCAGATCAGCCAGTCGGCGAACGTCGAGATCTCCTTGACCGCCGAGTCCGACCAGACCACGGGTGCCAGGAAGACGGGCAGGCAGAGCAGCGCCGCGATCGTCGTCGGCCACGCGAAGGCGTCCTCGATCCGCGCCGCGCGGGCCGCCCGCGCCTCGAAGTCGGCCGTATCCACGTACGACATTCTGGAGCAGGAGACGGCGCCTGCGGCCGGTAGGGTGGCGAGGTGAGCGCCCCGGGCACGAGCGGATCCGCACGCCGCGCGATGGGGATCCTCGCGCTCGGCGTCGCGACCATCGCCCTGCAGGACCCGATCATCAAGTCCGTGATGGGCGACTACGCCGTCACCGAGGCGATCGTGATCCGCTCGCTCGCCGCCCTGCCGATCTTCGCGGCGGTGCTGTGGCTGACCCGCGACTGGGGCGCGGTCCTGCGCAACCGCCCCGGCATCCTGATCCTCCGCGGCGCGATCTTCATGGTCTCGTACACCTGCTACTTCCTCGCCTTCCCCGAGATGCCGCTCGCGAACGTCGTGGCGCTCTACTTCACGGCGCCCCTGTGGGTCGTCGCGCTGTCGCCGCTCGTGCTCGGCGAGCGGCAGTCGGCGAGCCGCTGGATCGCGGTCCTCGTCGGCTTCGCCGGCGCCGTGGTGATCGCCCAGCCCGTCGGCGGCGGCCTCGGCTGGGCCGTGCTCCTGCCCCTGACCGCCGGCGCCTTCTACGCCACGGGCCAGCTCGTGGCGCGCCGCCACGGGGCCGCGGCGTCGGCCGCCGTGATGTCGTTCCACCAGAACACGGTCTACCTCGTCGGCGCGTCGGTCTTCGCGCTCGCCGTCGCGCCCTTCGCGACGCGCGGCGGCGAGGGCGCCGCGGCCTTCCTCCTGCGCGCCTGGGAGTGGCCCGAGCCGACCGCGCTCCTGCTCCTCGCCCTGACGGGGCCGATCGCCGTCGGCGGCACGATCCTGCTCACGCAGGCCTACCGCTCGGCCCCGCCGGGGGCCGTCACCACGGTCGAGTACACGGCCCTGATCTGGGCCGCCCTGTGGGGCTTCCTCTTCTTCGGCGAGGTGCCCGACCTTGCCACCGTCATCGGCGCCGTCCTGATCGTCGGCAGCGGTGCCTACGCGATGACCCGCGCAAGTGCGACCCGGAGCCCCGCGTGATCGCCGTCCCCGCGCGGATCGCCGGCGAGCGCCTCGCGATGGCCTCGCTCCTCGCCGGCATCGCCCTCTTCTCGGTCCAGGACCCGATCATCAAGGCGATGTCCGGGGCCTACCCGGTCACCGAGACGATCGCCTTCCGCGGGCTCTTCGCCCTGCCGATCTTCACCTACCTGGTCATGCGCGCCGAGGGGCTCGCGCTTCTGCGCCGCCACCGCCCGCGCGTGCTGCTCGGCCGGGGCCTCCTGATGCTCGCGGCCTACACCTCGTTCTACCTCGCCCTCGCCGAGCTGCCGCTCGCGACGACGGTCGCGCTGTGGTTCACCGCGCCGCTCTTCATGGTCGCCCTGTCGGGCCCGATCGCGGGCGAGCACCCCGGCTGGCGGCGCTGGGTCGCCGTCCTGGTCGGCTTCGGCGGCGTGCTCGTGATCGCCCACCCGTCGAACGACACCTCGTGGGCCGTCGCGCTGCCGGTGCTGGCCGGGGCCTTCTACGCCTCGGGCCAGCTCGTGGCGCGACGCGTCGGCGGCGGCATCCCGGCGCCCGTGATCTCGTGGCAGCAGAACACCGTCTACCTCGTCGGCGCGCTCGCCGCCTCCGCCCTGCTCGCCCCGCTCGCCGGCGCCGGCGGCGACGCCGGCAGCCTCGGCTTCCTCCTGCGCCCGTGGGCGATGCCCACGGGCGAGGACTTCCTGCTGCTCGCGCTCTGCGGCCCGATCGCCGGCATCGGCAGCACCCTGATCGTCTACGCGTACCGCTCGGCCGGGCCGGGCCGGATCGGCGTGCTCGAGTACTCGGCGATGCTCTGGGCCGTCCTCTGGGGCTTCGCCGTCTTCGGCGACCTGCCGACCCGCTGGACCCTCGTCGGCGCGCTCCTGATCGCGGCCAGCGGCGCCTACGCGGTCGTGCGCAGCGCCGACCGGGGCGGGGCGCCGGACGCCTAGGCCGGCGACCGGCGCACCTGCCACCCTAGGGCCGTGGCGGCGCCCGCGGACACCCCGCCCGACGGCGGCATCCGCCGCTCGCGGCTCGAGGGCATCTCCGACGGCGTGATCGCCGTCGCGATCACGCTGCTCGTGCTCGGCATCGACCCGCCCGATCCCGCGCCCGGCGAATCGCTCTGGCAGGCCCTGGACACGGGCACGCTCGGCTCGCTCGGGCTGTTCGTGCTCAGCTTCGTCGTGATCGGGCGCTTCTGGATGGTCCACCACGACGCCATGCGCGGGCTCCCCGACCTCGTGCCCACCCGCATCGTCCTCGTCAACTTCGCGTTCCTGCTGACGCTCTGCCTGATCCCGTTCTCGACGACCCTCTACGCGCAGAACGCCGACGACATGCTGGCGCTCATCATCTACGCGGGCACCTTCGCGATCGTCAGCCTGCTCCTCGCCGCGCTCGACGCCGCCGGCCAGGAGCACCTGACCCTGCGCACCTTCGCCGTACCCGTCGGCTTCGCGCTGGCGATCCCCGTCGCCCTCGTGGTCGGGCCCGCGCTCGCGCCGTGGGCGTGGCTGGCGCTGTTCGCGCTCTCCGCCGAGCGCGTCGAACGGGCGCTGTCGCGGCGGATCCGGTAGGCGCGGAAGGGCCTAGCGGGCCTGCAGGAGCCCGCGCCGGCTCGCCCACACCTCGAACAGCAGGGTCGTGAGCGGCGGCACCGCCGCGGCGAGCGCGACGAGGGCGACCCAGAAGGGCCAGCGCAGCCGCCAGGCGCAGACCAGGGCGACGGGCAGGTAGATCAGGAACATCGCCCCGTGCAGGGCGCCGAAGACGGCGACGCCGACGTCGGTGGTGTTCGTCACGTGCTTGAGCAGCATCCCGACCAGCAGGCCCGCCCACGTGAAGGCCTCGGCGAACGCGACCACCGCGAAGAGGGTGCCCCACCGGGAGCGCGTCCGCTCGATCGCCGCCATCGTCCTTCCCTTCGCCCGGGGGCGGCTCCCGGCGCAGCGCGCACCGTTCAATCCGCCCCGGCGGGGTGCCAGAGAGGCCTATTGGAGCGGTCTTGACGCCCGCCGCGTCCACGTCCGCTCCGCCGATCCTCCCCTAGGGCGCGGGATCAGGGGATCAGCGCCGAGCGCGACCGCTTGGAGGGAGCGCCGGGCCCCTGCTCTTGGCCCGATCGGGGGTCCTGTACCTGACTGAGCGGTCGGCCCGTGGGCTCACGGGATGATCAGGAAGAACGGCTGATCGTGGTAAGCGATGTTGGTACCAGATCGGTTGTACGTCTCGACGAGAATGTCGCAGGGCGCGCCGTCACCGATCATCGTCTCGATGCCCGCTTGACCAGAGTTGAAGGTCGAGCTCATATCGCTGTTGATCGTCGCCACGGGTGCCGCGCCCGACCCGTCAATCGCGCTACTCAGCTCGACGCAGTAATGGCCTGGCAGCACGCCCGGGTACCGCGGGGACACGGCGTCGACGCCCCGCGACCGGGCGGGGTCGAGGACACCCTCCCGCGAGACGGAGGCGTACGCGCGGGCGGTCCCGGCCGGTCCCGGCGGACCAGCCGCGCCCTCGAGCCCACGTTCGCCTATCGGACCCTGCGGCCCCGTCGGGCCGGGGTCGCCCTTGGGCCCGGTTGGCAGGCCACCCGCCGCGAAGTCACTCGCGCTGAGAGAGCCGTCCTTGACCTTGGGACCGGTGACCGCATTGCTCTTCAGCTGCGGCGTGCCGACGGAGTTCGGCGGGAGTTTCACGACCGCGTACGAGGTCCCGCTCAGGGCAACGAAGAGCGCGATCAGGGCTACGATCATCGCCGGCGACGGCCATCGCATGGGGTCATCCTTCACCGGTCGGGTGCGGGGGTCCGGGCTGCGGTCCGTTTTGCGGTCCGTTTCGCCCGACGAGTGACGACGCATGGCGACCGATGGCGACCGAGCGCCTAGGATTCATCCCGGCGGGGTGCCAGAGCGGCCTATTGGGGTGGTCTTGAAAACCGCAGCCCGGCAGCAGTGCCAGGGCCCCGGGTTCGAATCCCGGTCCCGCCGTGTATCAGGACGCACTCGCCGCCGACGAACGCCACTCGAACCCCAATGGCGATCCGGCGGCTCTCCCGTCGTACACGACGTCTCGTGACACCACCAACGGCAGGACTCCCCAGCAACTCACGCAGCCACGGTTAGGGTCTCAGGTCACTCCACCGCTCGTGCCGGCGCGTATGGAGTTGCCCCGGTTTGGTGGACACCTCGTTTGGGCGCGATGATGCGCTCGGAGAGGAGCCACGAATGCCGAAGGCGATGCCGGAGGAGTTCCGCCGTAGGGCGGTTGAGCTGACACGTCAGGAGGGCGCGAGGGTTCCGCAGATCGCGAAGGATCTGGGGATCTCGGATTCGTGTCTTA
>Ga0315901_10005614_pt1 | contig 15224 bp, 23 predicted proteins | sample LakEriMetagenome_10_FD_203761 | JGI IMG/M metagenome (GOLD analysis project Ga0315901, IMG submission 203761) | Freshwater fungal communities from buoy surface, Lake Erie, Ohio, United States - Buoy 2 MA116 | ecosystem: Environmental > Aquatic > Freshwater > Lake | place: USA: Lake Erie, Ohio...
ACTCGGCCACGCCGCCGCCCTCAAGCGCATCGTCTCGGCCTAAGTCTAATGCGCCTCGGCCTCACACTCACCCGCACCGGCAACACTTGGAAGGTCGAAGCCCTTCCGAGTGTCCCGCTCGCCGACCAGCTCGCCGCCTTCAAGGCCAAGCAAGTCGGCGAAGGATTCGACGGTGTCGAAGAGGTTCTTGTCGTCTCCCTCGGCGACACCATCAAGCGCCACCTCTGCAAAGCCAAGCCTGCTCCCGCCGTTGAGGTGGAAGCCGAAGAAGAGTCGCCCAAGCCCAAGAAGAAATAACCCGCACCAGCGCCCGCACCGCGCTCCTCGCCCGCAAAAGCCCTCGGCAGCCTCACTCCTGCCGGGGGCTTTTCTTTTGACACGCCGCAAGGTTCGTGTCGCCCACCGCTCGCAACGCCCTCGCCATCCGCTCCGCGCAACTGCGCCAAACCGCCCACGGCACCGCGGTCAAGTTCCGCCAGGCTGAGATCCGCGTCTGCCTCGCCCCTGTCTCCATCGGCCTCGACCTCGAAACCGGCGGCCTCCGCCAAGGCGGCGAGTTCAGCATCCGTTTCCTCGCCGCCGACCTGCAAAGCCCACCCCGCCGAGGCGAAGCCGTCACCTTCAGCGCCAAAACCTACTTCCTCTCGCAGATCAGCGAGACCCACGCCCCCGGCGAATACCTCGCCACCATGTCGCCAGGAGGTGCCGCGTGAACATCCCCGTCGAAACCTCCCTCGCCGCGTGGCTCCGCGCCCTGCCCGACTTTGACGGCATCCCGGTCCACACCGGCCAGAGCGCCGAGACGATCCCTGCCGACTGCTCGGTCCTCCTCGCCGGTTGCGAATCCACCGAAGCCGTGGCCCGTGGATTCTACAAGGCGACCGCGAGCATCGTGCTCGTCACGCCCTCCGTCATCGAAGGATCCCTCGAAGCGCACGCCGCGCTCGCCGAATCCCTCCGCGCCTCCCTCCTTTCCGCCGCCGATCTCGCCGACGCCTTCGAGCCCGATCTCACCCTCGCCGGCGCCGACCTCCGCTCGGTGGATGACACGCAAAGCGACGGCCGCTGGGTCACCACCGCCGCTCTGACCCTGGCCTTCACCGCGTCCGGCATTTGACACGCGCCCCCTCTCCGAAACCCGCAACCACCAACCCAACTCACCACTACCATGGCCGCAACTCTCTATCGCTCATCCGCAGTATCCACAGCCGAATATGGCACGCCAAACGTGTCAGGCATCATATGCACCAGCTTCAGTGTCAACGAAAGCGCATCGCTCTCAGAGGTCAAGGATGATCAGGGAGGGGTGGTTGCGGTGGCCATGTCGGAAGTGATTAAAGAAATCAGCATCGAAGGCATGCGCACCGGATCCTTTAGCGCAAGCGTGGGCAGTGCCCTCAGCGTAACAATGCCCGCCTCTGTCGTTCTCGGAGCCACCACGATCGTCACTGGTTTGACCACGAATTTCGCCGCCGAGCAGTTTGAGACCGTTTCGCTCACCGCGCGCTCCTACGAGACCGCGATGACCGCCTCCTAAGCCCAGCCCGCACCCAGCGCCCGGAGCGGAGTGATTCACCGCTCCGGGCCTCCCTACGACAAATGACGACAAAACCTCTCGCAGTCTTTTCAACCCGCGACCTCAAGCTCGCGACGATCTTGCTAACGCTCGGCTTTGAGCCCGAGAACCCCGCCGCCCCCGCCACGCGCATCCGCCGCGATTCGGGCGACGAGACGACCGTCTTCCACTTCCTCGCCAACCATCCGACCAGCGGCCAGCAGGCCAACCAGGTCATGGAGTGGTTCCGCGACGCCGACATTTTCTTGGAGAAAAACCCCGAGCATCCCGTCGCCTACATCCTCGCTGCGCTCAAGAACCGCGACACGCTCGTCTCGGTCGTCAAAGCCACCCCGCGCCAACTCGTCTTCGAGCGCAACGGAAAAATCGTCTCGATCTCCGAAAACGCCACCGAGGCCGACAAGAAACGCTTCGCAAAATTTCTATGAAAAAAAACAACGACAAATCCACCGCCAACGAAACCCTCGAAACCGACGACGAAGCCTTGCGCGAAGCCGCCATGCGCGACGGCACCAAGCGCGTCGGCAAGTTCAAGCTCCGCCCCTGCGTCCCCGGCACCATCTCCATCATCCGCTCGAACCTCCTCGAGAAACGCGATGAGTTTTGGTTCGTCGCCGCCTTCGCATTCGTCCACACCGCGCCGATCGAGGATGTCCTCGCCGTGGACAGCGACCCCGAGGAATTCAACCGCGCCGTCCGCCGCTGGCAGCTCGAGAACATCGCCGACCTCGACGATCAAAACGAACTCTCCAAGCTCGTCTCCGCCGCCTGGGATCGAGTCAACGCCGCCGAGACCAAGGCCAAGCACCCCTCCACCGGAGCCCCAACCTCGGGGGAGTAGCATCCCCCAACTGGCTCGCCTCTTATGTCTACCGATTGGCCAGCATCACCGGTTGGGGGTTCCAAGCCTGCATGTGGGAAGTCCCCTTTGCTGCCGGGCTCCAAATCCTGGACGCCGATTCATTCAGCCACGGCGTTCCTCGCCTATATCTACGCCGCTCTCCGAACGCGGATTTTGACTCCCTCGCAGCCATAGAAAGCGCCTTTCAAAAACTCGATGTCTAATTTTGTAAAAGTTGACGACGCCAAGCTCATCAAAAAAATGAAAAAGTATGAGCAGGTCGTCGGGAAGGAAGTCGAGCAGCTTGTAAAAAATGCTGCCCGACTTTGCGCTCTCGAGTGCATGAAATACACCGGCCCGCGAGGGAAAGGATCGTCAGATAAAAAACGAGGCGAGGGGAGAATCCGCAAAGACTTTCGAGGTTTATTCACCTCGGTCAAACCGAAGTGGTTTGAGGAAGTCATCAACATGGGGAAGAACAAGCGCGAGATTTTGCGGCACACCAAGACCGGCATCATCTGGGCGCGAGACACTCAGGAGACAATCGACTCAGTGGATGCCGCCAGCGCTTTCCATCAAAAAAATTGGAGTAATGGCAAAGCCCGCCATCTCGGCTTGCTTGACCGAGCGATCGTTAAGCAAGCCGTCTATCGCAAATTCCTCGCCGAAACTATTAAGAAAGTCGGCATCGCTAAAGCTGGCTGGGCTCTTGCCGCACAGAAATGCGATGCGGATGTCCGCGAGCCGATGAAAGGCGTCCCTGCTTGGGTGGAGAGGAATCTCTCTCAATCAGACGCATCAGTTTCCAACCAAAAAGGCCAAGGCATGTCGCACACGGTCAGCATGACAAACAAGGTCAAGTATTCCCGCGAAACTCTCGACCCGCAAAACGAGGAATTCGCCATCAATGTGGCGAAGAAAAAAATGATCAGCATGATGAACCACGCGATTCGTTATGTGAAAACCAAGGAGGCCGGTCTCACAGCATGAGCGATGTCACAGTAAATTTCGGAGCCAAGGATAACAATCTCGGCTCCACTATTTCAAAAATCCAGAACGACCTAAAGTCGATGGATGCCGGGAGCAGGAACGCAGCAAAAAGTTTTGAAATGTCCTTTGCCAAAATGGCCGGAGCCGTCGCCGTAGGCCAAGCCGCTTTTGAGGCATTCAAGGCCGCTGGCACGCTAGGCCTCTCCGCTGTCACCTCCGCGCTCTCAGGCATCGGCTCCGCATTTACAAAATCCATCGATGCCGCCGCGCAGATGGAAACCCTCGAGACAGCCTTTATCCCGCTCCTCGGGTCCGCCGATGCCGCTCAGAAGCGCATTGAGGAACTCGCCAAATTTGCCGCCTCCACACCCTTTGAGCTTCCCGAGATCGCCAAAGCCTCCCGCACTCTCGAGACCCTCACGCGCGGCGCCCTCGCCACTGGCGACGGCCTGCGGCTCGTCGGCGACATCGCCGCCGGAACGAACCAACCTTTTGAAGAAGTCGCCACCACGATCGGGCGCCTCTACGACGGCCTGCAATCCGGCCGCCCGGTTGGCGAGGCCATGCAGCGCCTTCAAGAACTCGGAGCCGTCTCTGGCGAGACGCGCACACAGATCGAAGAACTTTCCAAAGCAGGCAAAAACACGGAAGCCTGGCTCGTCGCCGAGGAAGCTCTGAACCGCTTCAACGGCTCCATGAAGCTCCAATCCGGCACCTGGACCGGCCTCCTCTCCACCCTCAGCGACAGCATTACGAACGCCTACGCGAAATTCGGCGCGCCGATCATTGACAAGCTCAAGCCCTACCTCCAAGGCATCATTGCCTCCGTCGAAGTCCTTACCGAAAAAGCCGCCGCCCTCGGAAAATCTTTTGCCGAAAACTTCATCGCCAGCGAGAAGTCGGTGAACTCCTTCCAGACCGCGCTGAACGCGATCAGCACCGGGCAACTCGGCGCAGGGTTTTCGCTTTTTTGGGACACGCTCAAACTTCAAGCGGCTGAAACAGCAAACGAGATTTACCGCAGGCTCATCGCAGCCTTTCAATCTGCTGGGCAATTTCTCGGAAAAATCTTTGATCCAAGCGGCCCCATGCTTCAGACGGCGTTATCTGCCTTTGAACTGCTTGGAACTAAAATCACCGAGAGCATTGCAAAAAATCTAGCCAAGGCATTTGCCGGAAGCTCATTCACTAAAGGTCTGTCCAGTTCTTTGTATGATGTCGCCAACGATTCCTACACGGCTGGCGTAAAAATAGAGCAGAATCTCAAAGGGGCCGGAGGCAGAATTGCCGACCAATGGATCGCAGCAGGCAAGGCATTCCCAGATTCCTTTCAAGAAAACTACGCCAAAGTTACGCCGCTGTTTAACGACCTGAAAGGCCTCCAAGATCAGATCAAAGAAAAAGAAGCCGGCATCGCCGCAAAGATCAAAGAGGGCAACCAAAACCGCGCCGAGGCCAATGAAGAGATAAAGCTCACCGGCACATTTGCAGAAAAGATGGCGACCCTCGAGGCGGCCTACAAAGACGCCGTTGATTCTGGGAATACCTCGATAGCCGACCGCATTCTCAAAATGCGCGACACAATTAGCGCCACCGAAGAAGGAAGAAAACTAGCAGAGAAAGAAGCTGAAAAAAAAGAAGAGGCGCGAAGAAAAGAAGAGGAATCGAAGGAATTAAAACGGGAATCCCTCGCCCTCGACCTCCAGATCGCCGAAGCCCTCGCCGGAGGAAATGAAGAGCAAGCCAAAGCCCTCCAATACCAGAAGGATTACAACGGCTACCTCAAGCAAGCCCAAGACGCCGGGATGGGCGATGCCGCCGAGAGCTTCGCCACCGCCATGGCCAGAGCCGCAGGCAGCGCCAAGGACATCAAAGGAGAACTCTCCGAATCCGCGAAGCTCTTCAAGTCCATCGAAGAAGCCCGCGCCAAGGATGCCGTGGACCGTGGCGGCCGCGACACCAAGCGCGCGCAGGAGGCCATCGGCAGGGGAGACTTTGCCGGAGCCGAGCGCGCCGCCGGGCGTATCGCCCGCCGCGAAGAGAGCATCGCCCGCCGAGCCGCAGAGAAAGAAACCGCCGCCGCCGAAGCCGCCAAGCCACTTACCCAAAGAATGGCCGAAGGCAAAGCCGCTTTCCGCGACCGCTTCGCCAAAAAAGACGCCGAAAAGCCCGCCGAAGACGCCGCGCCAAAATCGCTCAAAGACCGCCTGGCCGAAAATACAAAATCCTTCCGCGACCGCATGGCCGGGAAAGACGCCGTCGACAAGCCCGGACGCACCGGCCAGACCGACAAAGACGCGAAAGGCGGTGACAAATCCGGCGGCAAGTCCTCCCTCGATTCCATGGTTGAAACGATCAAAACCCTCCTCGAAAAAATCGAACCCCGCCTCCCCGTCGCCGCGCTCACCGCCTAGCCATGAGTTACACGCTCTTCAACTCCACCACCGCCGCCACCGACCTCATTGCCCAGCCCGGCCGCGCCGTGAATACCTTCCCCAGCGGCCTCGTGCGCGTGGATCAGACTTACCTCGGCCTCACCAGCCAAACCGCCACCCACCGCGCCACCCTCGCTGTCGGCAATAACATGCCCGACGGCAATTCCTCCCCCTGCATCGACGGCCTCAAGATTTTTCCAGAAGTGCAGGAGCGCCGCCGCGAGGATGGATTCACCGAGTTCATCGTCAGCGCCTATGGCCGAGTGAAATCGACCGCGACCATTGAGCGAAAAGTAAAGCAGTGCCAACTCTCGTGGGGCGCGATGGTCCGAGGCAGCGTGCTTGTGAGGGTGGTGAGCCAAACTTTCCCCAATTTTGTTTTTGGCCAAATACCTGAAAGTTATTTTGACCCCATTTCCGCTTTTACTGAAAACGAGCAATCGACCGGTTTTTTCCAAAACGGAGGAGGGTCTGTCGGCGGCGCAACTTACAAGAGCATCACTTTTACATTCCCGTCGGCACCGCAGAAGTCCACGCGACTTCTCACGCCCGGCTTTCCATTTTCCGCTTATGAAGATCCCGCACTCTTTGACGACAACTCCCTGAGCCTAAATTTCTCATCCACGAATTACGGCTATTGGACCGAGTGGATTTTTTCCTATGATTGAACTTCCCGTCGATTTCGAGGCGAAGCTCAAATCGCCACCAAGAGTCTCGGGCGGCTACCCGATGCAGCTTTCGGCGGCGGACCTCATGAAAAATTTCGCCTTCGCCGCCCTCGATGCCGATCCCTCCCTCATCGAGAAGACCACCGGCCAAGGCGGGCACCAAGCCCGCAAGCTCAAAATCCCCGCCGCGCCTGGGAGCGGCACCCATGTGCTCGGCGCGGTAAACGGCACGCTGAAATGGATCGCAACAGAGGAATGCTGATGAGTTTAACCACAGAGGACACAGAGCACACAGAGGGGCTTTTGCTTCATCCTTCTTCCTTCATCCTTCCTACTTTCTCCAAATGACCCTCGGCCGCACATCTTCCGGAGCCATAAAAATCAAGACCGACGGCGGCCTTCGCGCTGTGAATTGCGCGTGTTGCGGGTGTAGACCGTGTCAGGTTGACATTTCTCAAAATGCAAGTTTTTTGCAAACATTACAAAATGCAACTGGTGTCTCCATAAATTTAACGCCAACTCAGTATTCCGATTATTTTTTTACTCCATCACCAAATGGCTTCGAAGTTAGATTCGACAATTATGAGGGAACAATAATAGCTGAAATTATTTTTGATAAAAGCTGTAAACAAGTTTTTATCTATATTGATGTAGGAGGAGATAACTATGCAACTTCTTTTACATACGAAAATAATTCGTGCCCATATTCCCCGTCTTTCGATGTAGGTGGAATCACATACAATCAAGAGATTGGGGCTGATTGTTATGTAAATGGTGTAAGATTTCCAATGCTGAGGACTTATATTTTTAGCAATTACCCTCCGCCTATTCCTCCATCTATAAATTTCACCGTATTTTGAGAAGTAATTTATTTAAAAAATTTGGTTTTGCAATACTAAGATTTTCTGGTAGTGGCTTCAGCACACCCCCGCCAGAAATCCTCGCCGAGCGAGAATCTATTTGCCGCGCTTGTGACCAATGGGATTCCGAGGCGTTTCATTCAACTGGCCGCTGTCGCAAGTGCGGATGCTCAACATGGGCAAAACTCCGCATGGCCACCGAGCGCTGCCCGCTCGGCAAGTGGGAAGCCGTCGAATCGAAACCGGAAACCGGAGTGCTGAAACCGAAAATCTAACCGCCTCTTTCCGCCCTCCGCCTTCCGCTCTCCGCTCTAGGAGACGCTCGGAAGCCTACCCGATTTGACACCCGCCGCTCGCTTGAGCGGCATGAAACTATTCCTCGATTCAAAAAACCGGCGGTTCGTGAAGTCCGCCGCGAGCAATGTCGCATTGCAATCGCTCGTCCTCAAACGCCGCGACCAAGCCCCCATCGAGGTCGTCTTTGTCGAAAACGGCGTGGCCGTCTCGCCCGTCGCAGGCACCCAGACCACTGTCGCGCTTAAATCCTCCTTCTCCGACTCCAACTTTCTCGCTTTGGCGGCCCCCGGGTCCACCATCCTTGACCTGAACACCGTCCCGGTCGAGGCCGCCTTTTCTTCCGACCCCGCCAGCATCCCCGCCTTCCTCGAAATCCGCTGGACCGCTCCGAGCCAATCCCTCCGCACGGCGACCCTCCAAGTCGAAGTGCAAAACAGCGTCATCCTCGGAGACGAGCAGACCCCCGCCGCGATCCCAGACGGCAAGGCCACCCAAGCCGAAGCCGAAGCAGGCACATCAAACGAAAAGTGGATGACCCCGCTCCGCACAAAGCAAGCGATCGCCGCGTTCAACTCCTCCGCAGGCATCGGATTCATGCCAGCACCGACCACGCCATGACCGAGCAACTCGTCCGCTACATCAATTTCGGCATCGCCGGAAGCGCGCCAGAGGTCCCCGACTCCGGCAAGCGGCTTTACCTCCTGCCGAACGGCGACTTCGCCACCATCGACGCGGATGGCGTTGTCACCACTTTGGCGACGACCTGGGACGCCATCACCGGCAAGCCCACCGAGTTCCCACCCGAGCCTCACCTCTCCAGCAAGATCACCGACTTCGCGGCCGCAGTCGTCGCCGCCGCGCCGCCGACCATCGATGCCTCGCTTCTCACCACCGGCACGCTGCCCGACGCCCGCCTCGCGGCAACCATCGCCCGCAGCGCCGATCTCACGACGGAGCAAAATGCACGCATCGCAGGAGATGCCGCGCTCTCGACGCGGATCGATTATCTAACCGCGAATCTGGACCCTGCCGCGCTGGATTCGATTGCCGAAGCAGCCGCCGCGATCAACACCCTCCAGTCCGAAATCGACGGCAAAGCCACCGCCGCCCAAGGCGCGCTCGCCGACACCGCCCTCCAGCCCGAGCCCGTCGATTACCAAGGCGCCTACAACAACGGAGCCGACTATTTCCCCGGCCAAGTCGTCAGCTACAACGGCGAACTCTACATCCGCATCGGCGAGCCGAATCCTGGCTATCCACCGCCAGGAAGCTACTGGGCCGCCTTCGATCCCTCCGCCTCGCCCGCATTCAAGCTCTGGGTCGATCTCTCAAAAGCCGACACGATCCACACCCACGCCGCCACCGAGATCACCGGCCTTTCGTCCTACATCATCGCCTCGGCCCCCGGCCTGCAAATCAACACCACCGTCCGCATCGGCGACGGCACCACGACCACCTTCCCGATCGACGGCCTTGTCAGCAGCGATCCAGAGCATGTCCTCGTGGCTTTGAACGGCGTCACGCAAACCCCCACCACCGACTACCTCGTCAGCGAAGCCACCGGCACCATCACATTCGACGAGCCGCCCGCCGCCGGAATGCAGATCTCCTGCACCGCCCTCGGCCTCCGCACCGTCCAGCCCCCGATCGATCCGACCCTCTACCTCTACGCCTTCGACCAATCCACCAACGGCCTCACCACCTACAGCGGACGCCTCCTCAACGCCGACCGCCCCGCCGCGCCAGCACTCCCAGAGACCGCCGCCACCTGGACCATCCGCCGCTCGACACTCAACGCCGCCGGGCGCGTGCTTTCAACCGCCTCCGCCACCGGCTCGTGGGCTAACCGGGAGACCCTCGTCTACGCATGACAACGATCACCGAATCCAACATCACGCAGACGCTCGATCTCTCCTCGTTCGAACTCACCCTCCCGCCGAGCGTCGTCGAATACCCGAACCGATCGAGCTTCCCGAGCGTCGGGAAACCCGACCGCCTCTACATGGCCCTTGACGAGGGGATGCCCTACCGCTGGAGCCCCACCGCATCGGCCTACGCCCTCATGATCCCGGTCATCGATGCCGGCACTTTTTGACAATCACCCCACCACGAACAGCCCAAACAACCACCACCAACACCTAATTAGCCATGGCCAATCCCATCATCAAAATCAAACGCGGTTCAGGCGCTCCCGTCTCCTTGCAGACCGGTGAAGTCGCATTCGACACGCTCAATAAGTCCCTCTTCATCGGCACAGCCGAAGACGTCCTCGCCATCGGCGGCGAGCATGTCTTCGCCAAAAAGACCTATGTTGACAGCGCCGTTTCAAGCGAGCAATCGGCACGCGAAGCAGCCGACACAACTCTCACCAACAACCTCAACGCCGAAATCTCCCGCGCTCAAGGTGCCGAGAGCGATCTCGCTGACGACATCGCAGCCGAGGAGACAGCGCGCATCGCGGCAGTTTCCGCCGAGCAATCCGCTCGCGAAGCAGCCGACCTCGTTCTCGACGGCAAAATCTCGACCGAGAAAGGCCGCATCGACGCGATCCTCTCCGCCGCTGATGCCGACAAAGACAGCTTCGCGGAAATCGTCAGCTTGATCAACTCGGTCGATCTCACGAACGACAACGCCCTGGCATCCGCAATCTCCTCGATCAACGACGACATCTCCGCTGAAGAGACCGCCCGCATCGCTGGCGACTCCGGCCTCCAGACCTCGATCAACACCGTCTCGAGCGACCTCAGCGCGCTGACCACCCGCGTCACCGCAGCCGAGGCCGACATCGTTTCGGAAGAGACCGCCCGCATCGCCGCAGTCAGCGCCGAAGCCGCAGCCCGCGCATCGGATGTGTCCGGCCTCGAGTCCGACATCACCGCAGTTCAGAGCAATCTCGATTCGGAAAGCTCGACTCGCGCGACAGCCGACACCTCGCTCTCCAACCGCATCACGGCTCTCGAAGGAGCCAGCGCCGACTCCCGCCTGGACGCAGTCGAGGCCGATGTGGCTGACCACGAGACCCGCATCACTGCACTCGAGACGACCATCGACGGCGGCAGCTACTAGTAACTAACCCAACCCCGGCGGGGCGCTCCATAGCGCCTCGCCAAGCGGGGGGTCTAACTCCGCGAAATCAAAACCCGCCACATGGCAAACCCAATCATCAAGCCCAAATCCTCGACCGTAGCGTCGAAAGTCCCAGCCTCCTCCGACCTGGCCTTGGGAGAAATTTGTGTGAACCACACAGACCGCCGCCTCTACAGCCGCAATCCCTCCACCGGCGAAGTCTACAAACTGGCCGGCACCAAAGACGCACCAGATCGCGTCTGGGCCTTCGATCTTTCGAGCGACGGCACCACGACCTACCTCGGCTTCCTCCTTTACTCGGACTTCCCCAACACCGGCAGCGTCTACGACAGCGCAGCCTGGGAAATCTCCCGCACCATCTTCAACACAGCAGGCACCACATCCACCGAAAGCTCGGCCACCGGGCAGTGGAGCAACCGCACCTCACTGACTTTCTCTTAAAACTTAATTCTTAAAACTTAAAACTTTTATCCATGATCGCAACCAGCTCCGGCAAACCCATCCTCGCCACCGACCGACTCCTCGGGCGCTCCACCTCCGGCACCGGCCCCGCCGAAGAAATCTCCCTCGGCACCGGGCTCTCGCTCGCCGGCGGCACGCTGAACGCCTCCGCACAGACCACCATCGGCACCAGCGCCGCCGATGTCCTTTCCATAGCCTCCGGCGAGATCACCGCAGACGACCCCGGAGCCGACCGTCTGCTCTTCTGGGACGAAAGCGAAAGCAAGCTCACCCACCTCACCCTCGGCACTTCGCTCTCGATTTCCGGCACCACGATCAACGCCGATACTGGCACGCAGAATTACACAACAAACAATAACTACACTTTCGCCAGCAAAACCCTCGCACGATTCACCCCGCGCGAAAACCAACCCCCCGCCACCGCATTCGCCACTCTCGACACGCGAAACTCCATCACCGTTCTCGATTTCGACGCCGCCGTGGACGAGTCCGCCTTTTTCTCCGGCGTAATCCCCGAAAATGCCAACCTCGCCTCCGGCCTGCAAATCCGCCTCGCCTGGATGGCTACCTCCGCCACCTCGGGCAACTGCCGATGGGGCGTGCAAATCGAGCGCTGCACTACCGACCTCGACACCGACTCCTTCGACACCGCCACCGAGGCCACCGGAGCCGCAAACGGCACGAGCGGCATCGCCACCATCACATCCATCACCGTCACCGCCATCGACGGCCTTACCGCAGGCGATACATTCCGCATCAAAGTATTCCGCAACGCGGACGATGCCACCAACGACACCATGACAGGCGATGCCGAGTTGATCGCGGTCGAAGTAAGGAGCGCGGCCTAAAATGGCTTACGAATTTAACGGCACTAACCAGCGGCTAAACACAACATCTACGCCAGTAGCCGCCGCTCCACTTACGCTTGCCTGCTGGTTCCGCGCAGACGATGTGACTACCAATCGTTGCCTTTTTGAATTAGCGACATCAGCGGGAGCAGAAGGATTTAGGTTACTGGCAGCGGGCGCAATCGCGGGTGACCCCATATATGCGGACTATCTTGCTTTAACCTCTGTAACCAACGCCCAAAGCACCGCTGGCTACACGGCAAACACATTCCACCACGCAGCGGCAACCTTTCCCAACAATACGACTGTCACGGTTTACCTTGACGGCGGCAACAGCGCAACATCCACTGGCTCGGCCTTAAATCCTGCTCCGACAAGAATAAATATAGGCGCTCGTTTTTCTTCATCTTCAGCGGGTCTTTTTATGGATGGCCGCATCGCCGAAGTCGGCATTTGGAATGTTGCCCTCACCGCCGCCGAAATCGCCTCACTCGCAAAAGGTATGACCTGCGACAAGGTGCGCCCGCAGTCGCTCGTCTTCTACGCCCCCCTTGTTCGCGATCTCATCGACCAAAAAGGCGGATTGACCATCACCAACAATAACGGCGCAACCGTCGCCAACCATCCCAGAGTTTATGCCTAATTATTACAACATCCACGACCCAGCCGACCTCCGCGACCTCCCGCAAAGCCTCCTCGCCGAGTGGGCCGCGCACAACAACCCCAAGCGCGCCGAGTGGCTACCCGCCCCCGCCAAACCCTCCGAGAACGCCGTCTGGAACGCAGGCGAGTGGCTCATCCCCACGCCCCCCTCCATCACTGCCGAAGATCACCTCGCCGCCGAAGGCTACAGCCCCCTCCGCCTCCTCACCTGCCTCGACCTCGAAGGCAAGCTCCGCGCTACCGGCAAATCCTCCCCCAAGCTCTCCGCCGTGCGCGTGTGGCTCGACAGCCTCACCCTCGCCGCTGCCGCAAACCCCGACGACGCCCGCCCCGACTGGCCCGCCGCACCGCACCCATTCGACCAAGTCCTCGCCGAAGCCCTCACCGCCCTTAACTCCTAACGAACAACCACCATGGCCAACGAACTGAACATCGCACTCTCAACCGGGCTCACCGTCACCGCCCAAGCCTACACCGCCGGAGCCGCCAGTGGCTCCGCCATCACCCTCTCCGAAGTCGGCAGCTCCGGCTTCTACACCGGCAACATGACCGGAGCGAGCGGCACCTACCAACTCGTCTTCCTCTCCGGCGGAGCCACCGTCGGCACTGGCCAGATCAACTGGAGCGGCACCGCCGAAATCCCCTTCTCGACTCTGACCACCGCCGACATCCCCACCGCCGCGATCTCTGCCATCCAGGCGAAAACCGATGCCTTGCCCAGCGACCCCGCAGACCAAAGCCTCGTAGAGTCCGCCATTGCTGGCCTCTCGATCCCGACAGTGGTTCAGATCCGCACCGAGATGGATTCCAACAGCACCAAGCTGGCAAACCTCGACGCAACGATCTCCAGCCGCTCGTCCCTCACGACCGGCGACCTGCCGAGCGTGCCTAGTGCCGCCTCGGTGGCCTCCGCCGTGCGCACCGAACTGACCGAGCTTTCCAATCTCGACGCCTCCGTGTCGAGCAGGCTCGCCGGTTCAGCTTACACAGCGCCAACCTCCGCACCGAGCGCAAGCGCGGTCGCCACAGCCGTTCGCACGGAACTCGGAACCGAGCTTGGGCGCATCGACCAAAGCATCTCGAGCCGACTCGCCTCTGCCGACTACACAACTCCGCCAACCACCGCGCAGATCAGCGCAGCCGTCGAAGGAAGCCTGCTCAACGAAACAGACGGACAGGCTGTCATCAACGCCCTCGTGGGCGCAATCGGGAACACCAACCTCAGCGAAGTCTCCCTCGTCGCTGCCGTCCGTGCCGACCTCGAGCGCGTCGGTGGGAAGATCGACAGCATCCCGACCGATTCCGCTCCGAGCGCGGCCTCTGTGGCAACAGCCGTCTGGTCCGCAAGCACCAAGGAAATCACCGGCGGCACGGTCACAACATTGACCAACTCGCCCGATGTCCCGACCGAAGCCGAAATCGCCAGCCAAGTCCGCACCGAGCTTTCGGTCGAACTCGGCCGCATCGATGCCGCCGTCTCCAGCCGCCTCGCGCCATCCGGCACCTTGGCGACCGTCACGACCCTCACTAATGCGCCATCCGTGCCAAGCGCTGCCGCCATCGCCGACGAGGTCCGCGTGGAACTCGCCACCGAACTCGCCCGCATTGACGCCCCTGTGAGTGGCGCAACAGCCCCAAGCGCCGCCACCGTGGCCACGGCAGTCCGCTCCGAGCTTTCGGTCGAGTTGGCCCGAGTCGACCAAGCCGTGAGCACCCGCCTCGCCGGTTCGGCCTACACGGCCCCAGCCAATAGCGATGTCGCCGCGATAAAAACGAAGACCGACGCAATCAATGTGGATCGCATCAACAACACCGCGACCACGGCCATTGTCGGGAATCTTTTAGCTCAGGCGAATAGCTAATGAGCACAGAAGTTGTCCGAAACAGACCAGGTGTAAAAATGAGCGTCGGCGAGTTCATCGCCGCGCTCGCCCTGGTGGCAACCGTCTTCTCCGCCTCGCAAGCCTGGTGGATTCTTCCCGAAAAAGTTTCCCGCGTAGAAGTGGAAAACGAAAAGCAGGAGCAACGCCTGCAAAAGATCGAATCCACCGCCGCCGACCGAGCCGAGACTTTGGCCCGCATAGATGAGCGCACAAAGCGCATCGAGCAAATCCTCGCCAACCGTCCGTGAGGCTTTGACACTCACGCACGGGAGATGAAAAACCTGATCTCAAGGCTCAAGGAGCCCTCCACCATTCGCGGCCTCTGCATCCTTCTCGGGCTGGCAGGCATCAACCTCGAGCCCGAAGCGGTCAACGCCATCACGAGCTTGACCATCGCCGCCCTCGGCGCGATCGAGCTTTTCCGAAAGGAAAAATGATCAACCCCGCCAAGTTTGCGGCGGCCATGATCCTCGCCGCTTTTCTTTTCCTAGCTTTGGCTCTCCTCACCGGGTGCTCGAGCTTCGGCCCGCTCACTTTCTCGCTCGAGAGCGACTATGGCCGCTTTAGCTACCAACTCCCCGAGCTTCCAGATCGCACCCTCCGCGACAAATGAT
>Ga0315901_10005615_pt1 | contig 15222 bp, 10 predicted proteins | sample LakEriMetagenome_10_FD_203761 | JGI IMG/M metagenome (GOLD analysis project Ga0315901, IMG submission 203761) | Freshwater fungal communities from buoy surface, Lake Erie, Ohio, United States - Buoy 2 MA116 | ecosystem: Environmental > Aquatic > Freshwater > Lake | place: USA: Lake Erie, Ohio...
CGCTCAGCGGTTGGAATTAGATCCTCATAAGCTTTAGTTGTTTGTGAGATCGCTTTGCCAACTGCAACGATTTTGCCATGCAGCAGAGTTATATTCTTTAAGAAGGTGTTGGCAACCTTTTGAATCTCATCTGCGTTATCAGCTAATTTATTGCGGGTGAAGATATAGCCAATGGTGCGAAGTAGCGCCATCATTGAGGTTGGGGTTGCCACTGTTACATTTAACTTAAATGCTTTTTCTAAGAAGGCCGGATCTATTCTCAAAGCCTCAGCAAGCAGGGTTTCAAATGGCACAAACAAAACTACAAAATCTGGTGAGCCAGCAGATTTGTGGTAGCCACGCTTTGCCAATGCCTCAACATGTTTTAATAAATCTTTGGTGTGTGCTTGCAAGTATTCATCCCGCTCACTTTGCACATCTGTTCCAAATGCATCTAAGAAGCGATCAAAGGGAAACTTTGAATCAATAAATATTGCACTACCACCTGGCATCTTTACTGTGATATCTGGAATACCGGATGAGTCAGCATCAGTTGTGGATTTTTGTCTGGTGTACTCATGATTTTCTCTAAGCCCTGCTGATTGCAGTAAAAGCTCTAATTGCGCCTCACCAAATTTTCCACGTGCTTGTGAGTTAGATAAAGCACCAGCGATCTTCTTAGTCTCATCAAAGATTGATTCACTTGCTCTTCGCATCTCATTAATTGTGGTTTCAAGCTTTGCCTCAGCCTCGGTTCTAATCCGATTGGCCTCATTAGATTGCACAGATAATTTCTCAACTGTTGATTTCATGGCAGTTAACTCGGCGGTTAACTTAATTGCATTCTCGGTCTTGCCCCGCTCAGCCTCTAACTGGCGTTTGTAATCATCTAGCAGAGCAGAGTTATCACCACTTGCTTTGGTGCGAAGTGATTTAATCAAATAGCCAATCACACCACCGGCAGCAAGGCCGATCAGCAGGGTAATGATTGAGGCGGGCATGGGGTTATAGTGGCAGGAATCGGTGACAATCTTGCGTAGGCTTAACCCCTTGTGAGCCTCTCAATCGGAATCGTCGGTCTGCCAAATGTGGGTAAATCCACCCTTTTTAATGCGCTGACTAAAAACAATGTTCTAGCTGCCAACTACCCCTTTGCCACAATCGAACCCAATGTTGGGGTGGTGGGAGTTCCAGATGATCGCCTGGCAGTACTTGCCAAGATATTTGGTTCGGAAAAAATATTGCCGGCTGCTGTCTCCTTTGTTGATATCGCAGGCATTGTTAAAGGCGCATCTGAAGGTGCAGGACTTGGAAATAAATTCTTAGCAAATATCAGGGAGTCAGATGCAATCTGCCAGGTGATAAGAGTTTTTAAAGATGGTGATGTAGTCCATGTTGATGGCAATGTTGATCCAAAGAAAGATATGGAAACCATTAATACCGAACTTTGTTTAGCTGATTTACAAACATTAGAAAAAGCAATTCCTCGACTTGAAAAAGAGGTTCGGACAGTTAAGGAGAAGGTGCCGGTATTAAATGCGGCAAAGGCGGCGGCTGAGATATTAAATAATGGCCAACTACTTCGAGGCAGCAAGGTTGATATTGAGGCGATAGCCGAATTACAACTACTAACTGCAAAACCATTTTTATATGTATTTAATGTTGATGCTGCTGAGTTATCAGATAATAAATTACGGGATGAGTTAGCCGCATTGGTAAAGCCTGCGGAGGCGATCTTCTTGGATGCCAAAACTGAGGCTGAGCTTGCTGATTTAGATGAGGCAGATGCGCTGGAATTGCTCAAATCAATCGGATTAACTGAGCCAGGATTAACGACATTAGCAAGAGTTGGATTTAATACATTAGGATTACAGACATATCTGACCGCCGGCCCTAAAGAAGCTAGAGCGTGGACGATTCATAAAGGTGATTCTGCCCCAGCTGCGGCTGGTGTAATTCACACCGATTTTCAAAAAGGATTTATCAAAGCTGAGGTTGTAGCTTTTGATGATTTAGTAGCTGCTGGATCAATGGTGCAAGCCCGCGCCAATGGCAAGGTGCGAATGGAAGGCAAGGATTACATAATGGTCGATGGCGATGTAGTGGAGTTCAGATTCAATGTCTAAAAAACAAGCACACCTAAAAGATCTGCCAGTTAAAAAACGGGACAACCTGCGAAATGTGGCAATCATTGCTCACGTAGATCATGGCAAGACCACTTTGGTAGATGCCATGCTTTGGCAATCTGGCGCATTTGCAGCTCATAAAAAACAAGATGAAGGCCAAGATCGCATGATGGATTCCATGGATCTAGAGCGCGAAAAGGGAATTACCATCTTGGCAAAAAACACCGCAGTAAAGCGCGGGGATACGATTGTAAATATTATTGACACACCAGGACATGCTGATTTCGGTGGCGAGGTTGAACGCGGATTAGAGATGGTTGATGGCGTAATTTTATTAGTAGATGCCTCAGAGGGACCACTGCCACAAACACGATTTGTACTTCGCAAAGCGCTGCAAAAAAATCTGCCAGTAATTTTAGTAATTAATAAAGTCGACCGACCAGATTCACGTATTGCTGAGGTTGTTGATGAGGCATACGCGCTCTTCTTAGATTTAGATGCAAATGAAGATCAGATTGAGTTTCCAATTGTTTATGCATCTGCCAAAGCAGGTAAGGCATCCCTTGATCGACCAGCAGATGGTGGCATGCCAAATAAGGAAAACTTAGATGTTTTATTTGACACAATATTTTCTGCAATTCCAGCACCTGTTTATCATGAGGGTGCACCATTGCAGGCACATGTTACAAACTTAGATTCATCTCCATTCCTAGGTCGATTAGCACTTTGTCGAGTTCGAGAAGGTGTAATAAAGAAGGGTCAATCAGTTACTTGGATTAAGACTGATGGTTCAACTGAGCGAGTTAAGGTTTCAGAGCTATTAATTACTGAAGCATTAGAGCGGGTACCAGCGATGGAGGCCCACCCTGGTGACATTATTGCGGTGGCCGGAATTGAGACCATCACATTAGGTGAGACATTGGCTGATTTAGAAAACCCACATGCGCTGCCATTAATCACCGTAGATGAGCCAAGTATTTCGATGACAATTGGTATTAATACCTCACCCCTTGCAGGAAAAAGTGGAAATAAATTAACCGCTCGCCAAGTTAAAGGTCGTCTTGATGCAGAGCTAGTTGGAAATGTTTCCCTTCGAGTTTTAAACACTGATCGCCCAGATACCTGGGAGGTGCAAGGTCGTGGTGAGTTACAACTTGCAGTACTAGTTGAAATTATGAAACGTGAAGGATTTGAGTTAACAGTTGGTAAGCCACAAGTTGTTACCAAAATGGTTGATGGCAAGGTTCATGAGCCGATGGAGCGCTTATCTATTGATGCACCTGAGGAGTACTTAGGTGTGATTACTCAGTTGATGGCACTTCGTAAGGGTCGCATGGAGCAGATGGTTAACCATGGCACAAGTTGGATCCGCCTTGATTACCGTGTTCCTTCCCGAGGTTTAATTGGTTTTAGAACTGAGTTCTTAACTGAAACACGTGGAACTGGATTACTCCACCATGTATTTGATGGTTATGAAGCATGGCATGGTGAGCTGCGCACTCGCTCAACTGGTTCATTAGTTTCAGATCGAATGGGATCAGTTACCAGCTACGCACTTTATGGCACCCAAGATCGTGGTTCGATATTTGTTGAACCAGGTGATGAAGTTTATGAAGGAATGGTAATTGGCGAAAACTCTCGAAGTGAAGATATGGATGTTAACTGCGTTCGAGAAAAGAAGTTAACAAATATGCGCGCCTCTGGAACAGATGAATCTGAGCGATTAATTCCGGCTAAGAAATTAAATATGGAAGGTGCTCTTGAGTTTTGTCGGGAAGATGAGTGCGTTGAGGTAACCCCTGCGGTGGTTCGAATCCGAAAGGTTATTTTGGATGGTTCAACTAGAGCTCGACTTACTTCAAAAAATAAGCGAGCAAACGAGAACTCCTAACCGGATTTGGGCAATAACCCCGATTGTCACCGCCTGCTTGTTAAATTAGGCCGTGGCCAGCGTGAAGGATAATTTAGAGCTTAAACTAATTAGATCTACCAGCTTGGCTAAAAACCTTGAGTTAAAGGATTTAACCCCGGCGCAATTAGAGGTTGTTAATCATCGCACTTCACAATTATTAGTTTTAGGCCAAGCAGGTAGTGGAAAAACATCCACCTTAATTGCTGCAATTGCCAATCGAATAGCAGCTGGTGAAGATCCAAATAAAATTTTGGCACTGACCTATGGCCGGCAATCAGCAAGTAAATTGCGAGATCAGATAGCTTCAGCAAACCCCACCGCCCACACAGTCGCAGAGCCAATTGCTAGAACCTTTCACTCAGTTGCTTTTATGATCTTAAATGATCCAATAAATTTAGAGTCATCAGCTGATAAAAAATATGTCTTGCTATCAGGTGCTGAACAAGATGCGCAGATTAGACAATTACTTGAGTTAGATGCTGCAAATCTTGGGCAAAGTTATTGGCCACAAGATTTAATTCCAGCCCTTACCACCAAAGGTTTTGCTAAAGAGTTGCGCGAGTTTATAGGACGAGCGACAGAGCGAGGCAGCTCACCGGCGGAGTTAAGTAAGTTTGCAAAAAAATATGACCAAAAGTATTGGCCAGCAATTTGCCACTTTTGGGATAGATATCAAAATGCGATGGCGCTACGAGATGCCACCACTACACACTCATTTAATCGGGTGGATCCAAGTGAGATTGTAGTTTTGGCAGTTGATAAACTTGAATCAAATCAAAGATTGCTCGAGAAGTATCAAAAACTTTTCCAGATTATTTATGTCGATGAGTTTCAAGAGTCAGACCGGGCCCAACGCAAATTACTTCAATTACTAAGTGGCCCTGAGCTAGTTATATTTGCCGATCCAGATAGCGCAGTTGGCAGATTTAGAGGGGCAGATCCCGATAACTTAATTTCAGATTTAGAGCAGTTTGGAATAAAGAAGAAAATTACCTTAGATAAAAGATTGCGCCCGGTTGCTTCCCAACAAGTAGCACTTTTAAGTAGTGCAAGTGAGGAAGCAAATTTTATTGCCCACCAATTTAGATCTGCTCACTTAATCTCAAATATGCCATGGTCACAGATGGCTGTGATTGTTAGGTCCCCCGGTCCACAAATTACTGCGCTGCAACGGGCCTTTGCGATGAACTCAATACCAGTTGAAATAGATGCCCAAGCAGCCTCACTTGGCGATAATCCAGCGATAAAGCCAATCATCACAGTTGCTCAAATTGCACTTGGCCAATTGAAACTAACTTCAAGTAATTGGGATGAGATTGAGCTATTACTTAAAAGTGAGTTTGCTGGCGCAGATGCAATATCTATTAGGCAGATGCGAATTGCATTAAGCAAAGCGCAAAAACATAATCCACCTAAAAGCTCAACTGATTTAATTTTAGATCACCTAACCTGCCTTACCCCTGATCTGCCTTGGGAGGAGTTAACTAGCTTAAAACGAATTAATGATTTGATTAAAGAGGCGAAAAAAGCATTAAGTAAATCATCTGATATCTCAGATTTGCTGTGGAGTATTTGGAGTAATGGTAAGAATTATGAAGGTGAGTTGATATCTAGAGTTTGGCAACAAACAGCATTAGCAGGTGGCAATCGCGGGATGATTGCTGATCAAAATCTTGATGCAGTAATTACCTTATTTGAAGTTGCCAGAAGATTTAGTGAACGTCTGCCAGAGGCAAAGCCCTCATTATTTATTGATCAATTACTAGGTGAGAAGATTCTTGCCGACACAATTACCACCACCGCACAACGTGGTGAGGTTGTTCAAGTAATGACTGTTCATTCAGCCAAAGGATTAGAGTGGGAGTTAGTCGCACTTGCCGGCATGCAAGAGGGCAGTTGGCCTAATTTAAAGCAACGTGGCTCTCTCCTTGGTAGTGAGAGATTAGTCGAAATCTTTCGACATGGCATTAGCAATATTGAGCAATTAGATGCAATTTCAGCAGCAGGTTTGATGCAAGATGAAAAGCGATTATTAAATGTTGCCCTAACACGAGCCAGTAAACAATTATTTGTTACTGCAATTACTCAAGAGGATACTCAACCATCCTCCTACTTTGAAAAGTTAGCACCACAGGAGATCCAGCTTCATCAATCTCAAAGATCAATTACTCAACCTGCATTAGTTGCAGCACTTCGCAGGATTGCAACAGTGTCAGATAAAGAGAATTCACAATTTGCAGCAAGGGCACTTAAAACTTTGGCAAGTAATGGGGTTAAAGTTGCCGATCCAAAACATTGGGTTGGTGTTAAGCCGGTTTCAACTGATCTGCCAGTTATTTCACCACAAGAGCAGCTTCGTATTTCACCTAGCTCACTTGAATCATTTACTGAGTGTGGTTTGAAGTGGATGCTTGAGCAAAGCGGTGGACGAGATGCTGATTCAACTGCGCAGGTTTTAGGTTCGGCAATACATGTGATTGCCGCGCAATTAAAGGATCAACCAACCCTTACCTTGGATGAATTGGAAGGAAAATTAAAGGGTGCTTGGTCATTAATTGATATGAACCAAGGGTGGATAAAAGATTATGAGTACCGAAGAGCTGCTTCAATGCTTAAGAAGTTTTATGGCTGGCATGTGGAGAATAAAAATCAGTTAATTGGCGTAGAAGAAAAATTTGAGTTTAAGTTAGGAAGTGCAATTGTCTCTGGCTCGATTGATCGAGTTGAGTTAACTAATGAAGGTAAGTACTACATCGTTGATTTAAAAACTGGTGCCACGCCAATCTCCTATGAGGATGCGCAACAAAATAAGCAATTACAAAGCTACCAATTGGCGGTGGTTAATGATGGATTTAAAAACAAATTAGAGCATCAAGAGGTTGCCGGTGCTGAATTGATTTTTGTTGGTGACTTAAAGGGCAAAGAGGCAAAGGGGCGTCCGCAAGATAAGGTAAATGAAAAGGTGGTAAGCCAAGAGATTTCAGAGATTGCAGTAAAAATGAGTGATAAAAACTTTGTGGCGGTAATTAATGATCGCTGTCGATCCTGCGCAGTTAAGACTTCTTGCCCAATTCAACCAGCTGGTAAGTCGGTGATTGAATAATGAGTATGAAATATTCAGCGGTTGAAATTGCAAATAAAATTGCAGCAGTTGATCCAACATTTAGGATTCCAACTGATGAGCAAATTCCGATTATTCAGGCCCCACTTGCCCCTGCTGTCGTAATTGCAGGTGCGGGCTCAGGTAAGACTGAAACTATGAGTCAGCGGGTTTTGTATCTGGTTGCAAACTCAATCATCACGCCAAATCAAGTGCTTGGATTAACCTTTACCAGAAAAGCATCTGGTGAGTTATCTAAGCGAATTAAGTTTCGACTTCGCCAGTTAAAAATGGCTGGCCTATTGCCAGATCACCTTGATGAGTCTGAATTAACTGTCTCTACTTACCACTCCTATGCTGGCAAGGTATTAGCAGACCATGCAATTCGAATCGGTATTGATGCAGATGCTGATCCAATTGGTGAGGCAGCGGCTTGGCAGATTGCCTTTGAAGAGGTCTCTAGGTTTTCAACAGGTGATCTTCCGATTAACGGCTCAACCAACTCTGTAGTGCAAGAGGTAATGGATTTATCAACACAGCTTGCTGAAAATGATCGAAGTGCTGTGGAAATTATTGATTACACCGAAAAGTTGCTCAACCAATTATCTAGTTTTACTGATCGACAAACAGTGACAGTTCTTGAGTTTAAAGAGGAGTTACACCAGCGGCTTGCAATCTTGCCAATTGTTGATTCATTTGATCGAAGAAGAAGAGAACAAGGCTTATTAACCTTTAACGATCATATGTCTATCGCAGCAAGATTGGTAAGTGAAAGCAAAGCAAGTGAAAGTGATGATATTGGCAAAATTGAAAGAGGAAAATACAAGGTTGTTTTATTGGATGAATATCAAGACACATCCTTTAACCAGATCAAGTTCTTATCTAATTTATATGGAGACAATCATCCAGTTACCGCAGTTGGTGATCCAAATCAGGCGATTTATGGTTGGCGAAGTGCTAGCTCTGAAACCTTAGACACATTCTCTCAATCATTTAATAGCAAGGCGCTAAGGTATGAATTGCTAACTACTTGGCGAAATGATCATGCAGTATTGGATCTTGCAAATGTGGTAATTGATCAGATTTCAACTCAAAAACAAATATCCAAATTAGCAGCAAGGCCAAATGCAAAAACTGGTGAGGTAATTTGCGCAGTTTATGAAACTGCAGCGCAAGAGGCGGATGAGATCGCCGGATACTTTGCGAAATATTGGTTTGATAAAGATAGAGAAAAACTTACCGATGATAAGAAATCTACCTTTGCAGTGTTGGTTAGAAGCAGGTCACAAATAGATTTAATTCAAACTGCATTTTCAGGGCTAAATATTCCAACCGATGTTGTTGGAGTTGGTGGCCTGATTAGCACGCCGGAGGTGGCAGATATTATTGCCTTACTTCGTACACTTACTATGCCTGAGTCTGGTACTGCACTGATGCGACTTTTAACTGGGCCACACTTAAATCTTGGTGCCAAAGACTTAATGGCGTTGGGTAGCTTTACTAAAGCATTTGCTCGTGCAAATGATTTCTCACGGGGTGCGCAATTAAAGCAAGCACTTGAAGAAAATATTGAGCTAATCGCAACAGCAGATGAGTTTGCAGCTGGATCAATCATTGAATCCCTAGATCAATTATTAATACTTTCGCCAAAGGAGCTAAATACTTATCTTTCAACTCCAAACTTTTCCAATGAGGGGCTAGCTCGGCTTAGAGAATTTGCTCTTTCACTTCGTTCTTTACGGAGAAATTTAAATGGCTCGATTACAGAGGCCATTACTGAGGTGGCAGAGTTTTTATCCTTAGATACAGAGGTTTTAGTAAGGGATGGCTGGCAGACTGGTAGAAGAAACATTGATCGCTTCTTAGATGAGGCTGCAAAGTTTCAAAAAAATGGCGGCAGCTTATTTAATTTCTTGCAGTGGTTAAAGATTGCCCAAGATGCCGAGGGTGGATTGAAACCGGCTGAGGTAGATGTTAGAAGTGATGCGGTTCAGATTTTGACCATTCATGCTGCAAAAGGTGCTGAGTGGGATTATGTAGCAATTCCAGGACTTGCAGATCGAAACTTTCCAAATGTTGGCAAGAAGTCTGATAACTGGGTTAGTAATGCCGGCAGTATTCCAGTGAGTATGCGAGGTGATTTTGAGCAGCTACCAAGTATTAATTTTGAGAATTTTTCAACAAATAAGAATCTAAAGGATGGAATTGAGAACTTTGAAGATCAATGGAAGGGGCGAAAAGCTGTTGAAGAGATGCGTCTTGCCTATGTTGCAATCACCAGAGCAAAGCATGGATTAATCTGCACCACCTCTCACTTTAGAAATGGTGAAAATGCAGTTGCACCAAGCAGACTCTTTGAAATCTTTGCAAATGCACTTGTAAATATCGCAGGTGGAAAAGTTGAGCTGGCAGAAACTGCCCCAGACGGACGAAACCCATTGAAGGAGAATCCAGTAACTGGTACTTGGCCAAAGCAAAGTAAAGAGGTGTTACGAGTACGTGAGGTAGCACAGCTAGTTGAAAAGTGCGAGCCGTACTCACAAGCTGAGGTGGAAGTTTTAATTAAGAATTCAAGTGATAGTGAAAAAGCAGGCTTACTAACTGATTTAAAGATGATCATAAATGAGATTAAGAATAAAACTTTGCATCAAAGCATTGTTTTGCCAACCAGGCTTTCAGTTTCAACCTTGCTCTATCTTGCAAATGATCCAAAGGAGTTAGCTCTTAGATTAAGAAGACCTATGCCAAATCACATAGATAAATATGCAAGAAGGGGAACCGAGTTCCATCTTTGGCTTGAAAATCACTTCAAACATCCATCCCTAATCTCTATGGATGATTTGTTTAATCAAAACTTGATTTCTCCTGTTGAAGAAGATGCACCATTGGATAAATTACAAAGTGCTTGGCTTTCAAGTAAATGGGCAAATTTAAATCCAGTAGATGTTGAGGTTGGCTTTGAAACCATGATCGATACCACCTTAATCAGGGGAAGAATTGATGCGGTATATAAGTTAGATGCCGATCATTATGAGGTCGTGGACTGGAAAACGGGCAAGGTTAAATCTGGTGAGGATTTAGATAATGCCTCTATTCAGTTAGCCATGTATCGATTGGCTTATGCAAAGCTAAAAAATCTACCAATTGAAAAGATCAGTGCCGCATTTCATTATGTTCTAGATGATCAAACAGTAAGACCTGCCGATATTTTGGATGAAAATGAGCTGATCAAGCTAGTAACTCAAATTCCTATTCAACTTTGAAGTTCAACCCCGATAGGAATATGGTCTGAGATTTCAAGAAAAGTAGAGTCAAGTGTTTGGTATTTAAATGTTGGGTTACTTGCAACTGTCTTTTTCCTCGCCATTAGATAATCAAATTGTATTTTTGGTTTCCAACTTGGGTAGGTAGATTGAGAAACTAAAGATTGGTATCCACTTAGCTTTGTTGGAAGATTCCCAGGCAAATTTAGGTCACCAGTTAGGATTGAAAATCCGGGAAGTTTTTTTAGATAAGAAGACAGTTTGTGTAATTGGAAGATATTGACCCCGGGCACAAATGAGAGATGAGTAGTTGCAATAGTAAATCCATTTTCTAACTCAGCAATTAAGGCAACTCTTGGTTCATCCTTTACGTAGATAAACCTAACTCCTTTTCCACTATCACTTGGAATTAGCAAAGGCATGCCTATCCAAGATCTTCCCAGCCTTTTTACATATAGCTTTTTAATTCTCTGATTAGTGGCAAGTGCTATGCCGTAACTTGATTCAGGATTTTTTAGATCAGATCTTTCGGTAATAATTGATTTATTAAGATCTTTAACCTTTTTCCATTTTTCACCTGGTGTACCAACTAGAGTTGGTAGATATGCCCAGTATTTTAAATTCATACTTTGCGCGATCAATTGAGTTTGATTAATTTGCGCAGACCTGGTTTGAGAAAAATCTACCTCTTGCAGTGCAATAAAATCTGGTTGATATTTTTTTGCCACACTTTCTGCGGCATTTTTTAAATCCACCTGCCAATCTTGCGTTGCAGTTGGCGGGATCTTCTGGCCATGCAAAAGATTCCAGGAGATCACTCTCATTTTTTGAGCGGGGGCGACAACCATGACGACAGGCTAGTAGGGTCAGGCGGTGATGGCGCCTAATAAACCACTAAGACTGCCGCTAGCGGTGGCTGCGGTGGATCGTGCTGCCCATTTGCGAAGTGATGAGAGTTATTTAACCTCATCCTGGCCAACCGCCCAGGTGCTGATTTTTACCGATGAAAAATTTGCAACTAAAGATGATCAATTATTTTATGAGTCAGGTGCATCCCTTGGTCAATATCAAGATCAAAATGATTACTTCTTAGGAACTAAGGATTCAAAAGCTTATTTTGTTAGAGATCTGCAAAGTGGTGAGATTGCTGGATTAGATTTTAAAACCTTGCGCCAGATTGGTGCCTCCTTATCTCCAACTGACATTGGCCTTGCTGTTCATGCCCAAGCCTTGGCTAATTGGCATAAAAAACATCCAAGATGTTCACAATGTGGTGCGCCCACCAAGGTGGTGTTAGCAGGTGCGGTTAGAAGATGCGAAGCAGATCAAAGCGAGCATTACCCAAGAACTGATGGGGCAATAATTGTTTTAGTTAAAGATAATCAAAATCGAATCTTGTTGGGCCGTCAAAAAGTTTGGCCAAAGCATAGATTTTCAACATTTGCTGGCTTTGTTGAACCAGGTGAATCTTTTGAGAATTGTTTGCGAAGAGAGGTTATGGAGGAGGCTGGAGTTGATATTTCTGAGATTAATTATCTTGGCTCCCAACCATGGCCATTTCCAGCATCATTAATGATTGCATTTGAAGCGTTAACTCCTACACCTGAGAAAGCAAGACCAGATGGTGAAGAGATTGAGGAGATTCGTTGGTTTACTAGAGCGCAAATGAAAAGTGCGATTGAGGATAAATCTTTGATTTTGCCATTGGAAATTAGTGTGGCAAGACAAATGATTAAGGCTTGGTATGGCGAAGGTGCTGATACTGAACTTGTGGGCAATGAATCATGGCGATAGACAATGCTGCAATATTGGCAGAGCTAGATGCAGATCAATTAGCTGTAGTAAAAGCGATAACTGGCCCAGTTTGTGTAATTGCCGGGGCAGGAACTGGTAAAACTCGAGTAATCACCAATCGAATTGCATACGCAATCAATTCTGGTGTTACCGATCCAACCAAGGTGTTAGCACTTACCTTTACCGCTAAAGCAGCAGGTGAGATGCGGGCACGATTGCGTGCACTTGGTATTCCAAATGCAACTGCTAGAACATTTCACTCTGCTGCCCTAAAACAGCTTCTCTATTTTTGGCCATACTCATTTGGTGGGCAATTTCCGTCCTTACTAACCACAAAATCTGGCTTTATTAGTCAAGCAATTACTAGGGCCGAGGTGGCAATACCAGCACAGGTAAATGCGCTGCGGGAGATTGCAAGTGAAATTGAATGGGCAAAGGTTTTAGAGATTTCACCAGATAATTATCAGGAGCAAGCAGTTGCAAATAATCGAATTGTGAAACTGCCAAATAGTAAAGGTGAGAGTGAGAATTTATCAATGATCGCTCAAGTTTATGAAGCCTATGAATCATTGAAAAAGCAGGAGCGAAGTTTAGATTTTGAAGATGTTTTGCTCCTGACCGTTGGAATGTTGGAGGAGGATCGCAGCGTTCGAGAGCGCGTGCAGGATCAGTATCGATACTTCACAGTTGATGAGTACCAGGATGTTTCTCCACTTCAGCAAAGATTGTTAAATCTCTGGCTTGGAAATCGCCAGGAGATATGTGTAGTTGGCGATGCTGCTCAGACTATTTACTCATTTGCCGGTGCAACCTCAAACTTCCTGCTCAATTTTCAAAATAGGTTTCCAAATGCCCAGCAATTTAGATTATCTAGAGGTTATCGATCCACTCCAGAGATTATCAACACCGCCAATGCGATTTTAAGAGCGGCAAATCTGGTCTCAGATCATGGCTCTGAATTGCAATCGGCAAATGCCCATGGTGAAAAACCTACTGTGAATGGATTTAACACCTCAGCTGATGAAATCTCATATGTAGTCGGTGAGGTAGTAAAAAGTATTTCGCAGGGAGTTGATTCCTCAGATATTGCGATTTTGGCAAGAACTAATGCTCAATTGGATCAGGTAAAAGCTGCTTTGAATAATGCCCAGATTCCAAGCCAGATTAGAAGCGGTGAGAGATTTTTTGATCGAACCGATGTTAGAGATGTAATGCGAACAATTCGAAGTGCATCGGTTCTGCCATCTGAGGGTGGTGATTGGTATGAGGATTTAGTGGCTGTGCTTAGACCATTTGGGGATGCAGATTTTGTGGTTGCATTTTTGCGGTTGGCAAAAAGCATTCAAGAAAATGGTGGCAAGAATATGAGAGCGTTCTTGCGTGAGATTGAGGATCGGGCAGAACAAAATAATCCACCAACCTTGCCAGGAGTAACTTTGGCAACCTTGCATGCAGCCAAAGGATTGGAGTGGAATCACCTATTTTTAATTGGGGTTTCAGATGGCGTATTACCAATGGGTAATGATTTAAATGAAGAAAGACGGTTGTTTTATGTTGGGGTCACTCGGGCAAAGGAGAGGATTCAAATCACCTACGCCGGTAAACCCAGCCTATTTCTTGCTCAATTTAATTAAGTTGCATCCAGCGGTGCTCATGCTTTACTCTTGCCGAATGGCAAAACTAGTTAATTCAACAACAGTGGTTGCACCTATTGCAGCTGCTGCTAATTGGTATGCCACAACACCGGTCTCAGCGAAATCTTCATATCGCTCAGATTGGACAAATAAGCGCTCTAATAAGGGTTTTTATACCTTTACATCAGATCGCACCCCTGGGAGCTATATCGGCTAAACCGAGATAGAAGCCAAGGGGCCCGCGAATCTAATGATTCGGGGCCCTTTTTCTTTTCTCTAATAGCTCTCAAATAAATCGCCAGCCAACTGGCAAATAAAAAAAGAAAAAACCAAAGCAAGATAATCGAAAGGAAAGGTGAGAACGATGACCGTTCTCTTCAGCGAACTACTCGTACCAGGTTGGGCACAAGGCCCAACTGCCAAAATTGGATTAGGTGATGTCACCTGGGCATTTGAGGATGCTCCAGTTATCTCCTATACCGATTACAGCTCAAACACCACATCGGTATTTGGTGCAAAAAAGAGTGACCAGGGCAAGGTTGGGTATAAGCGCGCTGATAATCCTTTCGCACCAGAGTTGAATTCAGCCCCACAGGTTTTAACCCTGCCCTGCCACGCTTCTGATCCAGAGCTGTTCTTCAATGAGGATAGCGCTGCGATTACGCAAGCTAAGGCGCTATGTGGTGGTTGCCCAGTAAAGGCTAAGTGTCTTGCTGGCGCCCTTTCTCGCGCTGAACCATGCGGAGTATGGGGAGGTGAGTTATTTGATGATGGTCAGATAATTCAAAGCAAGCGCAGCCCAGGACGGCCAGCAAAGATTGCGCAGGCAAGTTAATTTCAAAAAGTTAAAACAAAATGTTAACTAGAAAGGGTTAACAAAAAAGGGCGGGATTGGTATTTCACCAATCCCGCCCTTTACTTTTATTTACTTACTTTAATTAAGCCTTACCAAGAATACGATTTACCTTTGTGCCACAAACTGGGCAGATTCCTTGTGCCATTCGGCGACCAGAATCAGAGACCTTCACATGTCCTTCAAAGGAGCGCTTCTCTTTGCACTTAACGCAGTAAGCCTCACCCTTGTACTCTTCAGCCATTTTCTTCCTCCATCCGCCGCACTCTTGGGGATCATGCAGGGGATTTCCCGCATGCGAGTACGAATGACTCCACCATACCCCTCAAGCCAGGCTCAATCGGGGTTTTCCACGCTTAAAATCAGGAATATTAGATAAGAATGAGAAAAAAAGGGGTAAAACTAGATATTTACGGCAGGAATCACACCAGATCCACCACTTTGGCTGCCCAGTTCAAATCCTTCCAAAAAAGCTTCGCACTTTTGTTGATCGGTAAATCTATTTAAATAATTATAAAAATCTTGATCATGTCCTGGAATCTTCAAATGAATTAACTCATG
>Ga0315901_10005617_pt1 | contig 15215 bp, 15 predicted proteins | sample LakEriMetagenome_10_FD_203761 | JGI IMG/M metagenome (GOLD analysis project Ga0315901, IMG submission 203761) | Freshwater fungal communities from buoy surface, Lake Erie, Ohio, United States - Buoy 2 MA116 | ecosystem: Environmental > Aquatic > Freshwater > Lake | place: USA: Lake Erie, Ohio...
ACCGTTGGCGATCAGCGGTGTCCCGTACGGGTTTCTGGCGCAACCGGATCCCAAGGATTGGGTCTATCGCCTGGGGGATCAGGCGGCGGTCATTCCGAGCTTCTGTGGCGACGGGATGGCGATCGCCATTCACAGTGGCGTCGTAGCGGCCGATGCCGTCATCGATGGCGCGGACGCGTACACGTATCAGCGTCAACTGCTCGCCTCCACCCGACGACCCGTACAGATTGCGCTGCAGGTCCAGCGTATCGCGCAGCATCCCGTCGCCCGCATGGCCGCCCTCGCCGGGCTGACCATGCTTCCCGGTGCCGTGCGCCTGTTGGCGCGACTCACCCGCATGCCGAACCACCCCCGATCATGACGTCTTCGCTCGTTTCACGAGATGCCGGCCTGCTCGTCATCCGGCTGGCCATCGGTCTCTCCCTGGCGTTCCTCCATGGCATTGGTAAAGTGCCGCCAGCCGAACGGTTCATCGCCGGTGTGACCGACATGGGGTTCCCTCTGCCCGTGCTGTTCGCCTGGGTCGCCGGGCTTTCCGAGTTCGTCGGTGGACTGCTGGTGGCGATCGGCCTGTTCACGCGTCCCGCCGCGGCCAGCATCGCGATCACGATGGCGGTGGCAGCCTTCATTCGTCATGCGGGTGACCCGCTCGGCGATCGCGAGTTGCCGATCGTTTTCTTGTGTATCGCCTTGGGGGTGCTGCTCACCGGGGCCGGCGCATTCTCGGTGGATGCCTGGTGGCAACAGCGTCGCACGAAATAGATCCGCAATGACTATCCCGCAACGCGCGCTCGGTACGCAGGGGCTGTCCGTATCAGCCATCGGCCTTGGCTGCATGACGATGAGCCATGGCTATGGGACCCAGAGCGAGCGGGACGAGGCCACCGCGATCGCCACGCTCCATCGCGCGTTCGATCTCGGCTGCACGTTTCTGGATACGGCCGAGATCTATGGGCCGTACACGAACGAGACGCTGATCGGGAACGCGGTGCGGACCAGTGGTCGTACGCGGGATCAGCTCGTGATCGCGACGAAATTCGGATTCCGGTTTGAAGGGGCCGCGGTTAACGGAATGGACAGTCGACCGTCGCGGATTCGCGAGGCGGTCGAGGGGTCGCTGCGCCGCTTGCAGACCGACTATATCGATCTGTTGTACCAGCATCGGGTCGATCCGGCGGTGCCGATCGAGGAGGTCATCGGCACGATGCATGAGCTCGTACACGAGGGAAAGGTCCGCTATCTCGGTTTGTCGGAGGCGGGGGCCGCCACCATTCGTCGGGCGCACGCGGTGCATCCGATCAGCGCGCTGCAGAGCGAGTATTCGTTGTGGGAGCGGAATCTCGAGGACGAGATCATTCCGCTCTTGCGGGAGCTCGGCGTTGGGCTGGTCCCTTTCGCGCCGCTTGGGCGGGGATTCCTTACGGGGACCGCGGTGCCTGCGGAGTCGCTGGATGCAGGGGATTTCCGGCGTGGCGATCCGCGGTTTCAGGGGAACAACTTCGTGCGGAACATGCAGGCGGCCGAGGTGGTGCATGTCATGGCCCGCGAGAAGGGGGTGACGTCGGGGCAGGTCGCGCTCGCGTGGATTCTGCAGCGTGGCAACGATGTGGTTCCGATTCCCGGAACGAAGCGGGTGGCCTATCTGGAGGAGAACCTTGGCGCCGCGACGGTGGTGTTGAGCGATGAGGAGATGCGCACGCTGTCGGAGATGCTCGGACCCGGGCGTGTGGCCGGGCTGCGGTACAACGCGGAGCGCATGGCGCAGATCGATCGCTGACGCTGTCGATTGTGCACAGACGTCGCTGCGTATTGCCGGGCGTCTCGGACGTTATGCGGCCATCTCAACTTCTGACGGGGACGTCTAGCCCACTTTGTCCAGTCTTGCCGGGATGTGGGACCTGCGCGACGTTGAACGGACTCAACACCGTTCTCCGCCCACCACCTCCCCATTTTTTCCCGTGAAGATTTCCCGAAAGGTCCCGTCGGTCCGCGTCGCCGCGACGTTGCTGGCGAGTGCTCTTGTCCTTGGCGCCTGTGACGCGCCGTCTGGAGTTACGGATATTTCCGGGGCCGAGCCCCGTTTGGCTGGCGCGGCGTCGTCGGCGCCCGCGTCGTTCATTGTCGTGTTCAAGGATGATGTAGCCGATCCGGCCGAGCTGGCGCGGTCGCTGGCGGCGGCGAACGGCTTCCGCCCGACGTTTACCTACACGGCCGCGCTGAAGGGGTTTGCGGCGCAGTTGCCGGAGCCGGCGCGCGAGGCGCTGAGCCGGAATCCCAACGTCGCGTACATCGAGGCGGACGGGGTCGCCTACGCAAATCAGCTGATCACGCGATCGACGACGCTGTGGGGGCTCGACCGGATCGATACGCGTCCTCGCACTTACGATGGCTCCTATACGGCACAGAACACGGGTGCGGGTGTCGAGGTCTACATCATGGACACCGGGATCCTCTATGGTCACCAGGAGTTCGGTGGTCGGGCGGCCCCATTCTTTGACGCGTTTACGGACGGTCGCAATGGATCGGATTGTGACGGGCACGGGACGCATGTCGCAGGCACTGTCGGTGGGGCCACAGTCGGCGTCGCGCCCGGCGTGTCATTGTTCTCAGTTCGTGTATTGGACTGCACCGGTAGCGGCTCTTGGTCCGGTGTCATTGCCGGCGTCGATGCGGTCACTGCGCGGAAGAACGCCAATAAGGCGATCCCGATGGTCGGGAACATGTCGCTTGGTGGCGGGCTCGTATCGTCGCTGAACACGGCCGTGACCAACGCGGTGACTGCCGGTGTGGTGATGGTCGTTGCCGCTGGCAACAGCAATGCCAATGCCTGCAACTACAGCCCAGCGGCAACGCCATCGGCGCTGACGGTCGGGGCGACCGAAAACAACGATGCCCGCGCCTCATACTCGAATTTCGGCTCCTGTGTCGATCTGTTCGCGCCGGGATCGGGGATCACCTCGTCGTGGTACACAGGAAACACTGTTTACGCCTCCTTGAGTGGGACGTCGATGGCCTCGCCGCACGTTGCCGGCGTTGCCGCGCTCTACCTCTCGGCCAATCCGACGGCTACGTCGAGTGCCGCCAACACGGCAATTGTCGGTACCGCCACCACGGGGGTCGTGACGAGCGCAGGCACCGGCTCGCCGAATCTGCTTCTGTACAACCAGTTCGTACCACCGACCCCCTATACCTTGACCGTGACGACCCCGACCAATGGGACCGTCACCGGCACTGGTATCAATTGCGGAACGGATTGCACCGAGACGATTCTGTCGGGTACGTCGATCACGCTCACGGCGACGCCGGCGGTCGGCTTCCGTTTCACCGGTTGGACGGGCGCCTGCACCAACGTGACGGGGACGTGCACCGTTCTCATGTCGGATAACCGGACGGTCGGCGCGAATTTCGCGCCGCTGCCCACGCTGCATGCGGGTGATCTCGCCCTGACCAGAACGGTGGCCAAAAATGGGTCGTGGAGCGCCACGCTGCGCCTCACGGCGCACGGTGATGCCCATGCCGGGATCGGCGGGGTCGCCGTGTCGGTTCGGTGGAGGACCAACACCGGTGTCGTTACGACGTCGAGTTGCACGACCTCCACCCAAAGCTCGACGCTCGGGACCTGCTCCATGACCCGAAACAGCCTGGCATCTTCCGTGGCCTCGGTGACGGCGGAGGTTACCGCGATGACGAGAAGTGGCTACGGCTACGACGCTTCAAAGAATCATTTGGCGAACGGTTCGCTGGTCATCGGTCCGCTGTCGATCAATAAGTGATCGTCTGGCCCTGATCAGGAGACAAACGTGGAGCGCCGGATCCCCCGAGGGTGATCCGGCGCTTGACGTTCGTGTGCGACGCGAATCAGCGATTCACGAACAACCACACCGCGCTCGCCAACCCGATCATCGACACAGCGCCTCGCACCCAGCTCTGCGGCACGCGCTGCGCAAGCCCACTCATCAGGTAGCCGCCGACGCTCGACCCGATCGCCATCACGAGCGCGATCGGCCAGTTCACGAGCCCCTTGATCGCGAACGTCGCCGCGGCGATGCCATTGAAGCAGAGGCCGTTGAAGTTCTTGAGGCCGTTCATCTGATGGATGTTGGTCATCCCCATCAGGCCGAATGCGGCGAGCATGACAATGCCGGCGCCTGCGCCGAAATAACCGCCGTAGATCGCCACCACGAACTGCATGATCATCATGCCTCGCGTCGGCGCGATGGGGTGTTCTCCGGTCGCATGCTCCAACACATGCCGACGCAGCCACGTCATCACCTTCCCCTGTAGCGCGAACAAGATGGTGGCGCCGAATACCAGCCAAGGAACAATGGCGCGAAACTGGTCATCGCTGGTGGCCATCAGCAGGAGCGCCCCGGTGATGCCACCCAGCAGGCTCGGCCACGCCAGGCGCGCCGCCCACGTGCCCGCGCCACTCAACTCCCGCCGATAGCCCATCATGCTGGCAAATGAACCAGGCCACAGGGCCACCGTGCTCGTCGCATTCGCGGCGATCGGCGGCACGCCCAACCCCAACAGCGTCGGGAAGGTGAGCAACGTCCCACCGCCGGCAATGGCGTTGACAGCGCCACTGACGGCGGAGACGGCGGCAATCGCCGCGAGCTGAGATACGGAAGGTGACGCCAGGAGCATGCAGGAAGAATCGCTGCATTGGCTCCGAAGCGTCACCCCATCCTATGCCCCAATTCAGCTCCGCTGCGTTGGCGGCTCCATGCTCTTGGGACTCGCCATCCAGCGGAGTTCGGGGTCGCTGATGGGTACCGCCAAACCGGTGGCTACCCCGGCGGATATCGCCACCGCACCCATCGTCAGTGGGTGGCGGGTATACCGCCGAGCCGCTTCCGCTGCGGTGCGACGGGCGGTCTCCTTCGCGGTTTCGGCGACCGACTCGGCCATCGTCTGCGTCCGGTCCCGGACAAACTCCGTCGTATCGCGTAGGCGCTCGGCCAACCGCGACGGAGTCTCACCCCATCGCCGATATCGATTCCGGTCGGCCCGGAGACTCCACGCCATCCAGCCGATGCCAACGGCAATTATCGCCAGCGGCAGCGGATGCTCGCGGACGGTGGTGGCGACGGCTTCGGTGGCGCGTCGCATGCGACGCGAAGTGCTACGTTCCATGAGGACGCTCTGTGTTGAAAGTGGATGAGAACACGACTCGCACGCGATCGGCGAGTCGTTCGCACGTGATTACCGCGGGCGTTCCTGGATCCCGGCCCCACGGCTCGGCAGATCAGCCTCGGGATAGAACGGCACCTCATGACGGCCATCCGCTTCCGGCCGTTTTCTGAAGTCGGTCGATTCATCCGCCGACCGGTCTTCACCCTCGAACGGCTCGGCGGCGAGATAGCTGGTGCCCTTGTAGACTCGCGCCGCGATCAGGCCGATGGCGAATGCGCCACCAAGAAAGAGTGCGGGGCGTTTCCTCGCCCACCCTTCGGCGCGCGTCATGAGATCCACCATATCGGCCCCATCCAGCCAGTTGGCGACGTCATGCAGCGCCGTGGCCGCGCGTTGCCGCGTATAGTCCAGTTCCGCGCTGAGGTATGGGCGATGCTGCTGGCGCGATCGTGATCTCGTTGCATGTGGCGGTTCCATGTGGGTGGCGACCTCTGTGATGGCGTACGTGGTGAGAATTGATGCGCACAGTCGGTGTGTAGACCCGTTGTCGTGCAGCATCGATGCCACGGCGGTCATGTGATGGCGATTCCCAAAACACGACGGCCTCCCCAATGAGGGGAGGCCGTCATGCACCACATCGAGATCAGCGATCACGCGATCGCTCGGTTCACCTTCAGGGGAGCTGCCTCGCCGCCAACGCCAGGGCGATCCATCCCGCGATGAAACAGACGCCACCAATCGGCGTGATCGCCCCGAGGGCGCGGATCCCGGTGAACGTCATGGCATACAGCGATCCACTGAACACGACGGTGCCGGCGACGAAGAGCCAGCCGGCCGACGTGGCCATGGTGGATGGTGCTCGCCCGGCAACCCATGCCACCACGAGCAAGGCCAGCGCGTGATACATCTGGTATCGCGCCCCGGTTTCAAACACCTCAAGCAGCCGCGGTTCGACGCGGGCGCGCAATGCATGGGCGCCGAATGCGCCCGCGGCGACGCTCAGGCCGGCCGAGAGCGCGCCCGTCATCAGGAAGAGTCGTTCCATCACGACCTCAGCGCTGTCCGCCAATCTGGTATTCCTTTGGCGGCGTTGCGCCAAGGAGATGCTGCACGAAATAGTCCCAGCGACGACGCATCATGTAGTTGGAGGCTGCGCCGAACCCGTGGGCGGCATTCGGAATCATCAGCAGATCGAAGTCCTTCCCGGCCTTGATGAGCGCATCCACCACGAGATACGTGTTGTCGGGGGGCACATTGTCGTCCATCGTGCCATGGGCGAGGAGCAGCTTCCCCTTCAGGTTCTTGGCGAACGTCTGGTTCGCTTCGATGTCATAGTTGTCGGTATTGCCCTGCTTCACCAGCAACCCGTGGTAGCGCTCGCCCCAGTCATCTTCGTAGTTGCGGTTGTCGTGATTGCCGGACTCGGCGATCCCGACCTTGAAGAAGTCGGGATAGCGGAACATGGCCCCGGCGGTCGCGAAGCCGCCTCCGGAGTGTCCCCAGATCCCCACCCGGTCGAGATCGATGAACCGATACCGGTCGGCCAGCTGCTTCATCGCCGCGATCTGGTCGGGGAGCGTGTTGTCCCCCATACGGGCATAGTACGCGTCATGGAACGACTTCGAGCGCGTCGGGTTTCCGGTGCCGTCGATCGCCACGATAATGAAGCCGAGTTCGGCGAGCGCCTGATTGTCGCGCGTGGCGGCGGTGAATTGCCGGCTGCCTACGGAGCCGCCTTGCGGTCCGGGATAGATGTAATTGATGATCGGGTACTTCTTCGTGCTGTCGAGCTGCGTCGGCGTCCACATGAGCCCGTGGAGGTCCCACTTGCCGTCACGGTCCTTGGTGGTGATGCGCATCGGCGGCTTCCATCCCGTTGCCAGTAGCTTCGAGATATCGGCCTGCTCGAGCGTGGCAATCAGCTTGCCGGACTTCGCATCGCGCAGCACCGCCGTCGAAGGTAGATCGGGGCGTGACCACACATCCACAAACCGGCTTCCGTCCGGTGAGAGCGAGATGCCATGGTCGCCATCTTCCGGGGTGAGGAGTGTGAGCCCCTTCCCATCCATGCCGATCTTGTAGAAGTGGCGGAAATACGGATCGCGCCCCTTCTCCTTGCCGGCCGCCGTGAACCAGATGGTCCGTGACTTCGGATCCACGCGGTCGACATTCAGGACCGTGCCTTCACCGGTGGTGATCTTGTTCTTGAGGGTGCCGGTCGTCAGATCGTACAAATAGAGCTGGCCCCAGTCGTCGCGCTCGGAGAACCAGATCACGTCATTGCTGGCCGGGAGAATGCGCCAGTTCTGTTCGCCGTCGCCGCTCTCGAACTGGGTGGCGACTTCTTCGCGCATCACGTCACGCACCTCGCCTGACGTGACGTCCGCGACCCGCAGCGTCGCGACCTTGTGATCGCGCGAGTTCGAGAGGAACGCGAGCTTGCTGCCGTCCGGATACCATTCGGCGTCTGCCAACTTGCCGCCGCAGGCGATGTGATCGCACACCGAGCTGCGATGTTGATCGGCCGGCATCTTGAAGCGCACCACCGTGGGGGTGGTCGCACTCAGATCGATCACCACCCGATGAATCATTGAAACGATGCTGTCACCCGGGAGCGGATACTTCCACGCACTGAGTTCCGGATGACCGACCTTGGTCCGTACGAGATACATCTCGCCGACGTTCCGTTGATCCTGCTGGAAGGTGGCGATCTTCTTCGAATCCGGAGACCAGAGCAGAATGGCGCGGTCGGAGTGCACCCAGCCGGCATTGTCGGTGGCGTAGCCGAAATCCTTCACGCCGTCGGTGGTGAGCCGCGTTTCGACATTGGTGGCGACGTCGCGCACCCACAGGTTCCAGTCGCGAATGAATGCGGCTTTGGTCCCATCTGGCGACAGCACTTCCGGTGCGCCACGACGTGGCGCCGAGGGGCGGGCCGGCTCGGCGGGGCACACCGAGGGGGTAGCCTCGCAGTTTGTCTTCACGCCCTTGGCATCGACCAGCGTCAGCGGGGAACTGCCGTCAGCGTGACGAACGCGATAGGTGAAGCGTCCGTCGGCCAGCCATCGTGCTTGGACACCAGCATTGGCAACGAGTGGCCCCACTGTGGGCGCCAGGAACTTCTCGGCGCGCGCATAGTCGGCCGCCGTGACGGTGCGGGGTTGCGCGGTGAGCACGGCCGGCACGAGAATCGCGACGGCGAGGATGAGCTGAGCGGACGATCGACGATGCATCAGGGTGGCTCGTGTGAGTTGATGGATCCGTGGAAGTTGGCCGGGGCACCGGAGCGGGGAAAGGCCAGCGACGTCCCGCTGCGGTCCCTCGTTAGCCACGAGCAATGGCGTGTGCGGTACGGAGGCCGACGGCGGCAAATGTGAGTGTCCCGTTGCAGCAGCTGGCGGTCGGCTGCGTTGGTGCGCCGGCGACCCAGAGATTTTCGTGGTCGTGTGCCCGTCCCCAGGCGTCCACGACGCTGGTGGCCGGATCGGTACCCATGCGGCAGCCGCCAGTCGGATGTTCCTGCCCCAGATCGTTGGCGCTGTTCTCCATGCGGAGGATCTCGCCATTGCCGGCTTTCGCCATCCGACGGAACAGTTCACGCAGCGATTCCTCCTGCCACTCCCGCAACGCGGCACTCTCGGGCGCATCCTTGAACGCCACATGCGGCATGGGATCGCCCCAGCGATTCTTTCGCCCGGCATCGAGGGTCAGCATGCTATCCCGATCGGGGAGCACATCGTAATAGCCGCGGACTCGCGCTGTCGCGCCTTTTGCGCGCTGCTGCCAATCGCGCAGCATGGCATCGCCCACAAGCAGCGAGCCGTCATCCGCGCGCAGACGGGGTTCTCGTCCGACACTCGATTCCCAGATCCGCAAATCATGTCGCAGATAGCGGGATTGCCGACCGGGGCGCATGAACTGCTTGGACACCAAGGAGTGCTGCACGTTGATGCCGGGAAACAATTCCATGGGGAGGCGCAGATAGGCATTCACGTTGCGGTGGCCAGCCAGATAGCGCCCAACCAATCCACTGCGATTGGCGAGCCCGTTCGGGAACGCCGCGCTGCGCGAGAGTAGCAGCAGATGTGGCGACCAGACGAAGCCGGCGGCGAGCACGAACTGCGTGGCACGGATCTCGACGGGCGCTCCTGATGCGTCGGTCCGATTGCCCGTGACGTGGGTGATCCGCCCGGTACGTGCATCCGCCTCAACGCGACGAACGAGCGTTTCCGTCAACAGGGTGACGCGGTTGGTCGGCAGCGCATCCCAGGTGAAATCCGGCGAGTACTTGGCGCCGGTAGGACACACCGGATAGCAGGTATCGCACCGCTGGCACTGCGCGCGTCCAGCGTGAGGTACGGAGTTCTTGGCGCTTGGTGTGCTCCATGTGGCGATTCCTGCACCCGTCGCCCAATGCTGCAGCTGTGCCAGATTGTAATTGATCGGCAGCGGCGGGAGGGGATACGGTTTGCCCCGTGGATCGAGCGCGGCCGGCCCCTGTTCGCCGGCAACGCCCATCCGCTCTTCCGCTTCCTGGTAGAACGGATCGAGTTCTTCGTAAGTGAACGGCCAGTCGTCGCCGACCCCGTACAGGGAACGCACGCGAAAATCTTCCGGTGAATAGCGCGGCGCGACGCCGCCCCAATGCATCGCCAGTCCGCCCACATGCATACTTGGCGAGTAGCCCCAGGTCATGCCCGTGGCATTCTGATCGTCGAGATGATCCGACTTCCACGGGCTTTCGCCGTAGGCCACATAGCGCGCTCTCGCCGTGGTGCGGTCACGCATGGGGGTCGTATGCGTACCGGCCTCCACCACGAGAATTGCCCGGTTGGTGTGCTCCACGAGATGGGCCGCCATCATCGCCGCGGTGATTCCGCTCCCGATGATGCAGATGTCCGTCTCGTGCACGGTTGGCTTGCCGGTCTGCGTCATACCGTCGCCCCCTTCGCGGCTGGCGCGATGGGGAGCGGCTTGCGCACCGCTTCATTCAAGGTGCGGCAACTTGTTGGGGAGACGTTCGCGCCCAACGCGAGATTCCAAGCCGCGGGGGAGCTGCTCCAATGGGCAAGGAGCGCGACGGCGATATGCGTCGCGGCCAAGGGAGTCGGCAGACGATCACCACGCTGCGTACGCAAGGCGGCGTCGACTACGTCCCGGCGTTGTGCTGGGGACAGCGCCATGAATCCCGTTTTGGTGCTGCGCTGTGCGAGTAGATCAAGCGCGGTCAACTGCGCCTGCCAGGCCGGCGCGGGATCGGCAGGGAGGTAGCGGATGTCCGCATACCCGTAACCGTGCATTTCTTCGGCAACGGGATCGTAGTCGGCCACCCACGCCACGAAGCGATCAACCGCCTGCTTCACCCCATCCGCACCGAGAGATTCCGGGAGGACCACGACGGCAAGTGCGTCGAGTAGTGAGCGATCCAGAGGAACCCGTGCAGCACGTGCGGTCGTCTCTGATGACGCCTTGGGGTCGCAGCCGACGGCGGTGAGCGCCGTGGCCGAGCCGACGGTCAGCACTCCAGCAGTTTTGAGAAAGCGGCGCCGCGATGGCTGCGCAGAACCGTGTTCATTGCCATGGTCATGATGCATCAGCGCGACCCTCGGGTTGGCGGTAAGGAAGGTGACGACGGATCGTTTCGGTAGATCACGCCATCGCGCATGACGAACCGCACGCGCTGACTGGCTTCGATGTCTCGGGAGGGATCGCCGTCGGTGGCGATGAGATCGGCTCGGTAGCCTACGGCGACTCGGCCAATCTCCCGATCCAGACTGAGGGATGCGGCGGCCCGACTCGTGGCCGACACAATGGCATCCATGGCCTCCTGTCCGCCCTGTCGCACGCGGCACACGAGTTCATCCGCGTTGCGGCCATGCGCCCCAGCCACGGCATCCGTGCCGAACACGAGCCTCACATTCTTCGTGCGTGCGGCGCGTCCGATCCCCGCTTCTGCCAGCGGCAGCGCGCGCTCCATCGCAGCGAACCCGGCGGCGTTGTAATTACCGATCCCTTCGAACCACGGCTTGTGGTCGAGATAGTTGCGGAAGACAAGCCCACATTGCGGATCGAAATAGGTGCCGCGCTCCGCGAACAGGGCCAGCGTCGCGTCGTCGGCAAACACGCCATGCTCCACCTGGGTGCATCCTGCTCGCGCCGCACGCTGCGCGGACTCGGCCGAATGAGCGTGGACGACGGAGCGGAGTCCGAGGATGGTCGACTCGCCGCAGGCGGCGAGCAACTGGTCCGGCGTCATGGTCGCCTCGCCACCGTCCCGGATGCTTTTGGAAGCGAAGATCTTGATGACATCCGCGCCCTGCTGGCGAAAGCGTCGGACGGCAGCACGCAGCGAATCCGGCGAGCCCCCTCGCGTTCGTTCATTGAGTGAACCGAGCGAGGTGAGCACGCGAGGACCCGGGAGGTGTCGCCGGTTGATCGCGTCGCGCAGTGCGGCGTTCTCTGGCTCCCCGATGCTCTGCACGGTCGTGAATCCAGCGCGCAGTGTGACCCACGCATTGCTGGCCTGCGCCATTGCGCTCATCGCAGGCGAATCGCCATCCCCCTCGGTGTGCAGCCGCTCCTCGTGATTGAGGTACCAGCCCAGGTGGACATGGGTATCGATGAATCCCGGCAGCAGGGTACGACGCCCCAGATCGATCCCCTCCGGTGGGAGGGGACCCGTCGCGGGACGTATGGCGATGATTCGGCCATCGGCCACGACGATATCGGTGGCGCCGGGGAGCGTGCGGCCGGTGCCGTCGAGTACGCGCTGCGCCCGGAGGACGGTACGCATTGGCCGATCCGGATGGGCGGTCGGTTGGCTCTTGGCGGAGGGACTGTTGATGGCGACCAACATCAGCAGCCCGAGTGTGCGACGTCGCATCATGGCGGCACGGGTGAGGGGACACTCGGGAAATGACCTGCGGGTCGTCACGTCGGCAAGGTTGAGCGCTTGCGACCGGGCGGTGCGGCGTTCAGCGTTCGGCATCGGTGGTGGCCGACCGGTCGCTGCCTCGCGGGACACCTTCACGAGGATCTCATGATTCGTTCGGGTTCGGCCGTCTGGAACGGCACCATCAAGGAAGGGCATGGGACGCTGACCACCCCCAGCGGCGCCCTGAATGCCCAGCCCTACTCCTTCAAGCTGCGCTTCGAGGATGAGGAAGGGCGCGCCGGTACCAATCCGGAGGAGCTGATTGCCGCGGCGCATGCCGGGTGCTTCTCGATGGCGCTGTCCGGGCAACTGACGCGTGCCGGCCATACGCCGACCGAGCTCCGCACGACGGCGGCGGTCTCGCTGGAAGCGCAGCCGACTGGTGGCTTCGCGATCACGAAGGTCCACCTGACGCTCGACGCGACCGTGCCGGGCATCTCCGCCGAGGAGTTCCAGACACTGGCGGAGGCGGCCAAGGCCGGCTGCCCGGTGTCGAAGGTACTGAATGCCGAGATCACGCTGTCGGCGACCCTGCACTAAGCGGACGCTCTCTACGATTACGCACGGCGCGTCATGGACCCCCATGGCGCGCCGTCTTTCGGTTTTATATATTCATAATTACGTATATATGAAGTTTACCGCCGACGCGGTATCGACACAGGAGATCGGATGGCGTCAAAGCGCATGGGACCGGAGCTGCTGGATCTGGTGGCAGATCGCTTCAAAGCGTTGAGCGACCGCGCGCGCTTGAGTCTGCTCCAGGAGCTGAAGACGGGGCCGCGTACCGTCAATGAGCTCGTCGAGCTGACCGGCATGGGGCAGGCGAATGTGTCACGTCATCTCTCCACGCTGTTCAGCAACGGCTTGGTCGCGCGCGAACGTGACGGCGTCTATGTCCGTTACGAGCTGGCCGACAAGGATGTGCTCAAACTGTGCGAGCTGGTGTGCGGGCGTCTCGAGTCGGAAGTGCAGGAACGCCGGAAGATCGTCGGCGGTCGTTAACCGCCGACCATCCGTTCCAGCGTGGCCATCGGCACCGCGCCCACCTGCCGACTTACTTCCCGACCATCCCGCATCAGGGTCAACGTCGGAATGCTGCGAATGTTGAAGCGCATCGCCACGTGGGGATTGGCATCGGTATCGACCTTCGCCACTAGTACGCGCCCCTGCTGCCGTCGGGCGAACTCGGCAAAGACCGGCGCCATCATCTTGCACGGGCCACACCAGTCGGCTTAGAAGTCGACCAGTACCGGTACCGTACTTTTCGCCACGACCGTATCGAACGTGGCATCGGTCAAGACGATCGGCTCATCTACGGTGAGCGTGGTCCGGCAGGATCCGCAGGACGGCTGCGCGTCGGTGCGTGTGACATCCACCCGGTTCAGCTTGTTGCAATGCGGGCACGGCACAATAGCGTGCCGTGCCGTGGTCGTCGAATCGGACATACAGAAACTCCGAAGCGAAAAGGAGGACGAGCGAGATCAGCTGGTCTGCGATGCTAGACGCTTGCACCCGAACAGCTGCCCCGCGCCAAGCATCTTCTCCAGCGGACAGAAGCCCGTAATGCTGTACTGCAACAGATTCAACCCGACAAACGCCGTGAACGCAAAGAACCAGGGGGACACGAAGTAGCCAAGGGCAACCGAAAGCAGGATGAAGCTCCCTGCAAAGCGGGCGATGATGTTCCACGAGCACATGGGATGGTCTCCAGTTGGTGAATGAGTGCGGTGACTCAGTGTGATGTCGGGACGGGTGCCGGCGCGTTCTTGCGCAGCTCCCAGTAGAGCAGCGGGACCACGATCATCGTCAGCAGCGTCGCCACGACGGCACCGCTCATCAGGGCGACCGCGAGCCCCTGGAAGATCGGGTCGAGGACCATCACGAGGCCGCCGACCACGACCGCCGCGGCCGTGAGGGCGATAGGACGGAAGCGCACGGCGCCCGCCTCCAGCACGGCATCGACCAGTTGCCGTCCCCGCGCTTCTTCCAGTTGGATGAAGTCCACCAGGAGAATCGAATTCCGGACGATGATGCCGGCGAGGGCGATCATGCCGATCATGCTCGTGGCGGTGAAGAAGGCCCCACCGATGGCGTGGCCCGGCAGGATGCCGATCAGCGTCAACGGAATCGGTGCCATGATCACCAACGGAATCGTGAAGCTCTGGAACCAGCCCACCACCAGCACATAGATCAGGACCAGCACGATGGCGAAAGCGAGGCCGAGATCGCGGAACACTTCGATCGTCACCTGCCACTCACCGTCCCACTTGATGGCGGTTTCGCTGAGTGACTCCGGTGGCACGGCGTTGTAGACGCCGATCGACGCGCCATTCACCTGCAGTGCCTCGATGCGGCGGTTCATGTCGAGAATGGCGTACACCGGGCTTTCGATTTCCCGCGCGACATCCCCCGTCACGTAGATCGCCGGACGCAGGTCCTTGCGCACGCGGCTGCCGTCCCGAACGCCCTCTACGACCGTGACAAAGCGACCCAATGGCTGCGGTCCCTGCATGGTGGCGATGGGTAGCGCCAGGAGGGCCTCTACACTCGACCGTTGATTGATCGGCAGGCGTGGTACGATCGCAACCGGCTCCTTCGCCGTCGGTGCACTGGCCAGCCCCGAGGTCATCCCGGAGAGCGCCAGATACAACGTCTGCGTAATCTGCTCGACGCTCGCGCCACTTTCGGCGGCGCGAACACGGTCCACGCGGAAGGTCCGTTTCTGCTGCGGCGCCTCAACCGTCCAGTCGACATCCACGACCCCCGGCGTCTGCTCAAAGACCTGCTTCACTGCCTTGGCAGCCTGGAGACGCGCCGAATCATTTGCGGCATACACCTCGGCCACCAGCGTCGAGAGCACCGGCGGGCCCGGCGGAATTTCGGCGACCTTGGCCGACGCACTGAACTGCTTCGCGATGGAATCGATCGCCGGCCGAACGGCCACGGCAATCTCGTGCGACTGGCGGTCGCGGTCACTCTTCGGCTTGAGGTTCACCTGCACGTCGGCGACGTTGGCGCCACTGCGCATGAAGTAGTGGCGGACGAGGCCGTTGAAGTTGAACGGCGCCGCTGTGCCTGCGTACACCTGCGTGCTCACCACCTCGTCGACCGTGCCCAGATACGCCGCGATTTCCGACGCCGCCCG
>Ga0315901_10005621_pt1 | contig 15207 bp, 20 predicted proteins | sample LakEriMetagenome_10_FD_203761 | JGI IMG/M metagenome (GOLD analysis project Ga0315901, IMG submission 203761) | Freshwater fungal communities from buoy surface, Lake Erie, Ohio, United States - Buoy 2 MA116 | ecosystem: Environmental > Aquatic > Freshwater > Lake | place: USA: Lake Erie, Ohio...
AATAGATGAAGAAGATAATCCTGTAGTATTTATATCACATAAAAAAGCAGGAGGAAAATATGCCGATGCTTCTGATTTTATAAGATGGAGTGGATACACATCATATGCTGATGAACCCGAAGTAGAGCAATTTAACAATGCTTTAAAAAAATGGCTCAAGAAGAATAACCTAGAACAAGAAGGGCTTCCTAGAGAAACCAGATTCGTATCACCAATACAAGACCAAAAACTAATTAGAAAATTAATATATGGCCCAAAATATGGTGATAGTAAATACAGCAAAGATAATGTTACTGTTATATTTCAAGGTAATATTTCATTAAAACCAATTCAAGACAATACTTATGAATTGACCGCCGAATACAAACTTATTCCACCTCAACTTCCTAAAGGAGAATACTACCCATATCTTACATCAGGCTACAGAGCAGATAGAACTATGTTTGGGATAAAAAATAATGAAGCAATAGCAATGACTAAAGCTGTAGCTTTTAAAGCAACAAATGTATATGAATTGCAAGGAAATCAATTTAAAAAAGTAAAATGAATACACTCCGCAACCTCATCAAAGAATCCCTCCAAGGATACAATTTAAAGGAAAAATCATGTTCTTGTGGTTGTAATACTTGTGAAGATAAACGTACCTTAGCGCCTATACTCAATGAATCAATCGCACCACGGGAAATATTGTCTGAGGGGCTTAAATACCATATAGACAATAATAAACCGCTTACTGAACACGTATATCGTGCGGGTTCACAAAATTATTTTGATTTATGGTCCGAGGCAAGAGCATTGTATTCTCGCGGTATTATAGACATTAAAAACCAAGACGATCTTGAAATACTAACCGAAACACAATTGGGTGAATTTGGGATGTATGAAGGTAAAAAGGTTCCATTAGATTTTATAATGGAAGAAGTTGAACTAGAAGAAGCAGATAAAAAAAAGAAAACACCTCCAATTGGCAAACCAAAACGTGGTGGATCTAAAAAATTTTATGTTTATGTAAGAAAACCTGGTGGTGGTATCAAAAAAGTATCTTTTGGAGACACTACAGGCCTATCAGCTAAAATAAACAACCCAGAAGCCCGTCGTGCATTTGCTAAAAGACACGATTGTGCTAATAAAAAAGATAGAACTAAAGCATCATATTGGTCATGTAGACTTCCAAGGTATGCTAAGTTACTTGGTTTAAAATCAAATTTTAGCGGTTTTTGGTAATATGAACCTTATCTCCATCCTCAAACAAATCCTCCAAGAGGAAAAATCGAAACGCGACAGATGCTTACGCATTGCAGACCGCAAATTCGATAAGCCATCAGCTTACAAATCAGGAGCTGTAGTTAGATGCCGTAAGGGTAAAATATGGAAAGGTATTAAAGAAGAAGAAGAACCTAAAATACAATACAAAAAACCAAATTTTGAATTCGAATGGAACGAAGCTATCCGCTACCCAGAATTTAAAGAAATGGGCAAAGAAGGTTGGATTGACTTAGTTAAAAAGGGGCATACTATAAAGTACTCACAGATTAAAGACATATTAGATAATATTGATTTAGATTTTGGTACTTTAGAAGCAAATAAAAAAAAACGCTTCCAACAAGCATTTGAAATAGGCACTATTGAAACCCCTATTGCTGTAAAATTTGATGAGAACAATTATGATTTGGTTGCCGGTAACACTAGACTAGCAGGATTAGTAGATAAAGGAATTGATCCATTGATATGGATTGTTGATTTAACAAGTGAAATTTTAACCGAAAAACAAAAAGAAACACTCCGTACCTGGTTCAAACGTAAAGGAGCACCGGGTAAAACAGGAGGTTGGGTTGATTGCAATTCACCAATCCGCAAAGACGGAAAAATAACAGGATACAAACCATGTGGGAGACAAAAAGGCGAAATACGTTCAAAATATCCTTCATGTCGTCCAACACCATCCAAATGTAAAGATCCGGGTAAAGGTACTAAATGGGGAAAAACTACTTAATATGTACAATCTATTCAAATTTATTGAGGATAAAAGAGGATATAAGATTCCTTTTAAATTTAAATTGGTATATGATCCTAATTCTTTAACAAAGGAGGATTTAAATGTTAAAAGTGATTTAGATTTAAGAAATATACCAATCAAATCACTTCCCGATGGTCTTAAAGTTGGAGGTTATTTAGATTTAAGAGGAACAAATATCAAAGAACTTCCAAATGATCTTAAAGTGGGAGGTAGTTTATCTTTAGAAGGTACACCAATCCAATCCCTTCCCGATGGTCTTAAAGTTAATGGTAGTCTAACACTAATTAACTGTACAAATCTCAAATCACTCCCAGAAAATTTAATAGTTAATGGTAGGTTAGATATAGAAGGTTGTAAAAACATCACATCACTTCCAAGTGGTCTAAAAGTTAAAGATGATCTAGATCTTAGAGATACCAATATTACTAAACTACCACCAGACTTACAAGTAGGAGACGATTTAATTTTGTATCGTACACCACTAGCTAAAAAATACACTGAAGAAGAACTTAAAGCAAAATACCCTGGTGTACAAAGAAATATATTTATAATATGAAAAAACTCCTCAACATGAAAAAAAATTCACAAATTTTAATCTCAAATAACTATCTATTAACTACTCTTTTAAAAGAAATAATCACAGAAGTTTCAATAGACCAGTTAAAAACCCAATTTGTAGATGCCGGAAAGATATCATCTGAGGATTTTAAAGAAATAATAGATGCTACAGGTAATAAATCAGCATACGCTACCTGGTTAGCCAAAAAAGTAGCAGATGAGACTATTAAAAGTGAAGATATTTCTAAATATAAAAAATATTTTTCAATATTTGATAGAAATAAAAAATCATACCCTTATTCTGATATAAATCAATATAAAACCACCAACGATATATCTCAATTTATCAAAACATCAGTTGAGATAGCTAATAAGGAAACCAAAGATCCTTCCCAACAAAAAGGAGTTGCTCGCTCAGATAAATACAAAGAATTTTATATGGGATCAGTAGATGGGTTTGATGTATATGAATTACCAAAAGGTCGTAAAGATTTATATGGTGTTTCATGCGAATTGGGTTCAGGCACCGAATGGTGTACTGCTACTGGTAAAACCAAATCCTATTTTAACAAATACATATCATCAGGTCCTCTTTTTATATTTATTAAACCTGGAAGTGAAGAAAAATATCAATTTTCATATGAAAATGATCAATTTATGGATAAAGATGATACTCCAATAATTTAAAAATGGCCACTATATATAATCTATTTAAATTTATCGAGGATAAAAAGCCTCAATACAAATTACCCTTTAAAGTTAAATTAATATACGCTCCTGAATCTTTAACAAAGGAGGATTTAAATGTTAAAAGTGATTTAGATTTAAGTGGAACCCCAACCCAATCCCTCCCTGATGGTCTTGAAGTTGGAGGTAGTTTAGATTTAAGTAGGTCACAAATCCAATCACTCCCAAATGATCTTAAAGTTGGGGGTTATTTAACTTTATTCAATACACCAATTCAATCACTACCAAATGGTCTTAAAGTTGGAGGTAGTTTATATTTAAGTAGGTTACAAATACAGTCACTTCCAAATGATCTTGAAGTTGGAGGTAGTTTAAATTTAAGTAGGTCACAAATCCAATCACTCCCAAATGGTCTTGAAGTTAAAGGTTATTTAGATTTAAGTAATACACCAATTCAATCACTTCCAAAGGGTCTTAAAGTTAGAGATAGTTTATGGTTAGCTGATACATCAATCCAATCACTACCAAATGATCTTGAAGTTGGGGGTGATTTATATTTAAAAAATACGCCACTAGCTAAAAAATACACTCAAGAAGAACTTAAAGCAAAATACCCGGGTATAAAAGGAGACATATATTTTTAACATGATAAAATTACTTAACATACTCAAGGAAACCCAAATCCTAGTTCCAAGGCGCTCCCCCGAAGAACGCCAAAAGAACTATCAAATAGCTCTTCAAAAGAAAATCCAACAATATATTAAGGATGGTTCACAAGGTGATTTAGATTTAAGTGATACACCAATTCAATCACTTCCCGATGGTCTCACAGTTAGAGGTTTTTTAAATTTAAGTAATACACCAATCAAATCACTTCCAAATGGTCTTACAGTTGGGCGTAATTTAAATTTATATAATACACCAATCCAATCACTACCTGATAATCTTAAAGTTGGAGATGATTTAATCTTATCCAGCACACCAACCCAATCACTACCAAATGGTCTTGAAGTTGGAGGTTTTTTAAATTTAGATAATACACCAATTCAATCACTACCAAATGACCTTAAAGTTGGGAGTAGTTTATGGTTAAGAAATACACCACTATCTAAAAAATATACTGAAGAAGAACTTGAAGCAAAATACCCTGGTATAAAAGGGGAAATATATTTATAATATGATAAAACTCCTCAACATACTTAGAGAAACTCAAATCCTAGTTCCAAGGCGCTCTCCCGAAGAACGCCAAAAGAACTATTTGATAGCTCTTCAAAAAAAAATCCAACAATATATTAAGGATGGCTCAAAAGGTAGTTTAAATTTAAATGGAACCCCAATCGAATCACTTCCAAATGGTCTTGAAGTTGGAGGTAGTTTAGGTTTATATAATACCAAAATTCAATCACTACCAAATGATCTTAAAGTTGGGGGTAATTTAAATTTAAGTAAAACACCAATTAAATCACTCCCAAATGGTCTTGAAGTTAGGGATAATTTATATTTAGATAATACACCAATCCGATCACTTCCAAACGATCTTAAAGTGGGAGGTAGTTTATCTTTAGAAAACACACCAATCAAATCACTACCCAATAATCTTAAAGTTGGAGGTAATTTATACTTAAATAATTCACAAATCCAATCACTGCCTAAGGGTCTTGATGTTGGAGGTAATTTAAATTTAGTTGACACACCAATCCAATCACTGCCTAATGATCTTAAAGTTGGGGGTAGTTTATATTTAAGTAATACCCCAATCCAATCACTGCCTAATGGTCTTAAAGTTAGGTATAATTTAAATTTAGGTGATACACCTACCCAATCACTACCAAATGGTCTTAAAGTTAGGGGTAATTTAAATTTAGATGGAACCTCAATCCAATCCCTCCCAAATGATCTTGAAGTTGGAGGTAGTTTATGGTTAAGAAATACACCACTATCTAAAAAATATACTGAAGAAGAAATTAAAGCAATGGTGCCTGATGTAAAAGGAAACATATATTTATAACTAAAAATATCAATAAAATGAAATTTACCCACAGCAAACTACTCACAGAAAACAAGAAATACATTGTAGAAAATGTAAGCCAAGCCAAAACCTATGTTGGACAAGGAAAATTATCTGAAGATGAATTAAAGCAACTTATAGAAATAGATCCTACCCCAACCCGCAAGTATGTAGGCTGGATGGCTAAACAATGGGCAGCTAAAACAGTCACTGACATTGACGATTTAAGAAATACAGTTGAAGAATACAATACATTCTTAACCAAAGGTAAAGCCAAAACCAAAGATATCAACCAATTCAAATCTTTTGAAGACCTAAAAAAAGAAGTTGATGCTATAAACCAATCAGGTGATGCTGTATCTATTAAAGATCTAGAATCGGATTATGAAACAATCATAGACAATTCAGATTTACTTATAATAACCCCCCACACCCACGAAGCTTCCCGTAAACTAGGTTTATCCCAATTTGCATTTAGAGACTGTGGAGACGGAAAAAAAGACTCAGCGTGGTGCACAACATATAAAGCCCCAGACCATTTTAATGATTACTATTATAGTCGTGGGGTTACATTTTACTATATAAAAGTAAAATCTGAGGAAATGATAAATAAATTAAAAGAAGCATTCCCTAAACGTTGGAAAAGTTTAATAGTGACGGCATTGGCAGTTTTACCAAAAGGGCAAATTGATGGATACGATGGTTTAGACAAGCAAATATCTAAAAAAGATATTAATACTTTTACCAATATTATAGGAATATCGTGATAAAACTACTCAACATACTTAGAGAAACCCAAATTCTAGTTCCAAGGCGCTCCCCCAAAGAACGCCAAAAGAACCATTTGATAGCCACTCAAAAGAAAATCCAACAATATATCAAGGATGGTTCACAAGGTAATTTAGATTTAAGTAATACACCAATCCAATCACTCCCTGATAATCTTACAGTTGGAGGTGATTTATATTTAGGTAATTGTAAAAATCTTAAATCACTACCAAAGGGTCTTGTAGTTGGAGGTGGTTTATATTTAATGCGCACATCAATACAATCACTTCCTGATGGTCTTAAAGTTGGGGGTTATTTAACTTTATATAAAACACAAATCCAATCACTACCAAATGGTCTTAAAGTTGGAGGTGATTTAGATTTAAGTAATACTCCACTAGCTAAAGAATTAATTAAAAAAGGGTACACACAGAACGAACAAGAAGAACTTAAAAAAATGTTTCCGGGTGTAAAAAGAAACATATATTTATAATATGATAAAACTACTTAACATACTCAAGGAAACCCAAATCCTAGTTCCAAGGCGCTCCCCCGAAGAACGCCAAAAGAACTATCAAATAGCTATTCAAAAGAAAATCCAACAGTATATTAAGGATGGTTCACAAGGTGATTTACATTTAGTGGGTACACCAATCCAATCACTTCCAAATGGTCTTAAAGTTGGAGGTGATTTATACTTAACTGAGTCACAAATCCAATCACTCCCAAATAATCTTAAGGTTGAAGGTGATTTACATTTAGATTATACCCCAATCCAATCCCTCCCAAATGGTCTTGAAGTTGGAGGTGATTTATGGTTAAATAGTTCACAAATACAATCACTCCCTAATGGTCTTAAGGTTGAAGGTGATTTACATTTAGATAATACCCCAATCCAATCCCTCCCCGATAATCTTAAAGTTGGAGGTGATTTATATTTAAATGATTTACAAATCCAATCACTTCCAAATGGTCTTGAAGTTGGAAATGGTTTATGGTTAGATGATACACCAATCAAATCACTCCCAAATGACCTTAAAGTTGGGGGTACTTTAGATTTATCAAATACACGAATTAAATCATTACCTGATAATCTCACAGTTGGACTTAATTTAGTTTTATATAATACACCAATCCAATCACTACCCGATGGTCTTAAAGTTAGTGGTTATTTAAATTTAAACAATACCCCATTATCTAAAAAATACACTGAAGAAGAACTTAAAGCAAAATACCCGGGTATAAAAGGAAACATATATTTATAATATGATAAAACTACTTAACATATTAAGCGAAGCTGAGCTAAACCAATGCCCAGCCCCAACTCAAAACATAGAGTTGAACTTACAAAACAGGCAAGAAGCTATAAATAAATATGGGTATGGGCCGTTGAATCCAAATGAACCCAACGAAAATTTTTGGCAAGCCAAAGTTGATATGTGGAAGCTTGATTCTATAGAAGAAGCTAAAACTTCCCGCTGTGGCAATTGTGCCGCATTCGATATTACAACTAAAACATTGGATTGTATTGCTAAAGGGATAGGGTCTGGAAAAGATTCGTATGATGTAATTGAAGCGGGTAAATTAGGATATTGTAGATTTTTAAAATTTAAATGCGCCGCAGCTCGAACTTGCGATGCTTGGGTTGTTGGAGGTCCAATTACAGATGACAAAGCCGTATAAAGATATAGAAATCACAGACAGCTATATATAACGTGAATAAAAGAAATGATTAAATTTATAAATATACTAAAGGAACTAGGAGAAATATCTGTAACTCCATATGAATATGACTATGATAAATCTAAACATAAAGCATTCTTTACTACAGAAGATGGTACTAAATATGTAGTTTATTTTGATATATCTAAAGGAGAAATGAAAGTTGATTTTGGCGTGCTTTATGAAGAAGATGATGAGGATGATGATGTTGATTTTGAAATTAAAACTAATAAAGGAAATATATATCGTATTATGAGTACCGTTATAAGTATAATACGTAAAGCATTATCTGATTTTAAGCCTAATCAAATTAAAATTAGTTCTGATCCTAAAAGAATACGATTATACAAAATATATATAAAAAATTTAAATGGATACATTCTTACTAAAGAAGATACATTTAATTTAATTTTGCAACGTAAATAAAAATGCGCCCTTACACAGATATAGAAATCACAGACAAATATATTATTCGTGAATTTGACGAAAATATAGACCCCATAGAACTACTTTGGCATCGGGACGATGAAAGCCGCATAGTAGAAATCATAGGCAAAACAAATTGGAAACTACAACTTGATAATCAGTTGCCGACTTCCCTAAACTCTCGTATATTTATACCCAGACACGAATATCACCGTGTTATAAAAGGAACAGGAACACTTAGATTAAAGATACACAAAGTACAGGCCTATTCATAGCAGGTCGCTTAACAAAAAAACTGACAGCTGTGGCGTCATCCAAACTTGGAGACGCCACTTTTTTTATGTATATTTAATAGTTAACTGGAGGATGGACAGATGGAATTTCAACATATGTATAATAAAAACAACATGATTAAAATTTATATATTAGAAAGAAACGGGATTCCATTTTACGTTGGAAAAGCAAAAGATTCAACTCGAAGAAAACACTCTCATAGAAAAACATATGGTTTAGATATTCAATCTTATGTCATAGACGAAGTTGAAGATTGGAAATTTTGGGAAAGTTATTGGATAGAACAATTTAAATGTTGGGGTTTTAAATTGGAAAATAAAAATAATGGAGGGGGTGGCCCTTCAAATTATACTGAAGAACAAAAACAAAAAATGAAAGGACCACGCCCTGGAACCGGTGAAAAAATAAGTAAAACTTTAAGAGAAAGAAATCATTCTCAATATTATACAGATGAAATCAAGCAAAAAATTAGTCAAAACAATAAAGGAAAACCAAAACCATTCTCAGAATCCCATAAAATAGCAATGGGGATAGCAAAACGTAAACAAGCTAAACCAGTTTTGCAATGTGATTTAGAAAATAATATTATTAAAGAATGGGAAAGCAAAGGACAAGCTGCGGTATGGGTAAAAGAACAAACAAATAAAAAAAGTAACGTGACTTCTCAAATAAAGGATTGTATATTAGGGAGACAAAAAACAGCTTTTGGATATAAATGGAAATATAAATAATATGAATAAATATACTAAAAAAATTGTAATTATTGGAGGAGGAGTAGCAGGGGCACATGCTGTAACAAAATTAATAGATAATGGCTACCCTGGAGAACTTATTACTATCATTGATATGGGAAAAGACCCATACCAACGTAAACCTGAAGAAGTAATGTCAGGATGGCTAGGGAGTGGAGGGTTCTCTGATGGCAAATTAACCTATCATCATATGATTGGTGGTCAATTATCAAAATATTGCGGTAAAGAAAAAGCATACCAATTAATGAATGAAGTTATAGAAACATGGAAACGATTTCATCCTGATCCATCTAAAATTATGTACTCCAACCCCACCGAAGAACCAGATTTTATTAAACCTTATTTCGGTTTACGTTTATTTGGGGTATATCATATTGGTACCGATTATCTTCACGAAATAGGAAAAAGATGGTACGATTATTTAGTTAATAAAGGTGTACAATTTGAATGGGAAACTAAAGTAAATTATATTGATTTTAATGATAATTATATTGTCGGAGAAGTTCAAGAAAAAAATATAGACTGGCATTACGATGAACTCATCTTTGCAGTAGGCAAATCAGGTATTGATTTTGCCCAATCCCTCGCAAAACAATATGAACTCCCAGATGAACCTAAATCAGTACAAATTGGTGTTCGATTTGAAGCACCACAACATCACTTCCAAAAACTAATCGATATATCATATGATTTCAAACTTTATAGAAAATTTGAAGATAAAGGCGTTTCACTTCGCTCTTTTTGTACAAACAATAATGCAGCGTATGTTGCCGTAGAAGAAACATACGGCGATGTTAGTTACAATGGACACGCTAAAAAAGACCCAAAATACAAAAACGATATGACCAATTTTGGCATTTTGATGGAAATTAATGGCATTGAAGATCCGTTTGAATGGTCACGTGAACTAGTTTCTAAAATACAATCAAATGGAACTGGTTTATATTATAGCCCTTCACGTAAACCATCAACAACATCTGAAGGTAATAATGTATCAGCTCATCAAATTAATTGGATGGGTTTACAAGTAGTATCAGAATACTTTCAAGGCTATTTTAGCTATATTACAGATTTTATTGACGATATGAAAAAAGTATTCCCAACACTAGAAGATGATTGGGGGATATATATTCCTGAGGTAAAATATCTGAGTCCAGAGCCTCTTGTAAATTACAACGATTTGTCACTAACTAAATATCCAAATGTGCACTTTGTAGGTGATGCTTTATCAGCTCGTGGTATAACAGTTTCAGGTGCTCATGGTATTTATGTAGCGGAAAGCTTAATTTAAAAAAATAACACTATGGAAAAATGGGAACTCACCAAAAAACTCACTAAAGCCGACGGCACAATAGCATATATATGGGAAGGCAAGCTCCACAATTGGGACGGCCCTGCTTTAATACCCGAAGGTAACATGCGTAAACGCGAATACTATCTTTATGGTATTTCTAAAACAGAAGAACAATGGAAGGAAGCACGCAAGGATAGAGAAGGACTTCCGTGGTACAAAAAACCTAGCGTTACAGGAACAAGTAGGTATTAAAATAAAGCTTGGGAAACCAAGCTCTCTTTGTTATATTTAAATAATAAAAATATTGTTATATGAAAATAGGTTTTTGCGGAACAATGTCATGCGGGAAAACAACTTTAGTCAATGCTCTAAAACAGCATAAATTATTCAAAGATTATGAATCTAGAACTGAACGTTCAAAATATCTAAATAGTTTAGGTATTCCATTAAACACAGATTCAACATTCAAAGGACAACTTGTATTTTTAGCTGAACGTTCGGCTGAACTATTATGCGAAAACATTATTACAGATAGAACTGTTATTGATGTTATAGCATTTAGTCAATGTTCTGAATCTATGAGCATATATGAAAAGGAAACATTTGAGAATACTGCTAAGTTTCTAATCGAAGAATATGATTACATTTTCTATGTTAGTCCTGTAGGAGTTGCTATTGAGGATAATGGAGTTAGAGAAACAAATGCAGAGTATAGAGATAAAATAGATCAAACTATCAGTAAAACGCTATGGATTTACAATCATAGAATTAAAAATTTAATTGAATTATCGGGTTCTGTTGAGGAACGAGTTGAAAAGGTGATATCTACCATATTTCCGTAATATTTATAAGAAAAACTGATATGAAAAAATCCGAATTAAAGCAATATATTAAAGAAATTATTTTAGCTGAATTAACAGTTACAAGTGATGAGGATACTGTTAAAAAACTTGCTGATCAAGGAATAGGTGTTACTTTTGACCCTAAAGCTAAACCCGTATCTGAATCCGAAGAAGAACCTACAGAAGCTGAAATTAGAAAAGAAAAATCTTTAGCTAAAGCTCAAACCGAATTTACTAAAATTGCTAAGGAACTTAAAGCCAATGTCGGTAAAATTAAAGCTATAGTTGCTAAAAAACCTACAGAAAGAACCAAAGAAGAAGAAACGCTTTTAGCCAAAATGAAAGAACTTACTCAACGCAAAAACCAGCTTAAGACTAAGTTCAGCAAACTAGAAGATGAAGATTAAAATATTACATTATTCAATAATAGCTGTATTAGTTGGTATTATAATTTATCTACTCACCCTTGATAAAACCCAAGAGGAACGAATAGAGATTAAAACAACAATTAAAAAAATCCCAGTTAAAGTTGAAACCCCAGTATATGTTCCCAAATGGAGAACCAGAGTGGACACTGTACCTGAATTTGAAACAGATTCATTCTACAGATCAATAGACACTAGTGAAATATTAAAAGACTATTATTCCAAATACGCTTATCAAGATACAGTTCAAGTTGATACGTTTGGTAACATAGTAATAAGTGACACTATAACAAAAAATTACATTATCGCTCGTAAGGTTCAATCAAATTTGGAAATACCTGAAATCACAATTGAAAAAACTATCTATCTCAATAATAGAGAATGGTATGCTGGTGTAGGAGTGGTTGGAAGTCCAAGGCAACTTGGTTATATTGGTGGTGAAATTATATATAGAACCAAAAAACGTAAAGCAATTGGTGTGGGTGTAGGGATAAATCAAGATTTAACCCCACAAGGCTCGTTCAAATTGCTTTGGAAACTAGGTAAATGAGTGAACAACAAAATATAAAAGAAGTACTTAGACAAGAATACATAAAATGTGCCACTGATCCTGGCCATTTTATGCGTAAGTATTGTAATATTCAACATCCTCAAAGGGGTAGAGTATTATTTAATTTATTTCCTTTCCAAGATAAAGTATTAAAACTTTGGAAAGACAACCCATATTCTATCGTACTTAAATCAAGACAGCTAGGTATATCAACATTAGCCGCCGGATATTCTTTATGGTTAATGACTTTTCATAAAGATAAAAACGTACTTTGTATTGCCACGAAACAAGAAACTGCTCGAAACATGGTAACCAAAGTTAAATTCATGTATGATAATTTACCTTCATGGTTAAAAGTAGCAGCAGACGAAAATAATAAACTTTCATTGCGCTTAAGTAACGGATCAATTATTAAAGCAACATCAGCCGCTAGCGATGCCGGTAGATCAGAAGCAGTATCTTTGCTATTAATTGACGAAGCAGCATTCATTGAAAATATTGGTGAGATATGGGCCTCAGCACAACAAACCTTAGCAACAGGTGGTGGAGCTATTGTATTATCTACACCATACGGAACAGGTAACTGGTTCCATCAAACATGGGTTAGAGCAGAAAACGCAGATAATGATTTTTTACCGATCAAATTGCCCTGGTATGTGCATCCTGAACGAGACGAATCATGGAGAAAACGACAAGATGAATTATTAGGTGACCCTAGATTGGCTGCTCAGGAATGTGATTGCGATTTTAACACCTCAGGTGATGTAGTATTTTATAGTGAATGGATAGATTTTATTAAATCTACTACTCTTAAAGATCCAATGGAACGTAGGGGAGCAGATCAAAACTTATGGATATGGGAATCTGCTGATTACTCTAGAGAATATATGGTTATGGCAGACGTAGCTAGAGGAGATGGTAAAGATTTTTCTGCATTTCACGTGATTGATATTGCTACAAATTCTCAAATAGCAGAATATAGAGGTCAAATGACCCCAAAAGAATTTGGCTATATGTTAGTTGCTATTGCCACAGAATATAATAATGCCTTATTAGTTGTAGAAAATGCTACAATTGGTTGGGCTACTTTAGATGCTATTTTAGAAAGAGGCTATAGAAATCTATATCATTCTCCTAAATCTGATCAACTTACTGCAGAATCATATTTAAAAGTTTACGAAGGAGACTCAAGTATGACCCCTGGTTTTACTATGTCGTTAAGAACTCGTCCTCTTGTAGTAAACAAAATGCGAGAATATATTGGAGATAAAAGTGTCACAATACAATCTAAACGTTTACTTGAAGAAATGAGAGTATTTGTTTGGAAAAATGGTAGACCTGAAGCACAACCCGGGTATAACGATGACTTAGTAATGTCATTTGCTATAGGAATGTATTTACGTGATACTTCATTGAAATTCCAACAACAAAGTTTAGATATGACCCGAGCCGCTCTTGGAAGTATTACAAAAAATACAGCAGCTGGAGCATATAACTCAAATAGAGTAGCAAATCCATATTTAATGGATACAAAATACGGACAAGAGAGCATTAACTGGCTCCTATAATATTTATAATAAAAAACAATGGCAGATACTAGCTTATTCACCCGATTAAAACGTCTATTTTCAACAGACGTCATTATTCGCAACCAAGGAGGAAACCAATTAAAAGTAATTGATGTTGACTCTATCCAAACAACAGGAGATGTAGCAACAAATTCTATAATGGATAGATATAATCGTTTATATTCTCCATCCTCTACCTCTTTATTTGGACAACAATTAAATATAAACTACCAATATCTTCGTACCATGATCTACTCAGATTATGATACTATGGATTACGATGCTATTATTTCTTCTGCTTTAGATATTATATCTGATGAATGTACTTTAAAAAACGATATGGGAGAAGTACTCCAAATCAGAAGTTCAAACGAAGACATTCAAAAAATATTGTATAATTTATTTTATGATGTATTAAATATTGAGTTTAATTTATGGTCTTGGATTCGCCAAATGAATAAATACGGCGATTTTTTCTTAAAACTTGAAATAGCAGAAAAATTTGGAGTATATAATGTTATTCCTTATACAGCTTATCATATTCAAAGACAAGAAAATTACGATCCCGAACACCCAAATGCTGTAAGATTCAAATATTCTCCTGAAGGATTCTATTCAGGTGGATCAGGATATTATGGTGTACCTAATACATTTGAAAAAGATCAAAATGCTATCTACTTTGATAACTATGAAATGGCCCATTTTAGATTAATAACAGATGTTAACTATCTTCCTTATGGTCGTTCATATTTAGAGCCTGCCCGTAGGCTATTTAAGCAATATATTCTAATGAAAGACGCAATGTTAATCAATAGAATATCTCGCAGCCCCGATAGAAGAATATTTTATATTAACGTTGGTTCTATTCCTCCTGCTGAAGTAGAAAACTTCATGCAAAAAACTATTTCAACATTAAAACGTACCCCGCTGATTGATCACGAAACCGGTCAATACAATCTAAAATACAATATGCAAAACTTACTAGAGGATTTTTATATCCCTGTAAGAGGTAATGACACTGTAACTAAAATTGACACGGCTCAAGGTTTACAATTTGATGGTATTACAGACGTAACATATTTAAGAGATAAATTATTTGCTGCCCTTAAAGTGCCTAAAGCATTTATGGGATACGAAAAAGATTTGACAGGTAAAGCAACATTAGCTGCCGAAGATATTAGATTCGCTCGTACAATTGATAGAATCCAACGTATTATACTATCTGAATTATATAAAATAGCATTAGTGCATTTATATGCCCAAGGATATAGCGGTGATGAATTAACAAATTTTGAA
>Ga0315901_10005625_pt1 | contig 15201 bp, 16 predicted proteins | sample LakEriMetagenome_10_FD_203761 | JGI IMG/M metagenome (GOLD analysis project Ga0315901, IMG submission 203761) | Freshwater fungal communities from buoy surface, Lake Erie, Ohio, United States - Buoy 2 MA116 | ecosystem: Environmental > Aquatic > Freshwater > Lake | place: USA: Lake Erie, Ohio...
TTTGGCGTGGGCCTTCACGACATTCTCACGCGCGCGGAAGTACTCGCCGCGCTGCGTATTGCTCAATGAGTAGAATGTCTCGATGGCAACGCCCATTGACCAGTGCTCACGCACTTCGCTGGCAACAATATCGGCCAACACATGCATGGCAGCCTGCATGGCTGACAGATTATGACTCATGGCGTGGAAGATGGCCTGCGTCAGCTCAAGATGCATTGCATCACGATCTTGCGCAACCGCTCCTGCTTTGAGTTGCTCAAGGAAGAGCACAACTTCAATGTGGCGTGCAAGTTCAATCTCCCGTTTGGCATTCAACAATGCGGTACGGCCGATGGCCTGCAAATAATACTGCACCGCATCAGGGAGCGCCCCCAACGAAAGATCATTTTCGACGACATCCGTATCAGCGACACTGGATTCGACTTCGTCGTCGATTAACATCTCATCGGTCAACACTGTCATTTCATCAAATCCTTTAGCTTCATCCATCTCGTGCAGCTCATCATGTGGCGTCGAAGCTGCATTGCGGGCCTGAGTCTTTTGGCGTACCGGCGCGGATACTTGAGAACGAGAGGCTGTTCGTGCAGCCTTAGAAACGAGATCGTCGAAAGCCAGACTCATGTGATTCCTTATGAACGATTCCAAGACCAGAGATAAAGTCATATGAAGGCGGCGCTCCAATGCAGATGCCGCATCTTATTTGCACCAAATGTCGACCATCTTTGGGCGACAAATAGCCGCACCTTTTCAGTGCGGTGTGAAGTTTAGTATAAAACGATATTAAAAAATCTGTCAAGTACGCAACGCATTACAACTAAATGACCAAATCATTTATTGCAATCAATAATTTGCTGAATCAGGTTGAACTTGCCACCAATCGTAGTATGGCAAGAGTGTCGACAACGGCGCTACCACATCGTGACTCAATACCACCTGCGTGGTCGTGATGTTGTGCGGATCAATCTCGTGCATCGCCTGACGGCAATGACCACACGGCGGAATAACATACAACCGACCGTGTGCATCGCGCCAGACTGCTACCATCTGGGCGATCTGATACTCGTTCCCCTCGCTGACCATGCGCGCAATTGCTGCCCGCTCCGCACAAATCGTGTTACTCCCCATCAACACGCAACGCCCGGCATAGCCCTGACCGGTCATTGTCACTAATGCCGCCCCAACATCGCCCATGAGACCGTCTTTGAGTTGTTTGGGGTGGACTTAGGTGGCCGCTACGGCAATCAGATCGCGATTATGCATCTTGTTTGCACCTCGTGTATCGCAAAAAACAGAGTGCAGATAGATTGTTACATCTACCTGCACTCTTTTGTGGTCGGGGCGGAGGGATTCGAACCCCCGGCCTCACGGTCCCAAACCGTGCGCTCTACCAGACTGAGCCACGCCCCGTTGACACCATTGCATTTTACGCTCTCGGCGCACGAATGTCAAACCAATTTTGCCACCAATTTGCACAATGGTACAATACGCAATGAAATCATGTGCACAATTGCCACATGAACACGTTTTTGTGTCTATCAGACAGAGAGATACGCCGATGATTTATCCGCTGCTCCGCCAAGCGCTCTTTACAATGGACGCCGAAGTCGCCCACGAGCGCACTGCGACCCTGCTCAAACTCGCCGTCAAGACGCCCGGCATGGCAGCGGTGCTCTCACGCATGTTTGCCCCGGCCACGCGCGGGCTCGGCCAACAAATCGCCGGCATGCACGTTGCACACCCTATCGGTCTCGCCGCCGGGTTCGACAAACACGCCGATTTGACGCATGGCATGGCCTTACTCGGCTTCAGTCATATCGAGGTCGGCACCGTCACACCACGGCCACAGCCTGGCAATCCCAAGCCACGCCTGTTCCGCTTAGCTCAGGACGAGGCACTGATTAACCGCATGGGATTCAACAGCGAGGGCATGGAAGTCGTGGCAGAGCGCCTCGCCAAACGCCCACTCTCGCTGCCGGTAGGCATCAATATCGGCAAGAACCGCGACACCGCTCTCGAGCAGGCCACTGAGGACTATTTGGCGGCGTTTACGCACCTTGCGCCACATGCTGACTATGTGGCGGTCAACATCTCGTCGCCCAATACGCCTGGGCTACGTCAATTGCACGAGACGGCGGCATTGCGGGAGCTCCTCGAGACCCTCATCAAGGCCAATCAATGGCAACGCCCTATCTTCCTCAAAATCTCACCCGATGAGACGCAGGCGCAACTTGAGCAAGTTGTCGCGACGGCCATTGATGCCGGCATCAATGGCCTGATTGCCACCAACACGACGCTGGCTCGCCCCAATCTCACCAGTCCACTCGCCAACGAGATGGGCGGGCTGAGCGGCGAGCCACTCAAACAACCTGCCCTCGAGACATTGCGCTTTGTCGCCAAGCTCACCGCCAAACGCGTGCCGATTATCGGCGTCGGTGGCATCAGTCACGCCGATGACGTGTATGCACGGCTCAAAGCAGGTGCAAGCGCCGTACAACTCTATACGGCGCTGGTCTATCATGGTCCGGCAATTGCCTCACGGTTGACTTGGGGGCTTTCGGCGCTGATGCGGCGCGACGGTGTCCGCGACATCAGCGAGATTATCGGCGTCGACAACGACTAACGGCGCGACAGCATCAACAACGCCGCCCCATTGGCTGGTACTTTGACTGAGCGCACGCTTTGATTCTGAACCGTATAACTGCGTGTGCTCAGTTGGTCGTGCAATAACATCTCATCTTCAATATTGAGTGAGCTCAAAAGCATATCAATCGAAGCGTCATTGTCGCTGGCATTGAGCACGACAAGCATTGTCTCACGCCCATGCCGACGGGCAAATGCTACAGTTCGGCTACTATCACGCGCATGGAGCATCACCAGAGTGCCGCGGCGCAACGAGGCAAAGCTTTGGCGGAGCGAGATGCAGTTGCGCACCCACTCGCGTAGCTCTTCGTTCCAGACATCACGGTTCCACGGGAAGCAGGCGCGATTCAGTGGATCTTTGCCCCCTACCAAACCAATCTCGTCGCCGTAGTAGATGCTCGGCGCCCCCACATACGTCATCAAAAAGAACATGGCCAACTTGAGCCGCTCGACCCGCCCCTCGGCCAACGTCAAAAACCGCTCAGTGTCATGACTGCCAATCACGTTGTATTGGGCACTGGTATGCTCGGGGCGATAGCGTGCCACCTCAGACTCAAGCCCTGCCGAAAAATCCATAGCACTGGTGGTGCGCGTGGCAAAAAATCCCGTGGCCAAGGTGCGCACCGGGTAGTTCATCACCGCATCGAATTGCGTGCCATCGAGCCACGGCGTGGCATCATCCCAAATCTCTCCGACGATGTAGGCCTCGGGGTTAGCCTGTTTGACGACCTGACGGAACTCGCGCCAAAAATCATGATCGGCGATTTCGTTGGGCACATCAAGCCGCCAGCCATCGATACCAAACTCAATCCAATGGCGCGCTACGTCGAGCAAAAACTGACGTACCGGCGGATGCGAGACGTTCAACTTGGGCAAGGCCCGAATATCCCACCAGGCAGCGTAGCCGGCCGGCTTACTCTCGTCGTATGGTGCTAGCGGCAATGACTCCACATAAAACCAATGGCGATACGGCGAATCAGCACCGTGCTCGACCAAATGATGAAACGGGTAGAATCCACGGCCACAATGATTAAACACACCATCGAGAACGACTTTGATGCCGGCCGCGTGGGCAGTGTCGAGCAACATGCGTAACGCCGCATTGCCACCGAGTAACGGGTCAACGTTGTAGTAGTCGTCGGTGTGATAGCGGTGATTGCTGGCCGAGCTAAAAATCGGCGTCAAGTAGATGGCCGTAATCCCGAGCTCACTCAAATAGGGAATGTGTGCGGTAATCCCATTCAGATCACCACCCATGTAATTTGAACCAGTCGGCGTGGTGCCCCAACGACTAAAGACCATGCCATGGGCGTTTTGACCACTTGACTGAAAACGATCAGGGAAGATTTGATAAAACACTGCATCTTGAACCCATTGTGGCACATGTGCATGCGAACCCGACATACAATCCTCGACTATCATCGTATTCTGAGCATCTTGATTCTCATTATAATTCAAGAGACATACTAAAAAGTGACAGAGGCAACGATGAATAGTTGGTTACTTGTGGGGTTAGGGAATCCGGGTGCACAATATGTCAACACCCGCCATAATATTGGCTTTGCCGTACTCGACACCTTTAGTCGGCGCCATGCGCTCAGCCCGAGCGGAACCCGTGCCCAGGCCACGCTCACCAGTGGCACCATTGCCGGCAACAAGGTCGTCTGCGCCTGGCCCCAGACCTTTATGAACCGTAGTGGCATATCCGTGAGTGGGCTCGCCAGCTGGTACAAAATCCCCCACGACCACATTGTCATCGTGTATGACGACCTCGATTTGGCCTTTGCCCAGCTCCGCCTACGTGAAAAAGGCAGTGCCGGCACCCATAACGGCATGCGCTCGATTGTACAACTCTTGGGCACAACCGACTTCAACCGCTTGCGTGTCGGCATCGGCAAAACGCCCGAGGGCTGGCAAACCCAAGCCTACGTACTCGGCAAATTCAGCGCCCAAGAACAAACCGAGATGGACTCACTGCTGACGCGTGCCAGCGATGCATTAACCACGATTGTTGAGCACGGCGTGATTACCGCCATGAATCGCTACAACGCCTAACAAAAAACGCGCGGAGTCATATGACTCCGCGCGTTATCTCACCATCACCTATTCGTCGTCGGTATCAAAGCTCCAGGCATGCACGCCTTGGGTCGTAAACGAGAAATGGCGCACCTGCATGCCCGCCTCGGTCAACACACGCTCCATCTCAAGACGGCGGTCAAACGGACAGGCAATCACCATGAACCCGCCTCCACCAGCTCCGGTAATCTTGCCACCCCAGGCACCGTGCTTACGCGCCTTGGCGTAGACCTCGTCGACAATTGGCGGAGCGATGTATGGGGAGAAGGCCTTTTTGACCTCCCAGGCGTCGTGTAACAACCGGCCGAAATCGTCGATCTTCTTGGCGCGCAACAACTTGACCGACTCATCCACAAAAGCCTTGGTCTCGTCATGGTAGCGCAACGTATCACCTTGCTTGAGACGATTCACTTGGTCATTGACTAACTGTTGCGTCAACAACTTGCGACTGCCGATATAGCCGATGAGCAGACAACTTTCGAGCTCAAGCAGTGCCGTTGCATCGCTCAATACGGGCTCCACGATGACGCCGTTTTTGCTGAAATGGTAGACCGACATGCCACCAAATGCCGCCGCATATTGGTCTTGGCGACCACCAGGGATGCCAAGGTCAACCCGCTCGATTTTGTATGCGGTCTCGGCTAATTCGTGCGGCGTCATCGGAATGTTGTAGGCCTCGCCCATCAACTTGAGCATGCTAACCACCAACGCCGACGATGAACCAAGCCCACTACCAGGCGGCACATCGGAGAACATGGTTACCTCAACGCCTTTGGCCAACGGCACCGCATCGAGGACGGCTTGGGGCAAGCTGAGTTTACCATCCCAATGGCCGGTCACGTTGCGGCTGACCTCTTCGAGATCGAGTGAACGAATGGTCAGGGCGCCATCGTCACTCGGCTTCAACATACAGCGCACATATTTGTCGATTGTGCAGTTGAGCACCTTACCGCCGTGCTCCTCGGCATACGGGCTGACATCCGTGCCACCACCAAAGAAGCCGATGCGCATCGGCGCTTTTGCTTTGTAAATCCGCATTACTCTGTCCCATCCTCAACAATCCACAAAGAGTATACCACGCAGCTACTTGCGTCTGCCTTTGAGCGTCAAGACCAAATCCTTGGGGAAGTCGGTCAGGCTCTCAAATGTGCCATCCGGCCGGCACCAGTAGGTGTCCTCGATGCGCACACCATACCCCTTGCTCGGGTAGTACAACCCGGGCTCGACACTAAATACCGCTCCGGGTACCAAGACATCACCGCGATCGGCGAGTGATGGAAAGCCAAAATCTTCGTGCACCTCAAGCCCGAGGCCATGCCCGAGCGAATGCACGTAACCCTCTTCAATCGGATATTTTTTGCCAATCGTCTCATGACCACGCGCCTCAAAGTAATTGCAGACCATCGTCTGGTACGGCTTGGTCGGCGCACCCAACTCGAACTCTTGCACCACCTCGTTGAATGCACCCATGACGTGGTCATACGCATCTTGCAACTCGGGTGACGCATAGTCAATTGCAAAGGTACGCGTCATGTCGTGGTAGTAGCCGGAGGCATCTTTGGGGAAGATGTCGAATACAATCGCTTGGCCGCGTTGCAGTGCCATACTATCCTCGCCACGGGCATGCGGCAAGCCGGCATCACGTCCTTGGGCGAAAATCGTCCCCTCGCCGACCATACCACGAGCAGCCAATTCACGGTCAATCACGGCCCGCACATCACCAATCGTCATCCGGCGTTGCGTCACCGGGTCAACCACATACTCTCCATCGGCATAGCCGCTCGTGATGTAATCGACGGCCGCCTGCACGACTTCGCAGGTTTTGCGACCGACCTCACGCATCACCGCCACTTCGTGGGCATCTTTGGTCAGGCGGGCGGCGCTAATCAAGTCTTTGTCGAACTCGGCCACAAACGTGACATCAGGCATGGCAGCCTCAAGGCCACGCAACAGCGCCAAGAACGGCCCAGTTTGCACGGTGCCGTACAAGCCCACGCGCCCACTGACGCCGAGGTCAGTGTACATCTGGCGGCGCAGTTCGACACGGGCAGCCAGTCGATCCGGGATGCGCGCCGCGATGTCACGCAGGTTCCACCGGCTCGACGACACGCAGACCAGGCCGGTCTCTTGGGCCTGGAGCACCTCCCAGTCGCTGTGGATGAGCATGGCTGGCTCGTTGCGCTTTTTGATGACCAGGCCGGTCAAGTGCGCACCTCGCACAAAATAGTTGAACGCCGGGTTGGCCGAGCCGAGACCATCAGGACCTTCAACGACAATTGCATCCAAATTGCGTTCGGTCATCAAGCGATCGAGATCAGATTGCATTGTTCGTCTCCTCTGCAAGGGCACGCAAGCGTGCCAGATTGTCGATATCGTCTTGGGGGTCGTTCTCTTTGGGGGTCTCAAGAATCATCGGCACCTGGCGGATGGCCGGCTGGCGCATCAGGCTACGGAACCCATCAAGCCCCACAAAGCCAGCCCCGATATGGGCATGTCGGTCCGTCTTGCTACCGATGTCCTTTTGGGCGTCATTGGCGTGGATGATTTTGAGGCGCTCGATGCCGATAATCCGATCAAAATCAGCCACTAGTTTGGCGGCCGTCTCGGGCGTACGGAACTCGTAGCCGGCCACCAGAATATGGCAGGTGTCGAGACAGACGCCGAGGCGTTCGGGGTATTTGCAGGCGGCGATAATCGTGGCAAGTTCCTCAAATGTGCGACCGAGTGTTGTCCCTTGGCCAGCGGTGGTCTCGAGCAGAACTATCACGCCCGCGCCGACTCCACTCGCAAAAATCGCATCCAAGGCCTCGGCGACACGGGCAAGACCCGCCTCCACACCACTGCCGACGTGGGCGCCCGGATGTGTCACCAAGTAGGGAATGCCCAAGCGAGCGCAGCGATCGAGCTCGTCGGCAAATGCCGCCCGCGATTTGGCCTGCAACTCGGCGTCTGGCGAGGCCAGATTAATCAGGTACGAATCGTGGACGACGAGCGGGTTAATGCCACTTTCGGCGTGTGCAGTGCGGAACTGGGTCACCTCGGCGTCGGTGAGTGGTTTCCCTTTCCACTGCTGTTGATTCTTACTAAAAATCTGAATCGTGTCACACCCAGCGGCCTTGGCGTTGGCAAACGCCTTGTGCAGGCCACCCGAGGTCGACACATGAGCGCCAAATTTCATGGTTCTCCCTTTCTGCTGCGTCAGGCTGATCGATTAGGCCTGCGTGCGGCGATGATACTCGAGCACGCGCACCAAATCGGCCGGTAACGGGCTTTCAAAAGCAAGTGGCTGGTGCGTACGCGGATGCGTAAAACCAAGCTGGTAGGCATGCAAAAACTGGCGGTCAAGCTTAATTGAGCCAAATTGCGCCCCATACACCGGGTCACCCACAATCGGGTGTTGGATGTGCTGACAGTGCACGCGGATCTGGTGAGTACGCCCTGTCTCAAGCGTGACGCGCAACAGCGTCAGCTGGCCAATCCGCTCAAGCACCTGCCAGTGTGTCCGCGCGCTCCGCCCGCCGCTCACTACGGCCATACGCAAGCGATCGCGCGGGTGACGGGCAATTGGCGCATCAATCACGCCACTCTCCTCGCGCATGCCTCCCATCACCAACGCCATGTACGATTTGTGCATGGTGTGGGCGAGTTGCTGTTGTTGCAAATTGGCCAAGGCAGCATCATTGCGGGCAATCACAAGCAAACCACTCGTGTCACGGTCGATGCGATGCACGATACCTGGGCGGATACCGCCGCCAATCACCATGCCTGGGTAGTGCCACAACAAGGCATTGACGAGCGTGCCTCGGGGGTGGCCAGGCGCAGGATGCACGACCATGCCGGCAGGTTTGTCGACCACAATGATGTCGTCGTCCACATACACGGTGTTCAATGGGATCTGCTCGGGCACGAGTGCCGTGTCGACTGGCTCGGGCACAATCACGCTGATACGGTCGCCAGCACGCAACGGCTCGGCAGCCCGAGTCGGAGCGTCATTGCGCAAAATATGACCTTGATCGATGAGGCGCTGAACAGCACTGCGTGAAATATCGGGCAGGGCATCGGCCACAAAACGGTCGAGACGCACGCCTTTGTCGGCGGCATCAACCACGAGCAGGACGCTCTCATCATCATGCGTTGTCACGAGGTTGCTCTGTTTCTTTTGTGGTGGGATTAAGCTCATCGCGGAGCGAGGCAATGACCAAGGCGATGATACTCACGGTAATCGCACTATCGGCCACATTAAAAATCCCCGGGAACCAGGTGACATGCACGAAATCCGTGACGAATCCTTGGCGAATGCGGTCAATAATATTGCCGATTGCGCCCCCCAAAATCCCACCCATCGCGAGTTGGGTCACGATGGTATGGCTCATCTGGTAACGGTACATGTACATGGCACCGAGCGAGATCAGGATGTTCATCACCGTAAAAAACTGAGGAATACCCTGGAACAGACCAAACGCCACGCCCGTGTTTTTGACGTAGGTCAAATACAACCATGGTGGCAAAACCGGCATACTCGTACCCTCAACAGGACCGAGATTCGTATCAATCCACCACTTGGTAATTCGGTCAAGTACCACAATCACCGTAAACACAATTGCCGGTATACGCCAGTACTGGCGAAACTCACTCATCATGAAAAAACTCCTCAGGCCGATTCCACGGCACGATACCCACCAACACTGCCCGGATTAAAGGTCTCAGCAAACGCCAAGACCAGCGCAACGGCCATACTACACTCCTCGCGGAGCACAGCATGGAGCGCCTCACTACCCGTGGTTAGCAGTACCTCTGTAATATCACTGGTCCCCGATGCATACAGCAACAGAGAGCTCACACTCCGACTATCCGGCGCAAACGCACGGCGCATCTCGATGGCGAGCACCTCGTGTCCCACGTCTTCGTTGAACAAACGGCGCACCACCTGACGAATCTGGGTTTGGGCAGCTTTGGCGATTTCCTGGTCGCCGCGCTTCTCACCGAGTGGCAGGGGAATCGTGTAATTCCACTGAATCTCAAGCGGAACGGGTATCGCCGCATTGCCATCGTGGAGGTGATGAGCGGGGCCCCACACAACTGTCGCTTCGACCCACGGTGGCATATTCGCATCAGTCAGGGGTTCACCGTGATCCGGAAAGAGTTGAACGCGGAAGGTGCGTTCGAGGGTTGCCGGTGTCATGTACTCAACGATTTCGTGCTCATGGAGACCAACTTGACCCCACGTCGATTCGAATGCGTTGATTAACTCTTCATAACTCAATGCCATACGTGCCTTATTCGCGCTCGGTCATCATCGGATGTATACGCTTTTATTCTATCATCTATCACACAAAAAAACCGCCTACAAAGCACAAGCATCACACAATGCATGCTATACTACATCGTAGATTACAACTTGGTGAACAGCGCATGTCAGTGACCATTATTACAACTCCACACCACGAGGCACACAGCAATTCACGCCATCCCGAGAATGCCGCGCGTGTCGACGCCATTCTGACCAAATTGCATCAATCTGCCTCGAGTTTTTGTCGCTTTGTGACTGCCACTGCGATTGCTCCGGACTGGCTCAAAACCGTCCACACTGAACAATACATCACCTGGCTCCAACAAAAAGTCGCCGGTGTCTCTGGTCAATACGGCTGGGTGGGTGAGGACACATACGTCACCGCAGCCACATTTGACGCCGCTCTTCAGAGCGTCAGTGCGGCCTGCACCGCCGTCGATACGACGATGCGTGGCGAGCGGGCCTTTGCGCTCGGGCGCCCACCAGGACATCATGCGACGCCGAGTAGCGCCATGGGGTTTTGTTTTTTTAATAACGTGGCCATTGCTGCACGTTACGCCCAACAAAAACACGGGCTCGCCCGCGTGGCGATTGTTGACATTGACGTGCATCACGGTAATGGCACCCAAGACACGTTTTATACCGACGACAGTGTGCTCTTTGTCTCGAGCCACGGCTCGCCGCTCTACCCGTTTAGCGGTACACTCAATCAAACCGGCAAGGGCGTAGGAATCGGCACGACGCTCAACATCCCGATGCCCGCCCAAAGTGGCGATACGGCGTTTCTACGCGCATATCAACAGATCGTTATCCCTGCATTACAGGCATTTAAACCAGATCTCATCCTGGTGTCAGCTGGCTTTGATGCGCATTGGGATGACCCCATCGGCAATTGTCGCCTCTCAGCACATGGGTATGCGGCCATCGTTGACACCTTGATTAGTGCTGCCAATCAGCTGTGTGGTGGGCGGATTAGTGCCATTCTTGAGGGCGGCTATAGTATGCCGGCTTTGGCTGCCTGTGGGCATGCGATTGTAGCACGATTAGCCAATTGCCCGCTCCCCGATGACACATTAGGGACGCGCCCGAGCAACCCAAACAGTGCGGACCAAACGATTTCGTGGTTATTGAATCATCATCCTCTTCTCCAACACGCCAAAGGAGTCTCGGCATGAGCGTTGCAGTGATTGATTATGGAGCAGGGAACTTACCCAACGTCGTGCGAGCGCTCCATCACTTGGGCGTGCCATTACAAGTCACTGATAACCCAGCCGTGGTTGCAAGTGCACCCGCGGTCGTGTTGCCGGGCGTCGGCGCCACGCTTGATACGATGACCACCCTCAAGCGCACCGGGCTCGACGAGGCCATCCGCGATGCCATCCAGCGCAACGTGCCGTTTTTGGGGATTTGTGTGGGGATGCAGGTGTTGTGTGCTAGCAGCGATGAGTTCGGTCGACATGCCTGTTTAGGCGTCTTTGACGGCAACGTGACGCGGTTCCCCGATACCGACAAAGTGCCTCAAATCGGTTGGAATCAAGTGCACTACACACCGACATTTACCCAACACCCGTTATTTGATGGGATTCCTGATGGTACGGACTTTTATTTTGTGCATTCGTACTACTGCGCTGTCAATCCTGCCATTGTCGCCGGCACCACGCAGTATTCGTGTGAGTTCCCCAGTGTGCTCGTGCGTGGCAGCGTGGCCGCCGCACAATTCCACCCCGAAAAAAGCGGTGCGGCCGGGTTGCGTCTGATGCGCAATTTTGTCACGCACATGGCCAAGATTGAATGCGAGTCACTCAATGTTTGAACTTTATCCAGCCATTGACATCCACCAAGGGCGCTGTGTGCGCCTCACCCAAGGTGATTTTGCCACGGCCAATGTCTACGACGAATCACCGGCCAACGCAGCACGCCGTTGGGTCGCCGAGGGTGCCACCCATTTGCACGTCGTTGACCTCGACGGTGCCAAGGCTGGACACCCAGTCAATCTCGAGGCGATTGCCGCCATTGCTCAGGCCGTTGATATCCCAATTCAGCTCGGTGGCGGGATTCGCACCCATGCCGATGTCGCGCACGTACGCGCATTAGGCGTCACCCGTGTTATCATCGGCACCAAGGCGGTGCAAGATGCACAATTCGTTGCTGATTTGGTTGCGACGCACGGCGACGCCATCATCGTTGGTGTTGATGCGCGTGACGGCTTAGTCCAAACCGCCGGCTGGCTCGATGGATCAGCAGTCCAGGCCAGTGATTTGGTCAATCAAATGGCCCTACTCGGCGTAGCGCGGATTATCTACACCGATATTAGTCGCGATGGCACGCTCAGTGAGCCCAACTACGAGGCCACTGCGGCACTTCTCTCACCGAATGGTCCCAAAATCATTGCATCAGGAGGCGTCAGCCGTACCGATCAACTCATTCGATTGGCACGGCTCGGTATTCATGGTGCCGTGGTTGGACGCGCGTTGTACACCGGCGCAATTGCACTCAAAGAAGCACTCCATACCTTACAACAGGAGAATGTATGACTAATTCAATGAACAGCATTAGCGACAAAATTGCTGATGAGCGTCAACGCGCCGCCGGGCAAGCCCAGATTGCCCAATTGCAAACCCAAATCGACGATTTGCGCCGCGCCATGAACGACCAAAACCAGAAATACCAGCTCGTGGTTGAGCAACTTCGCCACAGCGAGAGCCAAGTTGCTGAATTGCAAAACCAGTTCATACGCCAGGCCCAAGACATCACCCAGACTGTTGAAGGCTTTCGACGCGATATGAGCACCTTGCGCAAAGAGGTGGCCAGCAGCCTCGTCAAAATCGACGATGGCATCCGCCCGATCCGTGACATGCAAAATCAAATTCAAGAGTTGGCCGAGGCACGCAAAGCTGACCGCATTACTGTGGCCGGTTTGATTAATCGTCTGAATGAGTTCGACCAAAAAATCGGCTCGCTATTCGCGCTCGTCAAAGAGATCGAAGAGCGCTATCGTGCGCTCGTCAATCGTATCGAAACGCTCCAAGGCGCTGAGGACACACGGCGCACCGAGCTCCGCAAAATCCTCGAAGAAGTCCAAATTGAGAAGCAACACCTGCGCCGTCAGGCTATCGAGAACCAACAACTCGTAGCCGATAGCAAGTTGCTCGTCAGCGAGCAACAAAGCCGCATGCTCCGCATCGAGGACTTCCGCGCCCAAATCGACAAAGTCGTCAACGAGATGCCCGAGCAGATGGTGGCACTGTCAAACCGCATCACTGAGCTTTTGCAAGAAAGCAAAAAAATCGAGCGCACCTCAACCGAGCGCTTCTTGGTCAATCAACAGCGTATCGAAGAGATTCGCATCCAACAAGACGACAAAATTACCTCCATCCAGGAGATGGAAGATCGCCACATCCGCCAAATCACTGCCTGGATTGAACGAATCGACAGCCATGTGCGCGACCTTGAGCAACGCCTGACCAAAACCAGCAATCGGCTCGAGAATGCCCAGCATGAACACGTTGCACTGATGCAAGACATCGAAGAGCGTGAGATGGAGCTCCTCGGCTCACTATCCAAGACACTCAGTGGCATGCTCGACCGCATCAAAGCAGGCCATGCAGCTGCAGCCGAAGCCGATGGAAAGACACGCTAGTCATGCTCAAACGTCGCATCATTCCGTGTCTTGATGTCAAAGCTGGGCGCGTTGTCAAAGGCGTGTCGTTTGTCGATCACCGCGATGCCGGCGACCCGGTCGTACTCGCCGCCCACTACAACGACAGTGGCGCCGACGAGTTGGTCTTCTATGACATCACAGCCAGCTCCGATGAGCGCAATATCATGGTCGACGTGGTTGAGCGCACCGCCGCGCAAGTCTTTATCCCGCTCACCGTCGGCGGGGGCATCCGTACGGTTGACGACATGTATCGTATGTTGCGCGCCGGCGCCGACAAAATCTCCATCAACACGGCAGCCGTGCTTAACCCCCAACTCATCAACGACGGCGCCAAACGCTTTGGCAGTCAGTGTATTGTGCTCTCCATCGACGCCCGACGCGTGCCACATCCCGACAAATCGCCGCATTGGGAGGTGTTCACCCACACTGGCGCCAATGCGCGCTCCACCGGACTTGATGCCGTCGAATGGGCAGTACGCGGTGCCGAACTCGGCGCCGGTGAGCTGGTCATCAACAGCATGGATGCCGATGGCACCTATGCCGGCTACGACCTTGCACTCTTGCAGGCCATCTCGAGTCGGGTCGGCATCCCAGTGATTGCCTCGGGCGGGGCTGGCACACCAGATCACCTGTATGATGGATTGATGGTCGGTGGCGCCGATGCAGTGCTGGCCGCGAGTATCTTCCACTTCGGCAATTACACCATTCAACAGGTCAAAGACGAATTGCGCCTGCGTGGCGTACCGATGAGGTAGGATATGCACATCACGGTGCGCTATTTTGCTGGCCAACGCGATATCACCAAACACCAAAGCGAGCGCCTTGAGGTCGCCGACAACAGCACGCTCGCCTCAGTCTGGCAGCTCCTCGAGGCGCGTTATCCGGGGCTCGCGCCGTTTCGCGGCCGCGTCCTCTATGCCCAAAACGCCCGTTTTGTACCGGCCGAGACACCGCTCCACGACGGCGACACGGTGGCGTTTATTCCACCTGTCAGCGGCGGTACGTTTCGGCCGTTTGTGGTAACCACCGAACCACTCGACCCTGCGCCGCTGGTGGCGCATGTCAGTGCCGCCAACGTCGGCGCAATTGTCACCTTTGCCGGCACCGCCCGCGACCACTTTGGGGAGCGCGCCACCGCGCGCCTCGAGTACGAGGCCTATGTCGAGATGGCCGAACAGGTGTTGGCCGACATCGCCGCTGACGCTATCACGCGCTTTGGCGTGGTCAATGTGGCCATCCACCACCGTATCGGCATCCTCGAGATCGGCGAGACAGCCGTGCTCGTCGTGGTTGCATCCGCCCACCGCGGCCCAGCCCTCGAGGCCACCGGCTGGATCATGGATCGCATCAAAGAGATTGCCCCGATTTGGAAAAAAGAACACTGGGCCGATGGGGCCAAAGAGTGGATTGGCCACGAAAAGGATCGGTAAGACAAATTAATCCGCCAGTAGAGACGCAGCATGCTGCGTCTCTACTGGCGGCATCAATCCAATCCTGCCTACAACATCCCCTCGACTTCAGGGCTACACAGCAT
>Ga0315901_10005633_pt1 | contig 15187 bp, 9 predicted proteins | sample LakEriMetagenome_10_FD_203761 | JGI IMG/M metagenome (GOLD analysis project Ga0315901, IMG submission 203761) | Freshwater fungal communities from buoy surface, Lake Erie, Ohio, United States - Buoy 2 MA116 | ecosystem: Environmental > Aquatic > Freshwater > Lake | place: USA: Lake Erie, Ohio...
ACTTTTACAAGAGGATAATAAGTTACAACATCTAAATAAACGTAAGGAACATTGGAACAATTACCATCTAAATCAGGAATAAGAGTATATCCTGAAGGAAGAGGTTCTATTCCAGAAAATTGGTCAGCAGTAGCTCCAGATAAAAATAAACCTTTAGCAACATTTCTCCACCAACCGTGAAAAGGGTCGTCGGTCGAAACAGGTTTCAAGTAGGAAGTCCATTCATTTAGTGCTGCATTATAAATAAATTTAATTTCAGAACCAGCGTAAAGAGATAAGTCAGTTGCGTTAGCTACAGCACCTTTAGAAGTAGCTCCGTTGTAGTCAATAGAAGGGGGAAAGTTACCCCAAGACCAATCAATGTCATTAATAATGACATAAGCACCGTTAATAGGAGTGAGAGGGAGAGTAATAGTTTCAGAAGAAACAGTAGTAGTCCAGTTGTATTGAGAGTTGGGAAGAGAAGTGAAAGAATCAGATGCTGTAAAGATGGAGAAAGGGCCGGTAGCAGAAGGAGAAACAGTAAGACTATTAGTAATGTTCATAAATTTTGAAGTAGGAATATTTGAAGAAGGAGTGTAAGTAGTCATTTTAATAAATAAATATAAAAAATAAAAAAGTAAATAAAAGTAAATAAAAAAAAATAAAAAAAAATAAAAAAATAAAAATATTTTATTTTTATAAAATAAAAATAAAATATTTTTATTTTATAAAATGTCATCAAAATATTGTTGTGATAATTCGACAAAAGATAAAGCGTTAGAAGAGTTGAAGTGTGATAAGAATCCATGTTGTGCAGTGTATAATAAGGATGAGAATGTTATATATTATCATCCAAAGCGAAATATTAAAATGAATAAAATGGTAGGTCAAAGAAATAATAAGCAAGGAGGGATATATGATTTGCATAAGGCGATGATGGAGTCGATGAAGAGTGATAAATTTAAACTTAATATTAATTCTGTAAATAAGCCAAGTATAGTTAAAGTATAATTAAAGAAAAATAAGAAGAACATTATTATGCATGGGAGTTGAAATAAAGTTTTTCCTGAGTTAGGAATGAGTGATTTCCGGAAATGGTTTTGTATTAACTGATTTTTTATTATATTTTTATAATTAAAATATAATAAAATAAATTAATGAATCAAGATACCATACCTTGGGTCCGGATTACAGAAATGGATATTGAAGAACAAACTAAATCTTTTACTGTGTCAGGATTAGATGATGATGTTAAGGAAGAAGTTTATCAAGTAGTTGTTCAAGATAAAATTTATTCTTTTACTAAACAAGAAATTTCTCTTTCTAATTTTATTAAGACTTGTATTAAAGATGCTTCTGACAGAGGTGAAGAAATGGTATTTAAAATCTCGAATATTAGTATTGAAATGATGAATATTGTTGAAGAGTATTTGCGCCATCATAATGGAAATACTACACCAGAAATTATTAAACCATTGCCAACTCTTAAGATGAATGAAGTTAAGACAGAAGATGAGAAGTTATTAAATGAATGGGATGTAGATTTTGTTATGAAGTTTGAATTAAAAGATTTAATTAAGGTTATTGAGGCAGCTAATTATATGGATGTAAAGCCAATGTTAGATTTATGCTGTGCTCGTTTAGCAACTATAATTAAGGGAGAGAAGATTGAGGATTTGGAGAAGATGTTTGATAATCTTAACATGGTCAAGTAATTTATCTACAGAAATTAAAAAAATAAAATAAAATATTGAAATAATATCAAGAAATGAACTTGATATTATTTTTCTTTATATTTTTCTTTGTACTATATATATTAAAAACGGAAAAAGAAGGTTATGGATGGAGTTGTAGTTTTACTCCTAACGTAGATTATTATAAGGAAGATTGGTTATTAGGAGGAAATTCTATGGCTCAAGCAGCAGCAAGAGATTCTATTATGAGCCCGGTAAATCTATGATTTCCCTAAAAGAGTCCGGAAAATCCTTAATTAATTTTTTATTTTTATTACGTAAAAATTTTTTTTTTCATATAAGTTAGTAATAAGAAAAATGACATCAAAATATTGTTGCGATAATATAAATTTGAAAGAAAGTCTCGAAAAAGTTATTTCAACATCTGGAGAGAATGCAGTTTGGAATAAAGATACAAATACCGTGTATTATAATCCAAAAATTTTAAAACATTCTTTAGTTGATAAAACTGGTTTTGGATATGGTAATAAGAATGGAAAAATTAAAGGAACAACAATTATGCATAATCCTCTTTCTTGTGATTTATTTAAAGCAATTGAAGAGGCTAAGAAGAATGGATTTGATAGTCCTTTGGTTATACCTTTACATATATAAATTTGTTCTGTAATATTTTTAATTTTATAAAATTAAAAATAAAAATAAAATTAAGCACGTTTTGAAAAAGCCATTCTAAAATATATGTTATTTAAATAGTCAGGAACAATTCCTCCATTAAATGTAGTATCAGATGGTTTAGTGGATGAAGTATCGAATAGTAGAGGATTTCCTTTCATATCAAATAATTTTATTCTAAGATTATAGTATCCTGGACTAAATTTAACAATAGGTTGAATATCGCTACTGAAAGTTGCAAAATTATTCGATGAAGATTGATTTGATACAGGTATTTGAAATATAGGATAAGGTTTGATAGAAAGAGGGGTTGAGTCATAAACAACATTTACAATTTGAGTGTCATAATTGTCATTATCATCTGTATTATAAATACTTAGATATATGAAGGGAATATCGTTTAGAGTTCTTGTTCCTCCATAAGTGTTGCTTAAATTTAGAAGAGGGCGATTTGGAATTGTCATACTTTGAAGACGAATATTAAAATAAGTTGGTTGAGCTATACTTCCTGGGAAATATTGTAGATTATAGTAAAGAGATTGGTTAAAAGATGCAAGATATAGATAAGGACCATAATAATTACCTCCAGTAGGATTTTCTAAATCATTAACATATTCAAGAGTGAATATGTATTCATTATTAGGAAGAGATTGAATATTTGTTACAGGTATAATTTTACTTGTTTCTCCATCATAAGGATAAACTATATAGTAGAATTGATTTGAATTTATAGGGGTTTTACTGTTAAGAACAGTAATTTGATTTGTTCCTGTATTAACATTCATAATGTCATATTCTATGATGCTTGCTAGAGGGCTTTTAGAAAGATTTGAAATGTAATATTTATCACTATTAGGAATATTATTTATAGAATTGAAGAATCTGTCTATACTAGAAATTTGTATATAAGTGTTTAATAAGATAGTAGGATTTCCATTAGTTCCTGTAAAGTTATCTCTTACAGTAAAAGATCTATTAATACCAGTAGAATTAAGACTTCCGCCTATATATATATAATAATTTTCAAAATCTGAACCAGTAAATGTGTAAGGGGTGGTTGAGTTGAATACTATTTGGGAGTATGGAAGTCCATTATTATCATAATAAGTAGAATCGTATTGATATTTAATAAGATTAGTAGTATTAAAACCGGTAATATACTCATAAGAAGATGCTAAAGTTCCATCTTTATTATATATGTAACAAGTAGATGGAGATAATTGAGAATTTAAAGTATTTAATAGAATAATTTCATTAAAGTTTCTATTAGAATCAATAAAATAAAAAGAATTATTTGTAGCAGGTGATAGAGTTACTAAATTAGATTGAATATAACTTCCGTTTATGTTATAAACATATAAAAATAAATTATTTTCAATTGTTGGATTTATATCTGAGTAGAGAGTTTGAGAGATTGAATTACTGCTATCAATAGTTTTAAGTTCATTTGAGTTAGATTTTCCAAGAACAAATATACGATTTCCATCAACAAATATTTTTTGATTTTGAATATTTGTAGTTTGTTCTTCTGAATAAATAAGATTATTATATTGAAGAATTCCGGAGCTATTAAATTTTGATATAAATCCGCTATTGTTAGATATAGTTGTTATATTTTTTTGAATATTAGTTGGATTAGAAAGAGTTCCTGCAGATTGAGGATTATAAATTGTAAAAACATTACTATCAGAATAACCAGAAACTAAAATTGTGTTATCAGATGAAGAATATCCAAGAGAATTTATTATTTCTTGTTCTTCTCCGAAGTATGGAATTAGCCATACAGAATTTCCTGTTAAAAGAGTAATTCTTTGTGTAAAACTATCTTTATATAAATTATTATTAACATTTAATATTTTTTGAGTTTGATAATATCCAGTAGAAGTATAATTAAAGTATTGAATTTGGTTGTTAAAATATCCGCATAAATAAAGATTTTGTTGAGTACTATCAATTTGTAAATCAGTTATTGTTGTTCTAAGTAAAAAACCGCTTGTATTGTTATCATTAAATCCTAAATTTTCTAATTGATCAACTGTGCTTCCTGCAAAAGTAGCCCATCTTGGTTCTCCGCTATTTTTTATTTGATGAATAAATGATGCTTCATAAGAGAAATTATTTGAAAAAAATCCAGTTCCGGAATAGTTTTTAAATTGAGAAATTGTTCTTTCTTGAGATTGACCTGCAAATTCAGGATCAGTCATATCGTATAAATAAACATTGTTATTACTTAATAAAGATATAGATATTACTTTATTTCCTATTTCTACTATATTTAAGTCAATCATTGCTGCTTCAAGAATAACTGTATAATAGAATACAGCTTCAGCAGCAAATCTTATAGGATTTGGATCGCTATTAACATAGCAAGTAAGATATTCTGTGGGATTTCCTTTATCACTACGATTTGTTAAAACATAAATTTTATCATTTTTAACAAAAGCATTTATACAGTAAGTTCCATTATAATCATTCATATTATAAGCAGTAATAATCGAAGATGAACCGAATAGTTGAATTGAGTAATCAGTAGTACTAGCTACACTACTATCATTTGGGTTGTTTATATTTGCAAAATAACCCAAAAAATACTTAAAAGTACTATAGTTTAGTGTTTTTATTGCTTTATAAGAAGGAGGAGCACTAGCTCCTACAAGTTCTTCTCCTGCAAAAATAGATACATTTATAGGATCTGTTATATCAAGAACTTGAGAGTATAAATTTGTTTGACCTAATGATATACTAGTGAAAATTAAAAGATTATAAGAAGAATTAATATTATCAAAATAATAAAAACTCGAAGAGTATAATCCATAACTTCCAAAAGAATAATCATATGTTGTTATAAGTGTAAAATTAGAAACATATTCATAAAAATACATATTACTTGAACCATCTGTAAAAAGAATAGTATTTAAAACACCTTCTTTATTATATATTTGAATATCTAATATATTACCATCGGCGGGATTTATAGTTTCTAAAAATGTAAGTGATAAAGAAGTTGTTAAATCAATTGTATAAACATTACATAGAGTTGAGTAACATATAAAAAACCATTGTTTATTATCAAATTCAAAAGTTTTAAAAACTGTTGGAATAGAAGAAAGACCTATATTTTCACTTAAAGAAAGAACTAAATCTACTGATTCAAAAACTTCATAAAAATTAATATACTCATCGCTTATAGTGCTAAGAAAATTTTTATTAGTATAAGGATTAAAAAATGTAACAATACAACTACTACCTGTTTGTACTTGTTGAGTATGAGATGTATTTTCACTATAATGAATACTATCAATGCTTGAAGTTGTAAAAGCTTTTTCTATAAATGGAAAAAATCCAGAATCTCCATTGTTTATATCTCCTGAAACATATCTAAATATTCCTCCTCCAAAAATATAAGTTTGATAAGAGTATAAATAACCATTGCTATTCGCATAAACATAATAATTCGTGCCTATAGGAGTAATCATTTGTATAGGATTTGATAAATCATTTATATTAAATAATATATTATTCAAACTAGGGTTTGTTGATAACAAAAAATAATTTGTAATTCCTGCTTGATTATATTTTATAGGAACAGGAATTGCGCTAGAAATAAAAGATGTAAAATAATTAGCAGATACGTTTGAAAAATCAGTTACATCATAAAAATCTGTATCTGGATTCGATGAATATGAGACTAATATATATTTTTTATCTTCTTTTATAAGAGATGTCATAAAAGTTGTACTAGATGCTAGTGCTTGAAAAGTACTATATGCTACTATTGAATTAGTTGAAGGATTAAAATTATATACATATCCATTTGTTATCGTATCATTTGATATATTAAATGCATCATAATCATTACAAGTTACATATATATTTGTTCCACTTGACATTGCGTATATTTTGCTATTTGACTGCATTGAACCTGTAAAACCTATTGTTGCAACTTTACTTACAGTGTTTGTAGTTGTATTAAATTTATAAACATATAAATTTGAAGATGTTTCAGTTCCTGTAAAAGAGGCTCTACCAAATGTGTATATATTATCATTATAAGAAATGCTATGAGGATACATGTATCCATTATAAGAACCTACAGAAGTAGAATCCATAAGATTGAATGTAGAACCTGTTTTATCATATTTATAATACTGTATAGGCAAGTCTGGGTTTTTAATTCCTCCAGTGGCTTGATCTCCAGGATTTGTTCCAGTATATTCTGTAAAATAATTTACAACAGCATAAAGGTCAGTTGATGTTTCGCAAAAATCAGCATATCCAAGTTGTGATATGTTAGAAGGACGAACTAAATAATCTGTGCTTATTTTATTAGTACCTGTAAAACTATCTGTATTAACATAAAAAGTTCCAGTCATAGCATTAGTTGGTATTGAATTTTCATAATTTGTTAAATTAACATAGTATAAAACAATATTTTGATTTATTCCAGTGTAAGTATATATATTTCTTGGATATAAAGTATAATTTTGATTGTTATAATCATTTCCTTCTCCAAGATTACTTGTTAAAGTTGTTGTATAATTCGAAGGTATATCATCTACTACTTGATACAAATTTTTACCATTATCAACAACTGGATTAACAATTGATTTCATTCCATTTATTTTGTCAGAAACTACATGATATCCCCAATTTCTTCCATTATATAAACCTAAATTTCCATCAAAGTTTAATAAAAATGTAAATAATGTAGGTAAATATGAAGGAACATCGTCTCCGTATGGTTGTTGTATATTTGGTATTAATGTAAGAATTTCTCCATTTTCATTTTTTAAACATAAATTAAATACATTATCATAGCAAAAAGAGTAATATATATTATTATCTTGAGTTATGGAAAAATTACATCCATCAGAAGAAGAAACATATATATTTTTTTGTATTGGTAGAATTTGCCATTTTACAGTGTAAGGAATAGCATTTTCTGTTTTATCAATTCTTAATAGAAAAGGAGCATTAGTATATGCTCCAGTACTATTATCTCCTATAACATATAAATTAAAAATATTTGTATCATTGTATGTAATATATGACCCTGTAGAATTTACATTATTATATATACCAGATATGAATAGTGAATTATTTATTCTTTTATATAGAGTGATGTATTCTATATTCACAAAACTTAATCCAGCTTCTATGAAATCAGGATCAATAGATGTTTGTTGAAAAAATCCAGAAGGAGATAAAGGTAATCCTTGTGGAAAATATCCTGTTTCACTGAATGTTTGAAAAGTAATACCAAAATCAGCAGGATTTGGATATTTTTCTAAATCTCTATATTCGCTACTTATATCAACATAATAAGTTGTATTGCTACTCATTTATTAATTATAAAAATAAAAAAAAAATATTTTACAATTAATAAAAATAAAGATGAGTAATGATCCTTTTTCTGGAAATCCTAACTATACTAACTTATTCAAATTAAGAAATAATGTTTCTAGATGTCCTCGTGTTGAAAGCGTTGAACTTTATAAACATAACACTAAAGATGAATACGCTATATTTCATTATGTTGTAGATAATGGTTCTAATATTATGCCGGTTAGACTTACTATTAAATTTACTGAAATGGTATATGTAGAAGTAGAACAGACACCTACTCAGGCAAATTTATATATTATCACAACTTATAAAGATATTAATATGATATCTCAGAAGATGAATTTAACTTGTAGTGATTTAGCATTTGCTTTACAAGTGGAAAGAGAATTATATAAATGGCTTTTATAAAAGACTTAATTTTAAAATCTTTTATAAATAATCTTTTTTTTATTTTTATTTTTATTATTATATAATAATAAAAATAAAAATGAGTGGAAATACAACTTATTATGTTGATATAAACAGTCAATATCGCGATGTTGAGAAGTACCCAAATCCTGCTGATTTTGCGGTATCTTTCTCTACTAATAATCAAACTGGATACTTTCCTCAGGGTTTGCCAATATCGCCTTCAGGGTATTTTCAGCAAGCGAGTATAGATCCGGATTTTGTAGATGCAGATTTAAAAATTTATTTTGTAGAAGTTAATAGATATGAAAGAGTTGGAAATTCATTATTTATTTCTGGTTCAGCACTTCTTTATTATTCAAATATTGTAGTAATATATAAAAGTACAGTTATATTTCAAGGAATTGGTCTAGATTTTGTCTATTCTTTTATTCCTGTATTTTTAAGAATTGATATAGTTGACGAACCAATTCCTTATAAAGTAAAATGGTGTATATCAACTAAACCAATTGGTATTAATGAACTTATATTTGTAAATTACACTCCAGTATATTTTTGTTTAACAAGTGATAACAATATATATACATTTTTTGGATATGCTAATAATTTTGACTTAATTATTCAAAATGAAAATAATGAAGTTTCAAGTTTATATTCGAACATAAATACACCTTATGGAGATGATGCTCCAACCTATAATATGTTTTATTATACATTTTTATTTGATTTTGATGGAAATTTAGGTCTTTATGATAATCATGTATGGGGTTATCATACATTTGGTTCTTCTATATCACAAACAGATAGAAGTACTTTTAATATATCTGATAATGGTAAAAATTTTTACATAGGATTAAGACCTTATCCTGCTACTTATACTATTCAAGAAATTGATACAAAATTTATATATCAGCAAAATGCTCTTTATCCTCGTGATATTTATACTTATACGGGAGTTGTTGATAATCCTCTTGTTTTTTATCATGTATGGTACACGTTCGATGATGATAATATTCAAGTTAATCCAGCTCTCACAACAGGAGCATTTTATGTAGCAACAGACAGTTTTACAGGAAGTAATGTATTAAATATTAAATATATAAATACTCCTTCGAACATAACTTCTATTGGATATGCTGATTACTGCGAAACAAATACAGATGTTTATGCTATAGCTAATTATTTTACATCTTATACAGGAGACTTTAATTCACCTGCTACTGGAGGTTTAATAAACCCAGACTTACCACTTCAATATTTTATATTTGATAAAACTGGTGTTCAATTTAACTATATAACAGAAACACCTCCTGGAAGTTATAACGGATACATGTTACCGCAAAGTATATCTTATAATAATGATATATATACATTTGGAAGAGCATCATTTACAGGAACAGATACAAGCTCTCTTTTATATGCTTATAAATTAAATACGTCAACAAATACAGTGTCAAAAGTAGCAACAATTGGTTTTACAGGAGCTAACTATACAAATAGTAAGATATTTACTGTAAAAGAAGGTGGATATATATATGTTTTATGTAATGATTTTGATGTTTTTAGTGTATCTAATGATAATTTTTGTAAAGGATTTGTTGTAAGATTTGATCCCGCTACAAATACAATGATACAATATAGTGAATATCAAGTATTAGCATCATCGATTGCATATCAGAATATATTAGAGAAAGATGGGAGAAGATATATGATAACAACGTATAGTTCTAATAATGATACAGATTTTTACGATATAACAGATTTATCAAATATATCAGATATATATACAACAACAGATACATTAGCAAAAACTTTGCCTATAATTTTTCAGAAAACAGTAAATGGATTAACAACATATTATCTACACTCACAAGAAACTAGTGGATTTTCAGCCTCTTTATTAAACATAAATAATCTTAGTAAAATAGCAATTGTAGCACCTTATAACTATTCTATATATGTTGTTCATATAAATAAAGAAGGTTATGTTTATTGTATAAGTAATTTTTATAACTCAGATGCTATTTTTTATTCATTATCTTTTTCAATTCCTCCATTTTTTTATGGTTCTATATATGAAAAATCAGCAGCATATGGAAACGTTCCTTTAGAAAGCACTCATTACACCCAAAATCTATCTAATACTTATGATGTTCCTGTTGGATCTAATTGTATTGATACATTTAATTATCCATTTTATGATCATCTTATTTTAACTGTTTTAGGTCAAGATTATATACAATTTTATTCTGTTGATGATAAATTTAATTTAATTCTTCAATTAGAAGAAAATATATCTCTTCCAAACCCTACTAATGTATTAAAATCATTTACACACGAAGATAAACAATGGATTTTTGTGTGTCAGTCAAATGAATGTTTAGTTTATACAATTGATTTAACTACAACAATTAGTTTAACATATGTAGAAACTATAACAACAGGATGGACAATTGTAGATTTAAATGTTTTACTTAAAGATGATATACTTACATTAATATTATTTAACAATTCATGTGATATGAATACATATCAATATTCAACAATGTTTAATTATATATCAACATTTAATTTTGTAGATGGAACATATGATAGTTATGGTTCGTCATATAGTTTTTACAGGACAAATGATGGAAATTATTATACTTATGCTGCAGTAAATAATACACCGCTATTAAATAAATCAAATAGAATATATATCAATATATCAGATTTAACAAATATAACAATAGAAAATAATACTGAAGATACAGTTGGAGCAGGACAAGGATATAAATCAACTTCTATAATTCAATCAGGATTTAGTTTAATGTTTGGATCGTATTTTTCAAATTCAAGTTTAATAAGTGGTATTAATATTTTAGAATTATTAAATTATGGGTCTCATGTTCCAGCTGGATTTTTAAATTTAGGAGATTTTAATGGAACTTCATGTATGAAATTTTTCTTATTAGATAATGTTTTGCATATGGTTTGTAATAGAAGCAATCCAGGAGATCCTACTGAATATTTAGCTTGTTATAGATTTAATATAGCAAATGCATTTGGAATTTCAGTTGTAAATCAATTCTATTATACAGTTACTTTAGAAGATAGTTGTATAGATTTAACAGCTGTATCAGTTGGAACTAAAACAATGTCTATATCTTTATTAAATAATAATAAAATATATTTATATGATATAACAAATCCAAGTTTTGCAGGTGAAAATCAAAAACTTACAAAAGTTACAAAAACATATTATGATGATAATTTTTTAGGAATAGCTACTACTGCAGTTAGAACTTCTATAATGTTTCATAAAGTTTTAGCAGACGGAACTCCTGATTGGGGAGTTTATTACGGAGCAACTGTATCTTCAAGAGAAAATGCATGTGGAATTGTTTCTGCTGGTCTTAATTTAGGATTAGATTCTACACAACAAAATCTTTATGTTGCATTTACATTTGCAACTCAAATGCAGTGTTTTAATTATACTTCTACTGGATTTTATAAATCTCAAGAAATTACTAATAATAACTATAGTCAAGATAGAAGTTCTGGTATTGTTAAACTAAATACTATTAATGGAAACTCTATATTCTTACTTCCTTTATACGGTCTTGAAGAAAATGCTATTTCAGCATTAAGTTATATTTCATCAGATAATAGTATTGTTTTTGATGGAAGTTTTACTAGTAATATTTCAACTTTTTATAATCCTCAACCAGCAGGAAGTTTTGTAAATCCTACAACTGTTCAAAGAATTTTAATAAAAAAATCATCAAGAAGTGGATTTATAGGTAAAATAAATAATAATGGTATAATTCAATGGTTAAATTTATTATATACAGATGATACCGGAAAAACTATAAATGTAAATAATATTACATCTGATAATAATAAAATTGTAGCATGGGGGTATTCTAATACTAATACTATGAGATGTATTGATAGTAGTGGAAGTATTTCACAAATATTATACTCTCCAATTGGAACTTCAACAGATAGAAATGCTTTCTTTTATACATTTACTCCTAATGGAATTTATCAACAATCTAATCTTATTGTTAGTGATAGAGGAAGATATACTGTTCTATTTTTAAGAGCAGCACAAAATCGTACAGAAAATGAACTTGTATATATTATACCTGCATTTTATACTTCTTCCACTTTTTCAAAATTTACTTGCTTTAATAAAGATGGAACTCTTGGAGGTATAACTAGTATGAATGACTATCTTTTTGAATATTCAACTGCTATAATTCGGTACAAATATGACTCTACTTATTATGATGATAATAATCAGCCTTATTCTCAAGTAGTTTTTAATGGACCTACTTCTTATCCTTTTACAGGAGATTATTTTGACAATTATTATTTGTATATTGGAGGAAATAAAAACTCTACTGGTATAAATAAATCTTTTACTATTCGTAATAATTTTACTGGTCCTAATAACAATCCTTCTGTAATTCTTAACACAAATATAAACATTTCCAATATTGATAGACAATTTGAAACTATTAATGGAATTCCAAACAGTAATAGATACTTCTTTACAAATATTAGTAAAAGCCCTCTTACTAGCATTATAAAATACGATACTACAAATATAAATACTGGTACTAACCAAATAACTGTTTTATCTTCTCTTTCTCCTATTAATACAAATCAATTTTATTATGTTGTTTATCCTTATAATAGTTTTACTAATAAAATAATTCCTGTTGTTGATATTGAAGACATTGGAGATGGCGAATACATTTTTACTCTAGAATACACAGATGATCTTCAAAGTCCTACTGGAGGTGCTTATTATGGTCCTTATTTATACTTAGCGTCATTCAATCAATCTCTTTATTATAATCTTCAATTCTTCCCTGGAAGTATAGCTCAACCTGTTTATTATACAGTAAGATTACAATCTATGACAATACCAAATCGTCCTCTCCTTAATCTGAATAATGTTTATGGAGGTTCAAGAACTCTTAATGATCTTCCATTTATATATTTATCAGTTTATAATGTAGATGATAATGATAATTATGATAGTCAAATAGTAAATGTTGTGTATGATTCAACTCCTCTAGATATTAAACCTTATCCAGTGTTCCAAATACCAGTTTCAAATCAGTCTTCTACTAATAATTTTGCAACATTTAGTAGTGATATACAACCAGTAGTAAAATTTAGTCCAGGATATTATAATATAAGAATAAGACTATTTGATATGAATGGTAATCCTTTATTATTTGATACATCATCATCAAAACCTTCAGATTTAACATATACAGGAGGAATTGTTCCTTCTTATTTAACAAATTTATATTTTAGAATGGCATTTACAAAACGATAATTTTCATTTTTAATAATTTAATTTATAATAAATTATTAAAACTCTTTATTTTACTTCTTGAAATTTTGGACAGTTTTTACAACACTCTATTCTTGATTGTCTTACTGCTCTATATATGTCTTTATGTTCTTCTTTTACTTTATTTGGAGGAATTCCTCTATAATTAGTGTTATGATTTTCACAATCATTGGTGTTCATTTGTTTTTGTCTTTTTGTAAAAAATAAATCTTTTTCTTCTTCATTAAATATTTTAGAATTATAATAAACTGTATTATCATCTTTATTCCATACTGCATTAATTCCAGTTGGAGATTTAACTATTTCTAATGTTTCATTTAAACAACAGTTTGTACAAATATAGTCACACATTTTTTATTAAATATAAATATTATTTATTTTTTTTTATTATTTATTTTACAATTAATAAAAATAAAGATGAGTAATGACCCTTTTTCTGGAAATCCTAACTATACTAACTTATTCAAATTAAGAAATAATGTTTCTAGATGTCCTCGTGTTGAAAGCGTTGAACTTTATAAACATAAAACTAAAGATGAATACGCTATATTTCATTATGTTGTAGATAATGGTTCTAATATTATGCCGGTTAGACTTACTGTTAAATTTACTGAAATGGTATATGTAGAAGTAGAACAGACACCTACTCAGGCAAATTTATATATTATCACAACTTATAAAGATATTAATATGATATCTCAGAAGATGAATTTAACTTGTAGTGATTTGGCATTTGCTTTACAAGTGGAAAGAGAATTGTATAAATGGCTTTTATAAAAGACTTTAGGTCTTTTTTATAAAAAATAAATATTTTTATTTTTTATAAATTTATAATAAAATTAAAAATGAGCAATCGTAGTAAAGAAATTGATGAAGTCTTTGAAAAATATTATAATCTCAAAGAACAAAAAGCCTTGCTTGATGAACAATTAAACGAATATAAAGAAATTATTGAAGATTTATTAAATGAATTTGATACTGATATATTAAAATCTCATAAATATACTGCTAAAATGAATAAAACTACTTGTACTCGTATTCTTAAAAAAGATCTTCCACAAGATATAATTGATGAATATAGTACTCAAACCACTACTAAAACTCTTCAAGTATATAAAACTTCAGAAGGAAAACCTACAAGAAGAAGCAGAAGTCGAAGTCGAAGTAGAAATCCTCAAACTTATCAAGCTAATATTCAGTGTCTAAGTTCAGGTACTAAAAGAACAGGAAGAAACCCTTATAAATATTTATAATTTTTTTATTTTTAATAAACTGATTTTTACAAATATAAATTCTATAAAAATATAAAAATGTCTGGAATAGTATATTTAGTTCAACCGGAAATTTTATTAGAAACAGATAAATATAAAATAGGATTATCTAAAGATAATAATTTATCTAGAATAAAAAGTTATGGTAAAAATACACGTATTATTATTATTAGAGAATGCGAAAATCCATATTTAATAGAAAAAGAAATTAAAAAATCTTTTAATTCTAAATTTAAATTAATAAAAGGAGAAGAATGGTTTGAGGGAGATAAAACTAATATGCTTAAAGAATTTGAAAATATTATAAATCTCTTTAAAGACGAAGTTAAAGACGAAGTTAAAGACGAAAATAAGAAAAAAAATAATAAACAAGAAATTAAAGAAAAAATAGATAAATTACCTTTTTTAAATGATTTAGCAAAAACAATATCTTCTAATCCAGAATTAATAACATTATG
>Ga0315901_10005634_pt1 | contig 15184 bp, 12 predicted proteins | sample LakEriMetagenome_10_FD_203761 | JGI IMG/M metagenome (GOLD analysis project Ga0315901, IMG submission 203761) | Freshwater fungal communities from buoy surface, Lake Erie, Ohio, United States - Buoy 2 MA116 | ecosystem: Environmental > Aquatic > Freshwater > Lake | place: USA: Lake Erie, Ohio...
GGAAACCCCTGAGGCACATCGAACAGATCTGATCCAGCCGGTTTGTCCGGCACACTCAGAACCTATGTCGCTCCACCAAGAGGGCAAACGTTGTAAAGATTTCAAAGCCGAATTCACGTTGGCAACTGCACAAAGTAGCGATTGTTCCGATGTTGCAGCGCCACTCGGTAATTAATGCCCCGGAGACAGCCTGGGGTACCCTTCGGGGACGTACCTGAACTCACCTTCCTCAATGGCACTCATCCAGAACAGACCGAGCGCCGCGGGCATCCCCGCCAGAATCAGGTGGGTCAGCGTTCGCGGATAACCTGCCAGACCCAAACCGAGCGAGAAGCTGGCAGCGGTCAGCACTCCCACGACAACTGCCAGACTCGCCGCAGGCCGGGATCGCGAGAGGAGGAGCGTGATTCCCAGACCGATCTGGAATGCTCCCAGGATGCACAGTGCCGATTGAGTTGTGGGCGTGTCCGGCGACTGTCCAGTGAGTGTCCGCAGCGTCCCCGAGGCCACCTTCAGCAGTTCACCCGAGTTGTGGCTGTCAAAGATGGCCTGCAATCCGATTCCCAGCAAGCTCGCACAGACCGCCAGCCGCATCAGAGCTGCGATCGCAATCCAAAAGCCCAGCGAGAACTTCTGCTTCGAGGGCCACAGATCGGCACAGGCCAGAATGATCGGCGAGAACAGCATTGCCCCATGCTGCATCAGGATCAGTGCCGGGTGACTGTCCTCTGAGAGCCAGGCCTTGGAGCCCACAAACAACACCTGGCCCAGGAACAATCCGAACAGCACAGGCCAGGCGGGTCTTAGCAGACAGCTCATCCCCGTCAGCGACAGAGCGATTGCCGCTGCCAAGTCGAACAGCTGGGTGTCTCCGACCGGCAGATAGAACTCTTGCTCCAGCATCCGAGCCACGGCCGATTTGGAGCCGAAGTGCAGATGCGCAGCTGCGTATCCCCAACATTGCAGGGCGACAAACACGCGCAGTGTTCCCTGCACCGGCCCCAATCCGCGGAGGGGAGGAGAGTCATAGGGATCGCGGCTGACGTGGGCCATGGAAGTATCATCGGCGTGTCGATCGGCGAAATTTGCCTGTTCAGCGAAAATCTGGAAACGAGGGACGGGTCTGCCAAATCGAGGAAGTCTGATCCCTATGACCGGAACTGTTGAGCGATCCGCAATAGGGAATAGGCGGTGTGCAGTGCCAAGCCGGAGTCGCACCCTCTCTTCGGGAAATCGATCTTTCCTCAATTCCCCATAGCCAATAAGTTCCCGGCTGCGCGTCGGAACGGAGTTCGACTCAAGCGGAAGCAGGATGGTGACATGCGGCGGTTCAACTACGCGTGGCTGGCGGTAATTCTGATCGGTGTCCAGGCTCTGGAGATCGAAACGCCTGCAGTCTGGGCTCAGTCGTCCCGGACGGCGCCACCACCGGTTCGCAACGCGGCTCGAACGCGGCTCTTTGGCCGCAAGGAAAAAGACAAAGAGCCCGAGCCGCCCGCCAAGACGCCTTCGACAATCCCCGCGATCCCGGGTGCCCAGATCGCCGGGAACCTTCCCGCCGTCGAAGCCAACGACGATCCGCCAATTCTGAAGAATGTCAAACGGGCCATCGACATCAACTCCCGACGGTTTCTGTCGCCTGACCTCGGTCATACCCCCTGGATGATTCAGCACGGGGTCATGGCTTTGCGCCAGGACTACAAGCTGCGTGTCGGTGGGAAGATCGTCAGTGGGCTGGACTACATCACGGGCAGCAACCCTTTCTACAGCGGTAACATTCCGAATCCGCTGAAGCCGGGCGCAGGTCTCGTTCCGGTCCGGGGGTACTGGTTTGAGTCGACCGCCTATGGCGGACGAGCTCATCCTTACGAGGTCAGCTTTGCCTTCGAAGGGCACATTAACCAGACGCTGGCGATTCTCAGCACCTGCGACCTGCCGCTGAATCATCCGATCGTCGTCAATAACTCCCAGCGGCCTGGAGTCCCCAAGACGATCACGATGGAGGACATGCTCAAGCATGCCCAGAAGACAGTCGCCTACGGGAATCCGTACGAACTCGCCTGGACACTGTGGTTCTTCTCGAACTACCTCGATCCGCAGGCCCAGTGGCAGGATATGCATGGTCAGACCTGGAGCATGGAACAGCTCGTTCGGAGCCAGGTCAATGCTCCGTTGGTCGTAGCCGATCCCACGAAAGGACCACCGTGTGGAGGGACGCACGCCCTGTTCGCCCTCGCCTGTGCGTGTAACTCGTATCAGCAGAAGCACGGCAAGCTGGAAGGAACCTGGCTCGCAGCTCGCCGCACTCTCGACTACTACACTGTCGCTGCCCAGAACGGCCAGAACGCCGATGGTTCGATGTCCGCCGGGTATTTCCATACCTTTCGAAAGCGCGCTGAGTCCTATGGGGATCGGCTGAAGGCCTCAGGACATATGCTGGAGTGGCTGATGATGGCACTCCCTCCAGAGCGTCTGGAAGAACCGTGGGTCGTCAAGGCGATAAACACTCTGGCCAGCGATCTGATCAGCGGCCAGAACCAGTTCTTGAGCCACGAGGACACCGGCTCGCTGTATCACTCGGTCCACGCTCTGGTTCTCTACCGCAATCGCGTCGATCCGCCCGATGCCGCTGGACCTGCTCCGATTCAGGCCGCTGATTTGCCGCCCGAGCTGAAGAATCCTGCTCCGACTCCGATGCCCGTACCGGACAAGACCGGCACGCCCGCACCGAAGCCCGAAGCTCCCAAGCCGGAGATGCAGAAGCCGGCTCCGAATCCGCCAGCTGCGGCGACTGAGCCCAAAGCCACGATTCGCTTGCTCGGACCGGGAATCAGGCGGCTCACCCCTCAAGAGGGAAAGCCGCTGCTCAAGCCGATCACCAATGCTCGCGAGACCGAGCCGCTCAAACCGGGTGACACCCCAGCTGCGCCTCCCAAGACGGAAGATAGTGAGGCTGCGGAAAGGATGCCGCTGTTGGTTCCACTGCCTCCAGAGCTGGAAAAGCCCGTACCGGCTCCCAAGGCTGGACCCGCTCCAGGTGAGCCGAAGTCCGAGGGTGCGATCGTCGTGCCACTGACTCCGGACGAGGGCGGGACTGTACCAGCTCCGTTGTTTGGAGCCGATGGAAAACCAGCTGTGGAGGCGACCAAGACGCCGCCTGCCCCACCGATGCCGTTGCCCATGAGCGACAAGCCACTGGCTCCAGCTCCCAAACCGCTGGTCCCTCAGCCTGCAGCAGAAGCTGCGAAGCCCAGCCCTGAGCCGCTGGTGCCGCCGAATCTGCCTGAGCCGACTCCGCGGAAGCCCACCTCGGCGGGGGATTGAGAGTCGATCGCTTTGTCAGGGAGGCTTGGCTCCCCTCTCCTCACGGGAGAGGGGGTGGGGGTGAGGGTTCTCGCCACCTGGCTGCTCTTGCAGCGTTAAATACAGCGAATTCCGCTGACCAACGGCTGCTGCGTTCGATTCCGCTGACCATGACGAGCCACTTGGTTCACTGGCCTCGGAGAGTCCAGCGACTTTGCGAAGTGGATTAAGCGTCTCGCAATAAAAACACGGAGCGAACTCAATGTTCGCTCCGTGTCATCATGCTTCCACATGCTGGCTGCCGCAATTGACTACGGCAGCTTGTACTCCGTCTCAGCCGCCTTGTCTGCGGCGATCGAGGCCCGCAGGGCGTCTTCACTCGCAGCGACGGTCTTGGCGGGGCCGGTCAGCTTCAGGAAGTAATTCCCCGCAGCCTTGCCGTCCTTCGTGACCGACAGCATTACGCCGTACATCGCATAGCCAGGAGCCGGTTCCGACTTCCGCAGGATCGGCGGGCCGATCGGCTTCTTGTAGGTCCCCGTCAGTTTGACCAGGACATATTCCCCTTGAGCACACTTTCCCTGGCTCATGACCAGTTCGCGGCCATCGGCTTCGAACTGATCGACCCAGCGGGTGATGTTGGCTTCGCGGGTTCCGCCGATCGGAGGCGAGATCACCAGCTCGGCCGGGTCCTTGTCCCCTTCGACGGCGGGCAGCTGGAACTGAGCCAGACGCAGGTTGTTGGAGGGCTGTTGCTGTTTCCAGGTGCTCGGGACCGTCAGCTTCAGGTCCCCGGCTTCGACTTCGCGAGTCGCAGCTGCGGGAGCGGCGTCCTCGGATTGAGCAGGGCCAGAGATCAGGAGAATGGCTGACAGGAGCCAGGCGGGGCGCAGTGACATGAGACGGTGTCCTTGGAAGGGAGCCAGCGCGTGACACGGGGGACTTGACGTCCCCCGCTCGCTGGTCTTCGATTCTTAGGCATCAGGCCGGGAAATTCAATCCCCGGCAGGGATGCGGAAGAAACCACCGCCTCCTCCGCCGCCCATGCCCCCGCCGCCTAATCCCCCGCCACCCAGACCGCCAGCTCCCTGTGGGTTGGCAGGCACCGGCTCGGGCACCACTGGCTGGTCTTTCCCGGCAGATCGACGGGCATCTGCCAGACGGATCGCTCCGGCGATGAACTCCTCAATCTCGTCGTGGGTGGTGAGCGAGGCCCGAACGGCCAGGCTGTCACCGAGCGATGTGATGCTCTCCGGGGGATTGCCCAGCTGATTGACGTAGTTCTGCACGGCGGTCGTCAGATTCTCAATCCCGCTGTCCGAGAGGTCATAAAAGCGGAGCCGGGTGGTGTTCGTCTTCGCTTCTTTCGTGGTGATGTGCAGGACACCCCGGTCGACATAGTACGCCAGCTCGGTTCCATTCACTTTGTCGCAAATCATCGCCAGAGAGTCGGCAAGTCGATGGGTCCCGACAAAAGTCACTCGTGCGTCAGGATCTAACCCCGCGTCCGTCAGTGCTTGCTCATCAAATCGAACTGGAACCTGAGTTCTCTGCGTCAAGAAATCGGCGATTTCTCGAAGCGTATTGTCGGGGAATTCAAATGTCACCTCTTCGTCCAGTGCCGTGTAGATGAGAAGGTCTTTCTCGCTCAGCTGCCGGTACGCAGCCACGAGCGGGCCCGTCCGGGGAGCACGAGGGGCGTCTTCCTCGGCTTCGCCGGGACTGTCCTCGGCGGGCATTTCTTCTTTCGGCTCGTCCTTGGCGTCGTCTTCGGCCAGTGGTACGGGATCGACGGTGGCAGGTTCGTCCTTCTCTTCGACTTTGGTTGTCGCGTCCAAATCCTTCTCGGCGAGAGCCGGCAGGTCTTCCTTCAATTCTGAAGGGGCCTCTGCCTCTTTCTCCTCGGGCACGGAAGTGTCCTCCTGGTCGCTGGCCTCGTCGGCCTGCGCGAGCAGTACCGGCTCGTCGCCATCGCCTGCGACCTCCGTCGCGATGACCGCTGACTCGCCTGAGCCGGGACCAACGATCCCGTCGACCATCGCTCCGAACAGCAGCGCTCCGCTGACCGTCAATGTTCCCGCCGTACCGACGACGAGAGCTGTGAGTTTGCTTGCAGCTGACATGGCAGCCAGCTCCTTTCCTGCGAGACCAGCTGCGGTCGAGCCGGCGGCGGTGAGTGTGCCGACCGTTGTGCCCGTTGCAGCCAGTGTGAGTGTGGATGAAACCAAAGCTGCGGGCGGGGCCGCCGAAGCAGCACTCGCCCCCCAGCCGATGGCCGCTACGGCCACCGACAACGTCACTCCTCGACGCACCAGTCGAACCCGCAGTTCCTGCTTGGCCCGCTTGAGCCGACTTTCGACGGCCGGGACCGAGATCCCCAGCAGTTCGGCGATCTCGCGCTGCGAACGTTCTTCGAGATAGAACAGCACCAGCGGAGCCCGATCGATTTCGGGAAGCTGTTGCAGCTCCTCATCCAGGACGTCACGCTCGTGAGATCGTTCCAGTTCCAGGAATGGATCGACCTCGCAGGCTGGCAGCATTTCGACCTCCACCGCTTGCGGGCACCGGGCTCGCCTTTGCGAGATCGCACGACGACCAATGTTGCGAGCTGTTCCGTGCAGCCACGCCGACAGCGAACCGGACCGCTGAATCTTGCGAGCCGACTGCACCAGCACGAGGAATGTCGCCTGGAACACATCGTCCGCCATGGTCCGGTCACTGACCGTCCGGAGGGCTACGGAGTAAACCAGCCCGCCGTGCCGCACGACGATCTGCGCCAGGGCCGCCTGTGCTTGCTCGGACCCCGCTCGGGCCACTGCCAGATCTCGCACGAGATCCGCATCGGACACCAGTGGGGTGAGCGGTGAAGTCTCGACAGGTCGATCCACCGACTGGACCTCGTCGACGAGGCAGCCTGCGGACCAGTCTGTCGAAATTGGAACCGGCACAGACATGAGCCTTGTCCCGCTCGGAATGTCGTTGCAGTGCGTCTTTTTCACCCGATCCAGCCCCGGAAGCTGGACGTGGCTGCCATCATAGTGCGGGAGCGGAGCGAAAGCGGTCGAGAAATCTGTGAGGAATCTTGGGAATTTGGAAGGCGGAGAAACACACAGGAGGCGGTGGCCTGGAGATCGCTTGGCTCTGTGACCCGCCCTCTTGTTGCACTGTAACCCAGACGATCAAAGCAGCGTTTGGGGCACCCGATCCAAAACGTCTGGGGCACCCCGGCTACATTACCTCTACGTTCGGAAGTGCAGCTTCAAGCAGAGCTCGCTCCTTTGGCTTCACCCCATCCCCCAAGTATAAGCACCTGAGAGTTTGCAGACTCCTGAGCCCCGCAGCTCCATTTGCATCGACTGGTCCGCCATAGTAGATTTCCTTGAGCTTCTTGAGGCATTGTAGCTTCTTCAAGCCTGTGCAAGTCACTTTCGTTTCAAACAAATCGATCGAAGTTGCCTGCGACTCACCATTCAAGCCGTCGAAAGCCGCGTCGGTCACCTTTGTGCGTTGCAATCCGATTCCACTCACTAACGGGCAACTGTTGATTATCGTGCGCGCGCCGTTGTCACCAATCTCCGTGAAATCGGTTCCTAAATAAGTAATTACTGGAAAATTCGCAATCATCGCAGCCCCATTATCAGTCAACCCTGTCGCCGCCAAGTCAAGTGACGTCAAATTCAATCGACTCAATGAGGACAATCCAGCACCAGTAACGTGCCGACAGCCTCTAAAACTAATCGTATCCGCATTCTCTAAAGCCGATAAACACGCGACCCCTTTGTCGGTCACACTCGGGCATCCAGAAATTCCGACGGTCGTGAGTGACCGAATACGCGAAACAAACAATACTCCCGCATCAGAGATGGCAGAGTCCGCTCCTACTCTTACACTCTCCAGTACAGCTGACTTCGACAATATCTCAAGTGAGCGATCGTTCAGTCCACACTTTGATGTGTCAAAGTACCGTACCGAACTGCTCTGGGCGACAGCCTCCAGAAAACACGGCTCAATGACACACCCCCGGAGTTCCAGGCGCACCAAACCAGCCAACTTTGCGATCGCTCTGGCCGCGCTGGCCCCCAATGTTCCATGTTCACAGGTATAGAATCTCGCAACGCCATCAGTGCGAGTGAATCTTCCACCTGCAAGTTCCAGATCTAGTTCTGCTGAGTCGCTTGGCATGTCGATCCTCCCGAGCGCTCTGAGTGGAAAGAGTTGTTCGCGGTAGCCTTCGAATCGTTGAGCACGGGCCCTCCTCATCTGAGGAGAAACGTCGCGGGGGTGGCCCAGACATCGCTTTGGATGTCTGGGTGACACAGGAACAAGAGGTTTTGGGCAGGGTGGCCCGGCCAGATTGGCCGGGTGCCCAGGGGCACAAGACGCCTCTTCATGGGCGTACGAATCGACAGAGAACTCGCAACGATGGGAAGGCATCTTGTCACTACGCGACCCAACCGACAAGTCGGTCGGGCCACCCAGCTTTGAGGAGCTTCGACGTATTTGGAAGCGATTGGAGTCACGATGATTCCGCAGGTCACGAACCCTCACCCCAGCCCCTCACCCGGGGAGAGACGGGCAGGAGGGAAGCGCGGAGTTAGTCTGTCTTGCTCAGCTCCACAGATACGCCCACAGGGCCGACCTCAGCTTCTGAAACTTCGTGAGCCGAATCCGTTTTGAGAAAACATCATAGTCTCGGCGTTCGATCTCGCGCAGCAGGCCGCCGTAGATGTCCCGCATGGCGGCGTAGATACGGCGACCGGGGCCGCTCAAGGTCTGGCTGAGAGGGGCGGAGCGATCGAAGTACTCGCGAGCGCGGCTCACTTGGAACTGCATGAGCGCGCGATAGGCGTGGTTCCGGACGCTGTTTCGAAGCTCCTCTGCGGAGTACCCGAACCGGTCCAGGTCCTCTTGCGGCAGGTAGATCCGCCCGCGAGCTGCGTCTTCGCCCAGGTCGCGGAGGATGTTCGTCAGCTGAAATGCGGTGCCGCAGTCGATCGCCAGCTGCCGTGGCTCGGGACCGTTAAAGCCCCAGATGTGTACGCAGCACAGCCCGACCGCTCCGGCCACTTGGTAACAGTACTTCTCCAGTTGCTCGAATCGCTGATAGGAGTGGGCTTCCAGATCGGTCTCGACCCCATCGATCACATCGAACAGATACTCCGAGGGAATCTGATGCCGACGGACGACGTCCGCCAGCGCCGTCAGGATCTTGGCATCGACCAGCCGGGTGGGTGTGGAATCGAGGGCAGAAAAGTGCGAGGCGAGCGAACTGTCCGGAAGAGGATCGACCGATTCCCGAGTCAGAGCATCGCGGACGGTGATTCGCCACTGCGCGATCGCGACTTCGCGAATCCCGAGCGGCAGGTCGTCCTCATCCGCCAGATCGTCCGTCCAGCGCATGAACGCATACAGCACGCACATGTCCTGCGCCAGAGCTTTGGGCAGCGTCAGGAATGAGTAATAGAAATTTTTCCCGGTCCGCCGGGCGAGCTCAACGCACGCCTGGTATGACTCGGTCAGTGTGGCTTCGGCCACGTCCGTGCTCCTTGCTTGTGACTGTTTGTCACCTCCTAGTGACAATCCGATTCCGGGTTACCGGGAACCGAAGAGTCGCCGAATGGCCCAGCGCCCCACTCCCTGGATGAACAGGCCCAGAGCGGCCCCCTTGCTGACAACGGGGCGAGACTCCCAGACCTGAAACTGGATCGTCTCGATTTCCCTCAGAATTCGCAATCCGCCTTGGATGAAAAGATCGATATCGAGTTGGAGCCACGAAGGTACGGAGAGCACCAGCGGCTTCCCAGCCAGGAGCAGCTCGCGCGCGCGCGCGACTTCGAATCGTAAGAGCTTGACGAACTCCGGCGTCGATTGCCGGAACGCGAGCAGCTCCGCGGTGTACCCATACCGCTCGCGATCCTCCCGAGGGAGATAGACCCTCCCAATTGCGTGATCCCGGGCGACATCCTGCCAGAAGTTCGCCAGCTGGAGTCCTGTGCAGATCGAGTCGGACCAAGCCACGTTCTCGGGTGTATCGCACTCCCCCAGCCGCAGCACGATCCGCCCCACGGGGTTGGCACTGCGCTGGCAGTAGCTGAGAAGTTCATCATACGTCTGATAGTCGGTGACCCGCTGGTCCTGCTCGAACGCCGAGATCAGGTCACGAAACGGATCGATCGGAATACGAAACCGCTCAATCGTCCCGCGCAGAGCCACGAACACCGGGTGTCGTACCTGTCCGGCGTAGCAGTCGCTCAGTTCACTCTGCCACCAGCCCAGCAGCTCGAGGGCGAGGGCTCGATCACCGACCTCGTCACCCAGATCATCCGCCCAGCGACAGAAGGCGTAGACATTGAAGAACTCCTGATGCAGCCGCTTGGGGAGGAGCCACGATACGACCGGAAAGTTCTCGTAGTGCGTCCTGGCCAGGTTAGCGCAGTACTGTTCGGCCTCGGCCAGCGAGAGGATTTTCTCAGCGTTTCGCCAGCGCTGGACCTCGTCGAGAAACGTCCTGGAGTCCATTCAGCTGGCCCGCCTGTCACGCATGCGACGGACTGTGGCTGCGATCCGCCGGGCCGCTTCGTCGACTTCATCGAGCGTGTTGTCCCGACCGAGGCTGAACCGCAGTGAGGCCCGCGCGAGCTCCTTCGTACAGCCCATCGCCAGCAGCACGGGAGCTGGCTCGCTCGACCCGCTGGCACAGGCACTGCCCATTGAGCAGCAGATCCCTGCCAGGTCGAGTGCCACCAGGAGCGCCTCTCCATCACAGCCAGGGAATCCGATGTTCAGCGTATTCGGCAGCCGCTCTGCCCTCTGGCCATGCACGACCACCGGGGCACACGATTCCAGGAGCTGGTGTTCGAGTCGATCTCGTAGCTGCGCGATTTCACGGCTCCAGCGGTCGCGTTCTTCGGACCAGAGTTGCAGGGCCCGCGCCATGCCGACCGCCAGGACCACCGGCTCGGTCCCGGCTCGATGCTCGCGTTCCTGATGTCCACCGACCAGAAGCGGGGCGAGCCGCGTGCCCGAGCGAATCAGCAGGGCTCCGATCCCGCGCGGTCCGTGGAACTTGTGAGCCCCCACCGACAGGCTGGTGGCTCCGAGGGCTCGGAAGTTAACCTCGATCTTGCCTGCGGCCTGAACCGCATCCAGGTGCAGCGGGATGCGCCGCTCGGCACACAGCTCAGCCAATCCGCGCACCGACTGGATCACGCCGGTTTCATTGTGAGCCAGCAGGCAGGTCGCGATCTGTACCGAGTCCCAAGGCAGCTCACGAACGAGTTCACCGGAAATGAGGCCTTGTGAATCGATCGGGATCGTGGACCTCTGCCACCCTCGCGATTCGAGGCGGCGGACAGCCATCTCGATCGAAGGATGTTCCCCATCCGGCAAGGCGATCGCCCCCTGGCGACCTTCGCTGAAGCCAAACAGGGCTGTGTTGTTTGCTTCGGTCCCGCCGCTGGCAAACACCACTTCAGCCGGAGCCGCTCCCAGGATGGAGGCCACAACCTCACGGGCATCCTCCAGAGCCCGCCGAGCCTTCCGTCCTGCGGCATGCCGACTGCCAGGATTTCCCGGACAATCGCGCGCCGCAGCCTCCATCGCGACCAGAACTTCTGGTGCGATCACGGTTGTCGCATTGTGGTCCAAGTCGATCAGAGCCGAGAATCCTATATTGCCGAGATCGACCCGATTATAGCTCTTGCGAGCGGGCACTGCTTCACTGCCGTTGACTGAGACGTTGCCTTCGGTCTTTGGTACCATGAGTGGAATCTCCCGTGACGTTCCCGGAGTCCCTGATGTCGCTCGCCTGGCTTGGATCGCTGCTGATCGGTCTGGCCGCTTGCGCGGGGGCGTGGGGACTGGTTACCAGCGAGGGCAGCTGGCTTGATGCGCTGGAAAAGAATTGGTCCGATCAGCTGCGTCGCATTCGCGTTTCGACGACCCGGCTCCGGATTTATCTGCTGATCTGGCTCGGGATTGTCGCGACTGCAGCGGTCATCGTGTGGGTCGGTTTCGGGGCTCCCCTGTTCGCCGTGGTCGCCGTGGCGGCCCTGTTGACAGTTCCCTGGTTGCTGATTCGGCGGATGGCTCGACTTCGTAAAGAGCGCATCGAGGACCAGCTGGCTGATGCGATGGTCTCGCTCTCCAGTGCGATCCGCGCGGGATTGTCGCTGCCGCAGGCTCTGGAAGTTCTCGCCACTCAGTGCCCGCGCCCCATCCGCGAAGAGTTCCAACAGCTGCACGGCGAGTACCAGTTGGGAAAGACGATGGATGTCTGTCTGAAGGAGGCCCGCGAGCGACTGCAGAGCGAGCATTTCGCCCTGTTCGCCGCAGCCATGGAAGCCAGCCGCCAGAGCGGGGGCCGGCTCAACGAAGTCGTGGAGCGGATCGCGGTCTCGGTCCGCGAGCTGCATCGGCTCGAACGCAAGATCCTGGCGGAGACGGCCGAATCCAGGCGTTCCGCACTCTATATGTCGCTGGCTCCGGGGGTGATCCTGGCGATGTACTGGGCCTTTCTCGACCCCGAAAGTGTCGAGCGGCTATTCTCGCAGACGCCGGGGCAGCTGGTCCTGGTGGCAGCTGCGCTGCTCAATGTGGTGGCGTGGCTCTGGGCTCAGCGGATTCTGGATGCGGACCTGTGAGTAATCTCGACTTCCCCCTTGCGGATCGCATTCAAAACACTTCAAGTACCCGACGTCCCACAGAAGAAGCAGACAGGAGCCCTGGATGAAGATCACCTTTCTCGGAGCCGCTGGTGAAGTCACCGGCAGCCAGCACTTGATCGAGACCGACAATCTGCGGCTGTTGCTCGATTGCGGGCTGTTCCAGGGGCAACGCAAAGAGTCGCGGGCCAAGAATCAGGAGTTCCACTGCCGCCCCAAGGAACTGGACGGGGTGATTCTCTCGCATGCCCATATCGACCACTGCGGCAACCTGCCGGGTCTCTACCGGGCCGGGTTCGAGGGGACGATCTTCTGCACTGATGCCACGGCCGATATCGCCGATGTGATGCTGCAGGATGCCGCTCACATTCAGGAAGAAGATGCCAAGTACCTCAACAAGAAGCGCCGAGGCCGCGACCTGATTGAGCCGCTCTATACCCAGGAAGATGCCGAAGAAGTCGTCAGGCAGTTTCAGCCCCTGCACTTCGGGGAGTGGCACTCGCTGGCCAGTGACGTGAAGGTCCGGTTCAGCCCGGCAGGTCATATCCTCGGATCGGCCATCACCGAACTCGAGGTCCGCGAGCGATCCCAGTGGAAGCGTGTGGTCTTCACCGGCGACCTGGGACGGTACGGAATGCCGCTGCTGGTCGATCCGGTCCCCGTCGAGATGGCCGATGCGCTGATCATCGAGAGCACCTACGGCAATCGTGTCCATCCGCCGGTCGCCGATATGAAGGATGACCTGCTGCGGATCATCACCAGTGCTCACCAGAAGGCGGGCCGCGTGATCATTCCGGCCTTCAGCCTGGGCCGGACTCAGCAGGTCATCTATCACCTGAATGAGCTGTTCAATGAGAACAAGCTGCCACGGATTCCGGTCTTTGTCGACAGCCCATTGTCGAACCGCTGTACCACAATCCACCGCCGCTACCAGGAGCATCTGGACGAGGACGTCAGCAAGACGCTGCGAAATGACATCGATGTCTTCGGTTTCGAGACCTTGCGGTACACCGAATCGCCGCAGCAGAGTATGGAGCTCAACGACCGGTCGGGGCCGTTCGTCGTGATCTCAGCCAGCGGCATGTGCGAAAGCGGTCGCATCCTGCACCATTTGAAGCACGCGATCTCGCACGAACGCAATACGGTCGTCCTGATCGGGTATCAGGCCCCTGGAACGCTGGGCTGGCGCATTGCCGAAAGACAGCCCTATGTCCGGATTCACGACATGGAGTTCGCCGTGAAGGCCAAGATCGAACTGCTGGGCGGTCTGTCAGCTCACGCCGATGTCAACGACTTCAAGATGTGGCTCGACCAGTCGACGGAGACTGGGGACTTCGACAAGGCGTTCATCGTCCATGGCGAGAAGGACGGAGCGGAGGGGATGGCCTCGTTGCTGAAGACCTACTGCGAGGGAGCGGTGACGATTCCGCAGCGGTTCCAGAGCTTTACGATTTGAGCCGTCAGCTATCAGCAGTCAGCCAGAGAAGAGGGATCATGTTGCGTCTACTCGGAATGCTGAATGTTTGGTTCGTTCTTGGTGGTCTCGCAATTGCGGACGATGCACAGTCGCGGCCCAATGTGGTCTTCATCCTCGCCGATGATCTGGGGTGGGGCGAGCTCGGCTGTTATGGGCAGACCAAGATTCGGACGCCGAATCTCGATCGCCTCGCCAGTCAGGGAATGCGGTTTACGAATGCCTACTCGGGGGCTCCGGTCTGTGCTCCTTCTCGCTGCGTGCTGATGACCGGGCTGCATCTGGGACATGCTCCGGTCCGAGGGAACAAGCAGGCCACCGGCCCCGATGGAAAGCCGACCGAAGGGCAACACCCCCTTCGGGAAGGGACCATCACGCTGCCACTGACCTTCCAGCAGGCCGGCTACGTCACAGGGGCGTTTGGCAAGTGGGGCCTCGGGCCGGTCGGCTCCACGGGCTCGCCTGAGAAGATGGGGATCTCGGAGTTCTATGGCTACAACTGCCAGGCCGTCGCGCACAGCCTCTACCCGCCGCACCTGTGGAAGAACACTGAGAAAGTCATCATCAATCAGAAGCCGGTCCCGGGTCACAAGAAGCAGCCCGAGGGGGAAATCCGCTTCGAGGACTGGGAGGCTGAGAACCACGCCCCGACCCTCATGCGGGCCGCAGCTGTGCAGTTCCTGAAGGACAATCGCGAGAAGCCGTTCTTCCTGTATCTGCCGTTCATCGAGCCACATGTCTCGATGCAGCCACCGCGTCGGGTCGTCGAGACCTACCCCATTGAGTGGGATGATCGCCCGTATCGCGGCCAGTGTGGCTATACCCCGCACCCGCGACCGCGCGCTGCCTATGCCGCGATGATTACCACGCTCGATGAGCACGTCGGCGCTGTACTCGATACCCTCGATCAGCTGGGACTGACCGAAAAGACTCTGGTTGTCTTCAGCAGCGATAACGGAGCAACCCACTTGCATGGTGGCGATCCGACGTTCGGCGTGGGAGGAGCGGATACAAGGTTCTTCAACAGCACCGCGGGTCTGCGAGAGTACAAAGGGAGCGTCCACGAAGGCGGCATTCGCGTCCCGCTGATCGTCCGCTGGCCCGGTCAGGTCCAGCCCGGATCGGTCAGCGACTTCCCGACCTACTTCGCGGATCAGTTCCCGACGCTGTGCGAGGCTACCGGGCTGAAGACACCGGCGGGGCTGGATGGTGTGAGCTTGCTGCCGACTCTCACGGGGAAGTCGACCTCACTCGACCGGAACCCGCTGGTCTGGGTCTTTCCGGAATACGGAGGTCAGGTCGCCGTCCGAATCGGCGGCATGAAGGCTGTGAGAACCAACCTGAATCGACCGAAGATGGCGACCGGGTGGCAGGTCTATGATCTGATCAAAGATCCCGGCGAGTCAGTCGACCTGGCCGCACAAAGGCCCGAAGTCATCGAAGCGGCCAAGACAGTTCTGCGAGAGGAGATGGCTCCGAATGAGTTGTTTCCGGTCAAAGTTCCGGGGCTGTAGGTGGGTCTCCGAAAGCCACAGAACTCTAGAACTCAGATACCAGGTAGCAGAATTCGGAAGAATTCTCGCGTCCGAGCCTCATGGCCGTGCTCAGCCAGACCTCAAGACGGACAACTCCTGGCTTGCTCCGTGTCTCCGTGCCTCCGTGGTGAATCCATACAACTGGCACTAACTGGCTGTCCAGAATCCTGAAACCAGGCGACCTCCTGCCGGGTAAGACCGACTGGAGT
>Ga0315901_10005641_pt1 | contig 15171 bp, 12 predicted proteins | sample LakEriMetagenome_10_FD_203761 | JGI IMG/M metagenome (GOLD analysis project Ga0315901, IMG submission 203761) | Freshwater fungal communities from buoy surface, Lake Erie, Ohio, United States - Buoy 2 MA116 | ecosystem: Environmental > Aquatic > Freshwater > Lake | place: USA: Lake Erie, Ohio...
CGGCGACCGGTCCGGTACGCACACGTTCGTGTCGTCCGGGGACGTCGAGTGGTTCGGCGCGCTCGGTCGTCGCCTGCTCGGCCCCGAGCTCAGCACCGTCCTGCCCGTCGCGTTCCCCGACCCGACGGCCCACGTCCACCCGCCCACCAGGAGCACCCCATGACCCGACCCGACGGCCGCGCCGCGAACCAGCTGCGCCCGATCACCTTCGAGCGCGACTACACCGAGATGGCCGCCGGCAGCGTCCTGGTGTCGTTCGGTCGCACCCGGGTGCTCTGCACCGCATCCATCGACGAGAGCGTGCCGCGCTGGATGAAGGGCACCGGCAAGGGCTGGGTGACGGCGGAGTACTCGATGCTGCCCGGCGCCTCGCCCGAGCGCATCGACCGCGAGGCGGCCAAGGGCAAGCAGAGCGGTCGCACGGTGGAGATCCAGCGTCTCATCGGTCGCTCGCTGCGCGCCGCGTGCGACATGTCGCTCCTCGGGGAGCGCCAGGTGATCGTCGACTGCGACGTCCTGCAGGCCGACGGCGGTACTCGCACCGCGAGCATCTGCGGTGGCTACCTCGCCCTGCACGACGCGCTCTCGCGGCTCGTGCAGCAGCGGGCGATCACCCGTCACCCACTGCACTCGGCGTGCGCCGCGATCAGCGTCGGCATCGTCGGGGGCGTCCCGGTGCTCGACCTGCCGTACGTCGAGGACTCCACGGCCGAGGTCGACATGAACGTCGTGATGCTCGGACGAGAGGGCGCCGAACCGAGCTTCGTCGAGGTGCAGGGCACTGCGGAGGGCGTGGCGTTCAGCCGGGGCGAGCTCGACGCCCTGCTCGAGCTCGCGGCCGACGGCATCGCCGACATCATGGGCTACCAGGCCCAGCTCCTCGCCGACCCACCGGCGCCGCGGGCGCTCGGTCGCTGATCACGTGGCCACGTCGCCGCTGCGGCTGGTCTGCGCCACCGCGAACCCGCACAAGGTCGAGGAGATCGCCGCGGTGCTCGGCGACCTCGTCGAGCTGGTCCCTCGTCCCGACCACGTCCCCGACGTCGTCGAGGACGCCGGCACGCTCGAGGGCAACGCCCGTTTGAAGGCCCGTGCGATCTGCGCGGCCACCGGGCTGCCCGCCGTCGCCGACGACACCGGGCTGTTCGTCGACGCGCTCGACGGCGAGCCGGGGGCGGAGACCGCCTACTTCGCCGGGCCCGAGGCCACCTACGCCGAGAACCGCGAGAAGCTGCTGCGCGTACTCGACGGGGTGGCCGATCGTGGCGCGGAGTTCGTGACCGTCGCGCTCGTGGTGTGGCCCGACGGCGAGGAGGTGCTGGTGCGCGGCGTGTGCCGCGGGCGGATCGCCGACGCGGAGCGCGACGGACGCGGCTGGGGCTACGACCCGTTGTTCGTCCCCGACGGCGACCATCCCGGCGGCGACCATCCCGACGGCGACCATCCCGGCGGCGACCATCCCGGCGGGCGCACCTTCAGCCAGATGACCGACGTCGAGAAGAACGCGGTCTCCCATCGCGGTCGGGCGTTCGCCGCCCTGGCCGAGGCGCTCCGCCGCCGCTGAGCCCGGTCGCTCAGCCGCTCGTCCCCGACCGCTCGACCGCCAGCTCGAGCACGAACGCTCGGTGGTCGCTGCCCGGCACGTCGACGTCGCGCACCGCGTCGGCCACCACGCCGGTGCCGAGCAGGGCGTGGTCGATGCGGACGAACGCCGGGCCCGGCAGGTCGTTCGGCCACGACATCGACGTGGCTCGGCCGACCGACTCGTGGGCGTCGACCCATCCCTCGTCGAGCAGGTCGCGGAAGAGCGGGTGCCACCAGCTCGCATTGAAGTCGCCGAGCAGCACGGTGCGCGGGTCGGGGTCGACCCGCTCGTCGATCGCCGCGAGGTCGGCCGACCACGCCGCGAGCGACTCGCGGTCCATGCCTGGGAGCGGGTGGGCGACGACGACGCGGACCGGCGTGCCGTCCACCGACACCGTCGCGTCCACCAGCATCGACCGGTGCACGGGCGTGATCTCGGCCTCCACGATCGGGTAGCGGCTGAACAGCGCGATCCCGTTGCGATCGCCGGGCGAGCGGCGCTCCGCGTACGGGTACCGCTCGTCGCCGCCCGCGCGTTCGAACGCGGCGCCGAACTGCCAGGAGTACTCCGTGACGGCGAGGACGTCGGCGTCGAACGCGAGCACCGTGCGTGCGGCCGCGTCGGGCTCGACGGTGCGGTAGTAGGTGTTGGCGTGGGCCACCCGGAGCCGTACCGGGTCGGGTCCGGTCGAGCCCCGGTCGCCCTGCACCACCAGTGGTACGGCGAGCACGGCGAGGGCCACCACGATGCCGGCGTGTACCGCGGCGAGGCGCGTGTGGCGTCGCCACGCGGCGACCGCGGCGATCGGCAACGACGGCGCGAACAGGTAGGGCGTGAGCGCCTGCAGCACGAACAGCAGCGGGATCCAGGTGAACCCGACGGCCTGGCTGATCGCCACGAGACCGACCACGGCCGTCCACCACCACACCACGGCCCCGCCGACCCGCCGCAGGTGGCGTCGCCGGGCGGCACGTCCCGGGCTGTCGCCACGGATCGCCCCGGTGGTCGCGGCGGTCGTCGCGGCGTCGGCGGCGTCGGTGACGTCGGTGACGTCGGGGGTCACCATCCGCGCAGGTCGATCGGCCACCGGTCGACCACCTCGTCGCCGCGCACGACCCACGCCACCTCGTGCATCGCCATCGTCGGGTCGATGTGCGCCGGCACGACCGCGATGCGATCACCCACCGACACCGGGGTCGACGGTGCGAAGGTGAGGTGCTCGTCGCTCAGGAACCACACGGCGCCGGCGGCCGTGGTGGGGTTGCCGTGATCCATGCCCATCGCCTTGAGTCCGACGTCGGCGACGGCGTGGCGCCGGCCGACGGACACCACCGTGCCGATCACGTGGCACGCCGGGGCGAAGCGCTCGCCGTGCCCGTGCGCCGCATAGTGCGAGTCCATCAGCGCGTAGCTGCCGGCCTGCACCTCGGTGACGTGCGGGGTGCCGGGGTCGGCGACACGGGTGCGGTGCAGGTGGTGGGTGCCCGTCCCACCCGAGCTGACCACGTCGCCGCCGACGTCGGCGTGCGCGGCGAGCAGCCGCTCGACGGCCTCGGCCACCCGGTGGGCCTGTTCGTCGGGGTCGTCCATCGCCATGAGGTGCCCCTCGTAGCCCATCACCCCGCGCACCACCAGCCCCTGACGGCGTGCGCGGTCGGCGAGCGCGCCCGCCTCCTGCGCCGCGATGCCGCAGCGCGGCAGACCGATGTCGACGTCGACGAGCACCTCGGCGATGCCGGCCCGCGCCGCGGCGTCCACGGTGGCCTCCGAGTCGACGGCGACCGTGATCCGGGCCCGGCCGTCCCGGTGCAGGGCCGCCATCGCCGCCAATCGAGTGCGGTCGACGGTCTCGTTCGCCAGCAGCAGGTCGTCCCCGAGCCCGGCGGCCGCCATTCCCAGTACCTCGCGCGGAGTGGCACAGGTGAAGCCGCGGTGCCCGACCGCCCGCTGGGCGGCAGCGAGGGCGGTGCACTTGTGGGCCTTCACGTGCGGGCGCAGGGCTGCACCCGGGTGCAGATCGGCCATCGTGCGGAGGTTGGCGTCGAGCGCGTCCGCGTCGATCACGACGGCCGGGGTGGAGAGGTCGTGGATCGAGGTCGGCATCAGGGACTCCGGGGGTCGGGGATCGACGTTACCCATCTCGCCATCTCGCCATCTCGCCATCTCGCCATCTCGCCATCGTGTCGTCAGCGACCGCTGCGCTCGCCGCCGCCGGGAGCGAGGTGACTTCCCGTTTCCCGCTCAACCCCTCAGGTGGGGGTGCCGATGAGTGGACATGCCCGATGGGAGAGGCACGGCGGTGTCGACCGACGCGCCCAGGCGCAGCTGGGGAGGATCCCTCGTCGCGCGCCTGCTCGCCATCGCCCTCGTCCCGCTGCTGGCGGTGGGGCGCGTCGGCTGGACGGAGCTCCGCGACGAGCAGCGGATCGCCTGTGCTGCGACGTCGCTGGTGGAGCTCACGGCGCTCGAGCGTGACGTCACGGCGGTGCTCGCGCCGGCCTACATCGAGTACCTGGCGCACGTCGGCCTCGCCACGATCGACTCGTTCGGCATCGACCGCGCCACGGTCTCCCAGCTCACCGGGGTCGACTACGACCAGGTCTACCGCTCGAACGCGGAGCTTCTCGACGAGGTGCTCGACGCGGTGATCGCCCGGCACCAGGGCGTGCGCCTGCCCGGGCCGCGGCTGCTCGGCGACGTGCTCCGCGACGTGGAGCGGCGCCTGACCGACCTCCGGCGGCAGACCGAGACACGTGCCGGTGACACCGAGTTCGCCGACCGGGTCTTCGCCGACCTGTCCGCCGCGTTGGAGGAAGCCGTCGACGTCGTGCAGGACGACCTCGACGTGCGCAACGTGCCGGCGGACCTCATCCGGTTCCGCGCCGAGATCCGGGCCCTGCGGTGGACCCTCACCACCGCCGGCGACGCAGCCGAGTCGGTGCTGGCCACCGTCACGCGATCGGGCGACCACCTCGACGCGGTGACGTCGGCCCTGGCCGCGCACCGCCAGGCCGCCGCGCAGTTCGCCGAGCTCCTCCCACCCGACCAGGCGCGCGGGCTCGTCGGCGTCGTCGCGGGCGTCCCTGACCCGCGCGACGACATCCCCACGGGCTTCGTCGACCTCGAGACGTTCGTGGTCGAGCTCGCGACCACCTTCTCCGCACACGTGCTCGACGAGATCGACTACCTGCGGGCGCTCGCCCGATGGGCAGACGGCTACTACGCGGAGGTCGCCGCCGAGGTGGAGGACCAGTCGGTCGCCGCCGAGCAGTCGGTGCGGGAGTTCATGGTCGGGCTCGCCCTCGTGCTGCTCGTGGTGATCGTGGCCGTTGCGGTGGTCGCGCAGTCGCTCCTGCGGCCCCTGCTGCGCCTCGGTCGCCACGCCACCCGGCTCGCCCGCGGCGACCTCGACCTGCCGCCGCTTCCCGAACGCGGCCCACGCGACCTCCGCCACCTCACGCACACCGTCAACGCGATGCACGAGACGTTGCTCGCCGTCGACCGGCAGGCCGCCGCGCTCGCGAGCGGCCGCCTGCACGACCCCGTGCTCCGCCAGACATCGCCGGGCCGGCTCGGCGAGTCGATCCGCCGGTCGGTCGCTCGGCTCGCGCAGGTGACCACGCGCCTGCACGAGAGCGAGCAGCGGGCCTCCGCGATCGTGTCGCACGCGGCGGTCGCCATCTGGACGATCGACGAGCAGGGCCGGGTGGTGAGCGCGAACGCCGCCGCCCAGCGTGCGCTCGGCCGCCCCGAGGAGGCCCAGGTCGGCCGCCGGCTCACGGGGTCGGTCGCGTCGCTCGTGGGCGAGCACGAGATCGTGCGGCCGGACGGCACCCGGGTGTGGCTCGACGTGGACCAGACCGTCGTCGACGCGGGCGGCCACCGCCTCCGCACCGTCATCGGCGAGGACATCACCGAGCGCAAGGAGTTCGAGCGCCGCCTCGCCCACCAGGCGCGCCACGACGTGCTGACCGGGCTGGCGAACCGCTTCGCGGTCCTCGAGCGGCTCCACCAACGCACCGACGAGATCACGGCCGCGGCTGCCGACCCGCCGATCGCCGGGGTGCCGCCCACCACGGCGACGATGGTGCTGTTCATCGACGTCGACGGCTTCAAGACCGTGAACGACACCCGCGGCCACGCCGTCGGCGACCAGGTCCTCGCCGAGGTCGGTCGCCGGCTCCGGTCGGCAGTACGTTCGGGCGCGTTGGTGGGCCGACTCGGCGGTGACGAGTTCGTGGTCGTCGCCGACCTGTTCGGCGAGGTCGGGGCCGTCGCGCTCGGTCGCCGGCTCATCGAGCACGTCGAGCAGCCCTTCGAGATCGACGGGTCGCTGTTCGCGATCTCCGCCAGCGTCGGGGTGTCGGCGATCGCCCCGGGCGACGCGCCGCTCGACGTCCTCCACCGCGCCGACGCCGCGGTGTACCACGCCAAGCACCACGGTCGCGGCCGGGTGGAGGTGTACGACGAGGCGCTCCAGGCCCGGGTGGAGGAGCGCGCGGAGATGGCGCTGGCGATGCGCGACGCGATCGCTCGCGGTGAGCTCGTGATGCACCTGCAGCCGATCGTCGACCTCGCCACGTTGCGTCCGACCGGCGCCGAGGCGCTCGCCCGCTGGTGCCGGCCGGGGTACGGGAACGTGTCACCGACGGAGTTCGTCGCGGTGGCCGAGAACTCGTCGCTCATCATCGAGCTCACACGTCTCATGCTGTCGGAGGCGTGCGGGCGGCTCGCTGCGTGGCGGCGTGCCGATCCGGACTGCTCGCTGCGGATCTCGGTGAACCTGTCGAGCCGACACCTCGTCGACGGCGACCTCGTCGGCGACCTGGCGGAGGCGATCACGGCGAGTGGTGCCGATCCGCGGATGCTCGAACTCGAACTCACCGAGACCCAGTTGCTCGCCGACTTCGACACCGCACGTCGGGTCCTCGAGACGGTGCGCGCCTCAGGCGTCACCGTGGCCGTCGACGACTTCGGTACCGGTTTCTCGTCGATGGCGTACCTGCGCCAGTTGCAGGTCGACGCGATCAAGGTGGATCGCAGCTTCGTGGCCGGTGCCGGTCAGCACGGCTTCGACTCCACCGCCATCGACGCGATGGTGAACTTCGGTCGCGTGCTCGGTGTGGAGGTGGTGGCCGAGGGAGTCGAGACGCACGAGCAGCTCGAGTTCGTGCGCTCGCGGGGCTGCACCCGGGCCCAGGGCTACCTGTTCGGGCGTCCGATGCCGCCCGCCGAGGCCGAGGAGGTGCTCGGCATCTCGCCGAGCGTGCCTGCCCTCGCTGCCGGCCCCACGCGCACCTCGGGCGACGGCGCGGCAGGAGCGGCGCCTACAGTCGCGCTCCATGCCGGCAACGCCGAACGATGACGCCCCCACCGCCGGTCGCGATGCCGCGGACCGTCATCGGGTGGTGCAGCACCTGCTGCTGTCCGTCACCCTGCTGAGCCTGCTCGCCACCGTGCTCGGCCTGCTGCTGGTGCAGCGCGTCGGCACCACCTACCGCGATGGTCTGGAGGTCACGGCCGACGGCGCCGCCGTCGCCGCGCTCGGCGCCACGTCCGCCGAGGCGCTCGCGCAGGACATCGTCCTGCTCGCCGACGCCGCCGGTCGCTCGATCGACGAGGCGCGCGAGTTCGTGCTGATCGCGTCCACCACGTCGAACGACCTCGGCGAGGCCTTCGCCACGAACATCGCCGACGGCGTGACCGGGACGTCGAGCATCGCCGACGACCTTGCGTCGTTCATCGAGGCGATCGAGCGGTTCATCCCCGGCAACCGGGACTCGCTCGCGGAAGACCTGCGGAAGCTGTCCGACGGGCTCGACCCGGTGCCCGAGCAGCTCCGTGCGCTCGGCGAGCAGCTGCAGACGAGCGCCGTGTCGCTGGAGGCGGCCGCGGTGTCCCTCGACGGCTTCGTCACCCAGCTCGAACAGGTGGAGGCCGGCATCGACGAGGCGCGGCAGGTGCTCGTGGAGGTGGAGGCGCTGTCGGCCGAGGTGTCCGAACGTGCCCAGCGTTCGCTCGACCGTTCGGGGACCGACCTGTGGCTGGTGCGCCTGCTCGTGGTGGTGCTCGGCGTCGGGTTCGCCGGCGCCTCGATCGCCGCCCACCGAGCGGTCGGGCTGTTCGCCGCCGACGCCGCCCGTGCTGCGGCGCGGCCCGCCGTCGCCGACTGACCGCTCGTGCGGGCGGTGGGACTCGAACCCACACTCCTCGCGGAACAGGAACCTAAATCCTGCGCGTCTGCCAGTTTCGCCACGCCCGCGACGACGCTCGAACGCTACCGCGACCGTTCGGCGCGACCGCCGGGGCCGGTGCCAGACTTCGCGTCGTGACGACCGAACGATCCCGCAGCCGGGGCATCCCCGCCGCTGCGTTCGCCTTCTACGACGGGCTGCGCGCCGACAACAGCAGGTCGTACTGGCAGGCGCACCGCGACGCGTACCTGACGGACGTGCGCGCGCCCGTCGACCAAGTGCTCGCCGAGCTCGACGAGTTCGGGCCGTTCCACGTCTTCCGCCCGTACCAGGACGCCCGCTTCGCCAAGGGCCGGCCGCCCTACAAGGAGCACCTCGGTGCCTACGGCGAGTCCGAGGGTGGCGCCGGGTTCTACCTGCAGGTGTCGGCCGACGGCCTGATGGCCGCGACCGGGTACTACGCGATGGCCACCGACCAGCTCGACCGGTTCCGCCGTGCGGTCGATGCCGACGCCACCGGTGCGCAGATCGCCGCGATCGTCGCCGCGCTGGAGCGGCGCGGTCACTCGATCGGCGCGATCGCCGAGCTGAAGACGGCGCCGCGCGGCTACCCGAAGGACCACCCGCGCATCGGGCTGTTGCGCCGCAAGGGGTTGATGGCGTCGCTGCAGTGGCCGGTGGCCTCGTGGATGCACACGAAGGCGGTGGTCACGAAGGTGCGCGCCGCGTGGGAGGTGTGCGCCGACATGAACGCGTGGCTCGACGCCCACGTGGGTCCGAGCACGCTGGCCCCGGAGGACGCCGACCGGTTCTGACGCGACCGGGGTTCGCCCGACCCGGACTCGACCCGGACTCGACCCGGATCAGGCGACCGGCATCCAGCCGAGCACGAGCTGGGTCACCTTCACGTCGGACTTCTCGAGCGGCACCTCGATCGTGGTGATCTCCTTCGCCGCGGTGGCCCAGCGCACGTCGATCTCCGTCACCTCGTTCTCGAGGTCGCCCTGCAGGTCGATCAGCTGGTCGCTGAGCGACTGCACCTTGTCCTGCGCAGCGTCGAGGCGCGCCTCGCTGGTGGACGTGCGGCCGCGCCGTCCGGCCGCGCGCCCGAGCGAGCCGATCACGCCGCCGCGGCTGCGGCGTCCGCCGAAGATGCCACCGAGCACGCCGCCCACGGTGGTCAGCAGCTCCTCGTTCCGGCGGCCCTCGTGCTGTTCCTGCAGCACGTCGGCGCGGCTCTCCGCGGTGCGCAGCTGCTCGCGCAGCCGGGCGAAGCGGGTCTCGTAGGTGTCCTTGAGCTTGGCGATCTCGGCATCGGCACGGTCGTCGGCCGCGGCGAGGCACCGGGTCTGGAACGCCTCGGCCGACTCACCCGGACGTGCCACCAGCTTCAGCTGACGGTTGGCGGCGAGCTGCAGGCTGCGGGTGCGCACCAGGTGGTCGACGAGGTCGCGGCGCAGCGTGTTCCAGAACGTCTTGGTGGCGATCTTCGCCTCGGGCAGCAGGTACGTGACGCCCGCCGGGGCCTCGGCGCGCAGGTCGCGCTCGTCGTGGTCGACGCTGGCCGCCGTGGCCACGTCGAGCAGCTCGGTGAGCGGGGTGAGCACCACCTCGTACTCCTCGTCGTGCACGAGGTCGGCGGTGTCGTCGTCGAACCGCAGGGCCACCCGGGCGACCGCCGCGGCCTGCAGGCGCAGGCCACGCGGGTCACCTCCGGCGGCGGTGAGCCACGGCGCGGCGACGTCGATCCATCGCACCGGCACGCCCTCGGCCACCTTCGGCGCGAGCTGAGAGGCGTCGTCGTCGACGGTGGGGGAGGCGGGCAGCGGTCCGGCCCCCGGTGCTCCGGGTGCTCCGGGTGCTCCGGGTGCTCCGGGTGCTCCGGGTGCGGGGACCGCGGCGGCCGGTCCGGTGGGCGGGGCGAAGCCACCGGGCGCTGCGGGTACGGCGGGTGCGGGCGCGGCCGACGGTGCCGCGACCTCGGCGGTCGCCGCCTTGCGGTCGGCCATCAGCGTGGCGATCTGGTCGCGGGTGAGCGGGCCGCGCAGGTAGCTCATCGCCCAGCGCGTGGCGAACATCTCCGGGTGGTCCTTGCCGGCGCGCTTCAGCAGGAACTGGCGCTTGCCGAGTCCGCTGATCGTGTCGCCGACGGCGCGGAGGTCCACACCGCCCGACGCGGCGCTCATGCCGTCGAGCAGGCGCTGCTTGTCGCGCTCGGTCTGCAGCCGGCCGATCATCCACGTACCTGCGTTCGAGAGCGCCTTGTAGTCCACGTCGACCGGGTTCTGGGTGCTCAGCACCACGCCCACGCCGAACGCACGCGCCTGCTTCATCAGGGTCATGATCGGCTTCTTCGTCGGCGGCGCGGCCGTGGGTGGCAGGTAGCCGGCGACCTCGTCCATGTACAGCAGCGCGCGCAGGTCGGTGGTGCCGCTCTGGCGGCGCATCCACGTGACGAGCTTCGACAGCACGAGGGTGGTGACGAACTGCCGCTCCTCGTCCGACAGGTGCGAGGTGGTGACGATCGCGCACCGCGGGCGGCCGTCGGGCAGGCGCAGCATCGCCCCGATGTCGAGCGTCGAGCCGCGCATCCAGGCCGCGAACGACGGCGAGGCGAGCAGCCCGTTCAGTCGCATCGCGAACGCCGTGCGGTCCTTCGGCGGGAAGAACGCGTCCAGCTCGAACACGCCGAGCTTGCGGATGGGCGGGGTGAGCGCCATGCCCACCAGCGTCGGCAGGTCGAGGCTGCGGCCCTGCTGCCACTCGTTCAGGATCAGGTTCGACAGCAGGATGTGCTCGCGGCTCGACAGCGGGTCGGCGTCGATGCCGACCAGGCCGAGCAGACCGCTCACGTACCCCTCGATCTCGTCCGCCACGGTCTCGTGGTCGTCGACGTTCGGCGGTGCCTGCAGCGACCCGACGATGTTCACGCCCACACCGGCGGCCGAGCCGGGGGTGTACACGGTGAAGTCCACGCCGGCGCGCAGCGACGCGATCGTGTCGCCGGTGATGCCCCACCCGGCGAGGCCCTCGCGCCACGCCGTCGCCTGTCCCGCGGCGAAGTCGGCCACCGACTTCCCGGCGGACGATGCGTCGCCCTCGTTCACCCACGGCTGGAACTCGGCGGGCGAGAGGCCCGGGAAGGTGAGGCAGAGGTTGGTGAGGTCGCCCTTCGGGTCGATCAGCAACGCCGGCACGCCCGAGCGCAGCGCCTCCTCGATCAGCACCACGCCGAGGCCGGTCTTGCCCGAGCCGGTCATGCCGACGATCACGCCGTGGGTGGTGAGGTCGCCCGAGTCGACGAGGGTGGTGGTGTCGGTGCGTTGCTTCGTCGCGGGGTCGACCTGTGCACCGAGGAGGAAGTCAGCCATCGCGGCCGAGAGTACCGCCGTCGTTCCGGTGCGGCCGCCTCACCTAAGGTGCGGCGCATGATCCGCGTGAGCGTCCTGTACCCCGCTGCCGAGGGCAGCACCTTCGACCACGACTACTACAAGAACACCCACGTGCCGCTCGCCGCCGGCACCTGGGGCGTGGGCGCGGAGATCGACAAGGGCGTCAACGGCCCGTACGTCGCCGGGGTGCACTTCTTCTTCGAGTCGCTCGAGCAGATGCAGGCCGCGATGGGCGCGCCGGGTACCGCCGACGTGATGGCCGACGTGGCCAACTACACGAACATCCAGCCGGTGATGCAGATCAGCGAGGTCGTCTGACCGTCGCCGACGGCGCCTCTCGGGCGCCGGCTCAGGCCGCGCTGATGCGGTAGGCGCAGCGCTGGTCGCCGGAGAGCAGGTGCTGCTCGCGGCGCACGGTCACGCCCTGGCCGAGCGCCTGCTGGAACACCTCCAGCTCGCTGCGGCACAGGCTGGTGCACGACGCGGCCGCGGTGCAGATGGGGCAGTGGTGCTCCACCAGCACGAGCTCGCCGTCGTCGGCCACCACCTCGGCCACGTAGCCCTCGGCGGTGCGCTGGTCGGCCAGGCGGTGCACCCGCTCGGCGAGCGGCCCGTCGCCGAGCACGGCCCGGTACTGGTCGGCCTGGCGGCGCGCCCGCGTGTCGATCACGCGGTCGAGCGCCTCCTCGCCGAGGGTGACGCGCACGGATTCGATCAGGTCGATGGTGAGATCCACGTGGCGGTCGGGGAACATCGCCGCCGCCGCCGGGGTGAGCTGCCATCGCGCCGCCGGACGGCCGCGACCGGTGGCGCTGCCCTCGGTGCGTCGGACGAGCCCCTGCTCCTGGAGCTGCTCGAGGTGCTGGCGCACCGCGGTGTCGGTGAGCTCGAAGGCGGCGGCCAGCTCGCCCGCCGTGGAAGAGTCGACCCGCTTGAGCCGCTCGACCAGACGTCGCTTGGCGTCGGTCATGTCGCTCATGCGGGGCGAGTCTACCCGAGTTACGCAAGCCCCGGCTTTCGGTAATGCGCGATGCGCGGGTCAGGGGTCGGGCCAGCGTCAACCGGGGGCGTCGACCGACGTGAGGAGGTCGGTGGCGAACGAGGGCGACATGCCGATCGGGTCCGTCACCGTCCACAGCACCCCGTCGGCGTCCACGCGCCAGCTGGTGGTCACCCCCTCCGCCGACACCGACGACACGTCCGAGGACGGCAACGCCGGACGGAAGCCGGCGACGGCGCGCACGGTGAACCCGCGCCCGTCGTCGCGCTCGCCGGGGGGGAGCGTCGAGTACCCCACGAACGTGACGGCGGACGGGGTCTCGTCGAGCGCGTAGATCTCGGTGAGCTCGGGGTCGGCGGGACCGAGCGCGGCCTGGACGGCGGCTCGGATGCGGTCGCCGGTCACGCGATCGGGCGCCGGCTCCAGCGGCGGCAGTACCGAGGGATCGAGCACCGTGGTCGCCAGGCGGAGCACGAACGCGTCCAGCTCGGAGCGGGGGAGCGCGCCCGGTCCGTCGTCCGGGCAGACGGTGTGGCCGATGCTGCACACGGCGTCCACCTGCCGGCCGTCGGGCAGCGACACGTCGAGACGGGCGAGCGGCTGTCCGGGCGGCGTGGCGAGCGCCTCGTCGAGGGTGATCGCGCCAGCGGGGTCGGGTTCGATCGGCACGCGGCTGGCCACGAAGCCCAGGTTCCGACCGGTGGCCGGATCGAACGACCAGAACCGGACGAACCGCTCGTTCGACTCGGTCGCCGCGAGGTGGCCGAAGCCCTCGGGCAGGATCGCCGCGATCGCCGTGTACCACTCGGGCGCATCGACGGCCGACCCGGCACCGGCGGCGCCGTCGACCGGTGCGGAACCGTCGGGCGCGAGGGCCGCCACCGACCACGCACCCACACCCACGATCGCCGCTGCGACGGCGAGCCACGCCGTGCGCGGGCGGAGGCCCGCCGGACGGCGTCCACGCTCCTCCGCGCCGAGCGTGGCGACGTGCAGCTCGGTCGTCCAGCGGTCGTCCGCGAGGTCGGTGATCTCGTCGATCGACAGCGGCGGCGCGACCGAGTCGACGTGGTGACGCAGCGCGTCCGCCAGTGCGGTGGGGGTCATCGATCTGCTCCCAGGTGGTGTCGGAGGTGTCGGAGTGCTCGTTCGACGTGGTTCTGCACGGACGACCGCTCGACGTCGAGCAGGGCGGCGGCCTCGGCGTGGGTGAGCCCGTACCCGACGCACAGCACGACCGCCTGGCGCTGCCGGGTGGACAGGCCGGCCAGCACCTCGCCGAGCCGCGGTTCGAACGCCGCTGGCTCGGCGGCATCCACGACGGCCGGGTACCGGCGCTCCGAGCGGGTGCGGTGCCGGTGCGCCCATCGCTGGCCCACCCGGAACAGGTAGCCCCGCGGGTTGTCGAGGGTGCGCACTCGGTCCCAGTTGCGCCAGGCGTACGTCAGTGCCTCGGCGCACGCGTCGCGCCCCGTCTCCGGTCCGAACGTCGCGGTGAGCGCGGCGCGCAGGTGCGGCTCGGCGGCGCGGAAGAACACCTCGAAGTCGGCCGGCACGGCACGGTGGTCGTGTGCCGGCTGCGGCTCGGCTCGCCCGGTGTCGGTCATCGATCACCAAGGACGCGCCGGAGGCGGTTGCACCACACGCCCCGCACGATGACACGCCCACCGTCCGACCGGGGGTGACATCCGCCGGACAGTGGCGGGGAGTCGGTGGTGAGGGACCTCGGGTCCGCCTTGACAGAATGTCAAGCGTGACCCTCGCAGCCGATCCCCTCCAGGACGCCCTCGTCAACCAGTTCGGACTCGCCGACACCGTCGTCGACGAGGCGTCGCTCGCGAACAGCGTCGCCCGGTTCCGCGAGCAGGGCATCGTGCTGCCGACCTTCGCCCAGCTGGCCGACCCCAGCACCGTCGACCCGTCGATCGTCGCCGGCGTCGACAAGGACGCCCCCGACGCCCGCAACCTGTGGCGGGTCCACTGGTACAACGACCTCGCCGGCAACCGGGTGTCCGTGCCCGACCACGTGGTGCTGCCGCCCGAGCTCACCGGCGTGGCGTCGCCGATCATCGTCGCCTTCGGCGACCGGTTCCCGATGATCACGGCGCACAAGGTGCTCGCCGCGTACAGCTGCCTGGCCCCGCGCGTCGTGACCGGCCAGTTCGACCCCACCCGCCACCGGGCCATCTGGCCGAGCACCGGCAACTACGCCCGCGGCGGCATCGCGATCAGCCGCATCATGGCCAGTCGCGGCGTGGCGATCCTGCCGCAGGGCATGAGCCAGGAGCGCTTCGACTGGCTGGATCGCTGGTGCGCGAACCCGGCCGAGGACGTGATCAAGACCGTCGGCACGGAGAGCAACGTCAAGGAGATCTACGACGCCTGCAACGAGCTGGCGAAGGACCCCACCAACTTCGTCCTCAACCAGTTCTGCGAGTTCGGCAACCACCTGGGCCACTACGAGGTCACCGGTCGTGCACTCGCCCACGTGTTCGAGACGGTGCGCGAGCGCTTCCGTGCCGACGGCGGCCGCGACCTCCGTCTCGCGGCGTTCACCAGCGCCACCGGCTCGGCGGGCACCATCGCCGCCGGCGACCGGCTGAAGGACACCTACGGCACGAAGATCGTCGCCGTCGAGGCGCTCGAGTGCCCGACGATGCTCGAGAACGGCTTCGGTGAGCACAACATCCAGGGCATCGGCGACAAGCACATCCCGCTGATCCACAACGTCACCAACACCGACGTCGTGGTGGCCGTGAGCGACCGCGCCACCGACGAGCTCGACGTGCTGTTCAACACGGACGCCGGCCGTCGCTTCCTGGTCGAGCGCAAGGGTGTGCCGGCCGAGATCGTGGCGGCGCTCGAGCACTTCGGCTTCTCGGCCATCTGCAACGTGCTCGCCGCGATCGCGACCGTGAAGCTCCACGGTCTCGGCCCCGACGACGCCGTGATCACCATCGCCACCGACGGCGCCGCGCTGTACCCGAGCGAGCGGGCCAA
>Ga0315901_10005643_pt1 | contig 15169 bp, 15 predicted proteins | sample LakEriMetagenome_10_FD_203761 | JGI IMG/M metagenome (GOLD analysis project Ga0315901, IMG submission 203761) | Freshwater fungal communities from buoy surface, Lake Erie, Ohio, United States - Buoy 2 MA116 | ecosystem: Environmental > Aquatic > Freshwater > Lake | place: USA: Lake Erie, Ohio...
TTTGCGCAATCATACCTCTAGCGCATCCTTGGCCAGGTAAGCCTTCATCATGGAAAGAAAATAAGTCAGGCCTTCCCGTTTTTCTGCATCCAACAGATATTTGATATTCCCGGTATAATATGCCTTCAGGTCTGCAGGAGGATCTTTCTCCCTCGCCACAATGGTATCCAGATCAGATAAGCCGAGTCCATTGGCCTCATTGAAGGCCTTCAGAAAAGACGCGGGAAGTGCCTTGTTGCTCACCCATGTGGCGAATACAAAAGGCAGACCGGTCAAGGCCTTCCATGCAGTGCCCAGATCGTACATATAGGCCGAGTCATTCTTCTGCCTGAGGGCCCTGTCCCCAATGACCAGGCCGGCCACATCCCCCCTGATCTCATGCCGGTATTCCTCACCACGGGTATCTTTCCACACCACCTCCTTCCTCCAGTAATTGGCCATGAGTAAACGGGCAAGCATAACCGATGTGCGTGACTGGTAATCCAGTAAGACGGTTTTCACATCAGCCATGGGCAGTTCGCTGAAGATAGCCACTGAGTCCACCGGTCCGTCGCAGGCGATGCAGTAATCCGTAACGATATGCGCCTCAGGGAGACCGGGGATCACGGCAACCGGTACAAGGCCTATATCTATCCGGTCTTCAGACAGCATACTGGCTATATGCGAGGGATAATCCACCACCAGGTCAATATCATCCTTTATAGGAGACTTTTCCAGGCCGTATATGAGCGGTTTTGTATTCAGATAACTTACTGCACCTATCCTTATTTTCCGATCCAATGGCTTTAGTGTAATTTTGGCTGCAAATTTAACGCAATCCTTGAATATGGACCTGAGTGCTTTAACCGCTATTTCGCCGATCGATGGAAGATACAGGAATCAACTGCAACACCTGGACTACTACTTTTCAGAATATGCGCTGATTCGCTTCAGGCTGATGGTGGAAATAGAGTACTTCATAGCGCTTTCACAGAAGAAATTTTTTCCCTTGCGAGCAAACCTGCATAAGCCGCTGCGCGAGATCTACCTGAATTTCACGCCCGAGAAGGCCGCTGAGATCAAAACCATGGAAAAAGTCACCAATCATGATGTCAAGGCTGTTGAATATTATATCAAGAAAGAACTGGATGCGCTCAAACTGTCGGCGGTAAAGGAATGGGTCCATTTTGGACTGACATCGCAGGACATCAACAACACCTCCATTCCTTTACTTTGGAAAGAGGCGCTTGAACATGAGTTTTATCCCGCAGTGGCCAATATTGTCATTGAACTCAGGAAAATGGCCAAAGCCTGGAAAGACATCCCGATGCTGGCGCGCACACATGGCCAACCCGCTTCCCCCACCAAATTGGGCAAGGAGATCATGGTTTTCGTGGAGCGCATCGAAAACCAGGTGGCACTGATGCATACCATACCCTACTCCTGCAAGTTCGGCGGTGCCACCGGCAACTTCAACGCTCACGTAGTAGCCTATCCGAGGTCACAGTGGGTGCGGTTCGGCAACGAATTCTGCAGCGGCAAACTCGGACTGCAACGCCAGCAGTATACCACACAGATCGAGCACTACGATAATCTTGCCGCCCACTTTGACGGCATCAAAAGGATCAACAACATCCTCATCGACCTGTGCCGGGATATCTGGACCTATATCTCGATGGAATATTTCAAGCAAAAAACGAAGAAAGGTGAGATCGGCAGTTCAGCCATGCCGCACAAGGTGAACCCGATCGATTTTGAAAATGCAGAAGGGAACCTCGGTCTGGCCAATGCGATATTCGAACACCTCTCTGCCAAACTCCCTATTTCGAGGCTGCAGCGTGACCTGACGGATTCCACCGTGCTCAGGAACGTAGGTGTACCATTTGCGCATACCATTCTGGCCTTTAAATCCATGGAAAAAGGATTCGGCAAACTATTGCTGAACGAGCGGAAGATCCGTGAGGACCTCGACAATAATTGGGCTGTTGTGGCGGAAGCCATCCAAACGGTACTACGACGTGAAAATTATCCGCAGCCGTATGAGGCATTGAAAGATCTGACGCGTGGCAATGACCAGATCACAGAAAAATCAATCCGGCAATTTATTGACACACTGAAGGTCTCAGCCACCCTCAAAAAAGAACTTAAATCGATCACCCCCTGGAATTATACGGGCGTAAGTATTTAACGCATTTATTCTACTCGCCTAAGTAGGCGGATGCCATTGCTCCAGGAGAACGCGATTCATTTAGTTCTTATGGATCTCCGAGGAGAAATGGAACTGGATGTCTGGGTTATTATTGATCTCCGTATTGAGGAACCACTCGCTTTGCGCAAGATAAACCAGGTGCCCGTCCTTATCCGTCACCACGTTGGCCGTCTTGAAACGCGTAAAATCTTCCAATTTCTTTTTATCTGTACTGGTGATCCAGCAGGCTTTATAAAAAGGAAGACTGTTGAATTGTACTGATGCTCCGTATTCCTGCAGCAAGCGATACTGGATGACTTCAAACTGAAGCTCTCCCACACAGCCGATAATTTTGCGGTTACCGCCATGCTGGGTGAACAACTGGGCCACACCTTCGTCGGTCAACTGCAGCAGTCCCTTCTCAAGTTGTTTGGTTTTCATCGGGTCCTTATTCACCACCTCTTTAAAGATCTCCGGAGAGAACGATGGGATTCCCGTGAAATAGAAATCCTCCCCTTCTGTCAGCGTATCGCCGATCTTAAAGTTTCCGGTATCGAACAAACCGACCACGTCGCCGGGATAGGCTTCCTCGATCACGTCTTTTTCGCGGGCCATGAAGCTGTAAGGATTGCTGAATCGAACGTCTTTGTCGAGCCGCACATGGTGAAAATACTTGTTCCGCTCAAACTTACCCGAGCAGACACGAAGAAATGCAATGCGGTCACGGTGACGGGGATCCAGGTTGGCATGAATCTTAAATATAAAACCGCTGAATTTGTCTTCCTGCACTTTCACTTCGCGGGCGGTTGTTTCCATATCGCGGGGCTCTGGCGCAATGCGGATAAACGTATCCAGCAATTCCTTCACGCCAAAGTTATTGATGGCACTGCCGAAGAAAACAGGCGCTGATTTACCATTGAGGTAGGGCTCCCTGTTGAACTCTCCATAGACACCTTCGATCAGTTCTGCATCGTCCTTTAAATGGGCGGCGTCTTTCTCACCGAGGAGTTCAACCAGCAGCGGGTCTTTGAGGTCTGATACAGGAACGATATCATCTTCCGTGGCCTTCTGGTTGGGCTTGAACAGCAGCAGGCTTTTATCGTACAGGTTATAAACCCCTTTAAAATCCTTACCCATATTGATGGGCCAGCTCAATGGATGCAGATGTATATTCAGTTCCTTTTCGATCTCATCCATCAGGTCAAATGGGGGCTTACCATCGCGGTCGAGCTTGTTGATAAACACGATCACAGGGGTATCCCGCATGCGGCAGACCTCCATCAGTTTTCGCGTTTGCTCCTCCACTCCTTTTACGCTGTCTACCACCAGGATAACTGAGTCAACGGCAGTGAGCGTACGGTAGGTATCTTCTGCAAAATCCTTGTGGCCGGGTGTATCCAGGAGGTTGATGAGTTTGTCTTTATACTGGAACGACATCACGGAAGTGGCGACAGAGATACCACGCTGCCGTTCGATCTCCATGAAATCCGAAGTTGCGTGCTTCTTGATCTTATTGCTTTTCACCGCCCCGGCCACCTGGATGGCGCCACCGAACAGCAGGAATTTTTCCGTCAGCGTGGTCTTACCGGCGTCCGGGTGAGAGATGATCGCAAACGTTCTTCTTTTCTGAATTTCACTATCGTATTTCATGCGGCCGCAAAGGTAAAGTTTTACGCTCAATGTATCATTAACTGGCCTTTTGGCCATTTTTCACGAAATTTGACGGATGAGGAAATTAGGCATCTATATCATGAACGCATTCAGGCAGGTGGACCGAAACCAGGGCAATACCAGTGCGTATAAGATGGCTAAGGACGTGTACACCACCAGGGTTACGGTGGGCCACGCGATCCGGGACACTTTCCTCCTCTGTTTGGGTGTGCTTTCAGCCGGGTTTGGGCTGAAAGGCTTCCTTCTGCCAAACCAGTTCGTTGATGGAGGGGCCACAGGTATTTCCCTGTTGATCAGCCAACTCAGTGGACTATCCCTATCTGTATTGTTGATCCTGGTGAATATTCCCTTTATCGTCCTGGGTTACGCACAGATCGGAAAAAGCTTCGTGGTCAAAACCAGCCTGGCCATAGGGTTGCTGGCGATCGCCGTTGCCGTGTTCCCCTACCCCGTGATCACGTCAGATAAGTTATTGATCTCCGTATTCGGAGGCTTCTTCCTGGGGATGGGTATCGGTCTTGCTGTCAGGGGTGGCGGCGTGCTCGACGGCACAGAGATCCTGGCGATATATATCAGCAGGAGGACCAGCCTCACCATTGGTGATGTTATCCTGATCTTCAACGTGATCATTTTCTCATTTGCGGCGTATTTGCTGGGAATTGAAACCGCGCTCTATGCAATCCTTACCTACCTGTCGGCGTCCAAAACGGTGGATTTTATCATCGAAGGTATTGAAGAATATACGGGCGTTACCATCATCTCACCCAAATCTGAAGAGATCAGCAACATGATCATCAAAAAAATGGGGCGTGGTGTTACACTGTACAAAGGTTCAGGCGGATATGGGAAAGGCGGGCTTAAAAAATACGACCAGGAGATCGTGTATACCGTCATCACGCGATTGGAGATCTCCAAACTGCAGACCGAACTGGACACCATAGATCCAAACGCATTTACTGTGATGCATTCCATTCGCGACACCAAAGGCGGAATGATCAAGAAACGCGTACTGAAATAGCATTCCCATCCTCCAAATGACCGCGTTGAAAATCGCATTTTTCCGTTCATACTTTGGGCTCCTGTAGCTGCCGCAATGCTCCCTAATTTCGGCGCATGAAAAGGGTGTTGGAAATATTGGGTAATAGCCTCAGACTGGCGTTCCTTGAACTGAAGAATAACAAGCTTAGGACCACGCTGTCTTTACTCGGCGTAACCTTTGGCATATTCTGCATCATCGGCGTGCTGGCCACCGTAAGCAGCCTGGAACAGAACATCCAGAAAGACATCAAGGCACTCGGAAGCAATACGATCTATATTGATAAATGGGATTATTCCGGGGGGCCTGACTATCCCTGGTGGAAATATGTGAACAGGCCCGAACCGAAGTTTGATGAGATGCTACTTCTAAAACAAAGTACCCCGTTAGTGGACAAGATCAGTTTTGTTCTGGACTCCCGGGCCAATCTTGAAGCGGGTAACAGCCTTATAGAACGCGTCGATTTCTACGGTCCAACCGAAGACTTTATCAATATCCAACCATTTGAACTGGCCGCGGGGAGATATTTCTCCAGCACCGAAATGGAGAAAGGCACCTCTAACGTGGTGATGGGTTATGAAAATGCCGAGGTACTTTTTGGAAAGGCGGAAAACGCCGTGGGCAAGCCTGTGAAAATGAAAAATCATAAGGGTACCGTCATCGGCGTGATCAAGAAACAGGGCCAGAGTTTTATTGGCGGGTGGAATTTCGACCGGTGTGTGATCATTCCCTACCCGAGCTTCCGCTTGTTGTTCACTGAAAAATATTCGAGCCCCGTCATCATGGCGCAGGCACGGCCTCAGCTGGATGTAGAAGCATTCAGGGATGAACTGAAAGGGAAAATGAGGAATATCCGGCGGCTGGGACCAAAAGATGCAGACAACTTCACCCTGAACTCGGTGAGTGATTTCAGCAAGTCGGTCAGCGGATTTTTTGCCTCCGTAAGCATGGGCGGCTGGTTCATCGGGCTGCTCAGTCTGATCGTGGGTGCATTCAGCATTGCCAATATCATGTTTGTAACGGTGCGGGAAAGGACCTCCATCATCGGCCTCAAGAAGGCGATCGGAGCCAAAAGGCGTACCATACTGGCGGAATTCCTGCTGGAATCCTCGTTTATTTGCCTGCTGGGGGGCCTAATTGGCCTGATCCTGGTATTTATCCTGACCTTTTTCCTCACCCAGGCATTCGAGTTCCCGGTTTACATTTCCATGAAGATCCTGGGTCTTGCCCTGTCCATTTGCATAGCTATCGGGATTTTGGCCGGCATCATTCCCGCCTCTATAGCTGCAAGATTAGACCCGGTAGTTGCGATTCGATCCAAATAATCTATTTTTATGGATGCTCACGTATGTTTGGACCATCCTGAAGCAGACCATTGAAGAATTCCGCCACCACAAAGTCAGGACCTTCCTTTCCCTGTCCGGTATTGCCATAGGTATTTTCTGCATCATTTCCGTTCAGGCCACCACCGGAAGCCTGGAAAATACCATCAAAACAGACCTCAATAAAATGGGGGTCAATACCATCTTCATCCAGAAGTTCCCTTTCGGCGGTCGTAATTCCGATACCTGGTGGAAATTCGCTTCCCGGCCTACCCCTACCATGAAGGAGGCCGAGTATATCCAGAAACATTCGATGTATGCAAAAAACGTAGCCTACTCCTGCTTCAACAGTTCCAATGTGAGTTATGGTAATTCGATGTTGGAAAATGTGCGCTGGTTTGGGGTATCTGAGGCGTTTGATAAAGTGCAGGAAGTGGAGGTGATGGAAGGAAGATATATCAGCCAGAAAGAATTCAACCAGGGTCAGGCCGTAGTGGTACTGGGATACGAAAATGCAATAAAGTTGTTTGACAAACCCGAGCGGGCCGTGGGTAAAACCATAGAATTGGGAAGATACCGGGCCCAGGTGGTTGGAGTGACCAAGAAAAAAGGCCAGAGCCTCATCGGAGGCTGGGATTTCGATAATGCCGTGCTTGTCAGTGTTGAATTCTGCAAGAAACTTTCAAACTTCCGCAGGCTTGACGGATTCATCATGGTCCAGGCAGCCGACGGGGTGCCCCTCGATAACATTACAGGCGAATTGCAGGGCATTATGAGGGGAGTCAGGCGGCTCAGCCCCCAGGAAGAAGACAATTTTTCGCTGAACGATGTAACCGCTGGTTCCGCATCCATGAATACCCTGTTTGCCAATATCAACCTTGGCGGGTGGTTCATTGCATTCCTCTCGCTGTTGGTAGGCGGGTTCGGTGTAGCCAACATCATGTTTGTATCTGTCAGGGAGAGAACCCCGATCATTGGCCTGAAAAAAGCCATTGGCGCTAAAAAATCAGCCATCATGGGTGAATTCCTGCTGGAATCTGCATTTCTGTGTATTATCGGGGGCACTATTGGGCTGTTGCTCGTGTTCCCGATGACCTTTGTTTTAACTAATGTATTGAATTTCAATATCTACCTTTCCTGGGGGAATATCTTGCTCACCGTTCTACTGTGCGTGGTCCTGGGTATCCTGGCCGGGATCATCCCGGCATCTATTGCCTCCAAAATGGATCCGGTGGTAGCTATAAGGTCAAAATAATTTTTTCGCAATAAATTGATAATGCATACGTTTATACTATTAGAAGTAATTCCCTGATTTACAGGGCTTAAACAAATCCACCAATTTCAAACCTATGCTAAAGCTTATTTATGCAGCCGCGCTTGTCTTGTTTTCATCCGCCGCTTTTCTTTTTTCGAAAGAGAAGGAGGAATTCAATTGTGACCTTGCGATCACAGGCGAAGTAAAAGAGTTGAAAGACGAAACAGGATTCTTTCTGTACATCGAAACGGAAGACAAAAAAATCTACTTTCCGTATATCGATAAGGAAGATATCGTCCTTGCCTCAGGCGCTAAGGTTCGTGTGTGCTACGACAAAACAAATTCAGTGTCGCACGGACAACCCCTGATCAGGATAAATCACATAAGCTACTTACCTTAGCGGCCTATGCCGCTACATATTCTTGCCATCGAAACATCATGCGATGAAACAAGCGCATCCGTATGTACCGATGGCAGGATCGTTTCCAACATCATCACCACCCAGCATGTCCATGAACAATACGGTGGCGTAGTCCCTGAACTCGCCAGCAGGGCCCATATGCAACATATTATCCCTGTGATAGATGCCGCTCTTTCCAAAGCAGGGATCACGGTGAATGCATTAAATGCCATCGCCTTCACGCGGTCACCCGGACTTATTGGTGCCCTTCTTGTAGGCGCAGGTGTGGCCAAATCCATGGCGCTCGCACTGGATATCCCCCTTATCGCGGTCCATCATATGCAGGCCCATGTGCTGGCCAATTCCATAGAAGAGCCAAGACCCCGTTTCCCCTTTTTATGCCTCACCGTAAGTGGTGGCCATACGCAGATCGTCCTTTGCCGATCCGCCCTTGACATGGAAGTCATTGGCCAAACACGCGATGATGCAGCCGGCGAGGCTTATGATAAGTCGGCCAAACTGATCGGCCTGCCCTACCCCGGCGGGCCATTGATCGACAAGCACGCAGCTTCGGGTGACCCGCACCGTTATTTGTTCCCCGAGCCGCAGATCGAAGGACTTGATTTCAGTTTCAGCGGCATCAAAACGGCCATCATGTATTTCCTCCAGGAGAACGTCCGAAAGGATCCAGGTTTTATCGATACCAATCTGACTGATATCTGTGCCTCCGTGCAGGAGCGGATCAACAGCATTCTGCTGAATAAACTCAGGAAGGCCTCGACGCAAACAGGCATCCGCGAGATCTGTCTGGCCGGGGGCGTATCCGCCAATTCCGGGCTACGCAGATCGTTCACGGCCATGGGCGATAAACTGGGCTGGAAAACCTATATACCCCGGTTTGAATATTGTACGGACAATGCGGCCATGATCGCCATGACTGCCTATTACAAGTATCTTGCGGGTGATTTTGCACCCCTTGAAATCTCCCCTGAAGCGCGTTAAAATCGACCAACTTGCCAAACGATCATTTCGAGTTTAAGCAGTTTACCGTGTGGCAATCATCCTGTTCACAAAAAGTAAGCACGGACGCCTGCATTTTTGGTGCGTGGACCGCGCGTTGCGCGCAACCAGGCGGCCCTGTACTGGACATCGGTGCAGGAACGGGCCTGCTGATGCTCATGCTTGCACAGAAACATCCCGTGGCGATCCATGGCATCGAGATCGAGCCGGATTGCTTCCAACAATCGAAGGAGAATATTTCAAAAAGCAAATGGCATGACCGTCTTGAAGTCTTTGAAGGGGATGCAAAGAACATGGATGTACCTGGGCCATATGGACTGGTACTGTCCAATCCACCGTTCTATGAAAACCAGCTGGCCTCCCCTGACCAGAGGAAAAACATGGCCTGGCACAGCAGCAAGTTGAGCCTGGGAGACCTGTTTACAACAGCCGGCGGACTACTGGACAATGGTGGTGAATTTGCTGTCATCGTTCCTTATACCAGAAAGGATGAACTGTCCACATTAGCTGCTTCAACTGGATTTCATCCCAAAAGGTCACTATCGGTAAGGCACACCCTAACTCACACTTTCACGCGGTACATGGTCATCTATACCAGGCAGCCATCATCCTGCATAGATGAATGGCTGGAAATTAAAACTGCTGATGGAGAGTATAGCGCAGAGATGATCCGCCTGATGGCTGACTATTACCTGTTCCTATAGGCCCGCGTAATCTTTCATGTAGAGGTATGGGGCAGTAAGTCCTCCCTGTTTGACGATGGTGGCTTTGGCGATGGCATCCTTGCCTTTCTCCATGCCAAAAAGTTCAGGTAAAACATATTTGATCAGCTGTTCACCAAAATACCTTGAAGCATCCCGGGGTAATTCATTGGGAAGGTTGCCTACTGCCATCACGTCTATGGAACCGGGCAGGTAAGGCAGGGTTTTTTGCAGGGTCTCCCGGTCTACGCCGTACACGGGATCGATGATGCTTTGGTCTCCCAGGTTAATGGGTACTGAGCCATGGGCATCGTCCGTGATATCGGCAATGGTGCAGATACGGAAACCGGGATCTCGAATATCGGCGGGTTCAAAAAGGCGTGGTATGGACTGGTCCCAGTACACGCCATTCATAAGAACATCGGCCTGTTTTGTAAAGGGCAGGAACAACGACCTGTAAAGCTGGGGCTGCTCGTGGAATTCATCGCGCGAGTAGGTCCCTTTCTCCTTGTGGGCATATAATGCTGCGCCTTTCAACTGCACATAAACCGGGTAGGAAAAATCGCGCGCCAGGAATTCATCGGGTTCCACTTCATGGAATCCCATCAGGTTCATGATCTCCAGCACACCATGGGCTACCCTTCCTGAGCCAGTGACCGCCACTTTGATATTGGGCAGCTTTAGTCCGAAATACGTGTGTATGAGTTCACGGAAGCTTTTCAGTTTATATACCCTGTCAAGATGATAAAGCCCCGTTCGCTCTCCATAGGCCATGATCCCGTTATGGGCGCCAACAATGCCGGCAAAAAATCCGAAGCCGATGATACGGGTACCATCGTCGTGTTCCAGGCATTCGTAATCGATCAGTGTAATGCGTTTTTGGACGATGCATTGTAACATGGCCTGGTTAGCAGGTTGCAGCTTCTTGGTGTGGGAAAAGAACAGGTAGGTTTTATCGGCCAACAACTTATCGTACGGCACTTCCTTGATCCCCAGCAGGATATCGCAATCGCTCATATCCTCCTTCACCTGGATGCCGGCAGAAATATATTCCTTATCAGAAAAACAGCGATCGGCAGAAGATTGAACCACTACATTAACGTGGGTGCTGTGTTTCCGTATCCACTTGCATTGGGCAGGCGTCAGGGCCACCCTGTTATCTGTTGGTACTTTCTCTTCACGTATCAGGCCAACTTGAATCATGATCTAAGTTAAGAAACTACGCCGTTTCCCGCAGCTTTTCATTATTCCGACGAAGGTACCTGTCCAGCAGTAGCAAACCGGCGATCACATCCATGAACAGGAAGATGTACATCAGTGGGGATTTCAGGTACTGCCTCCAGTTGACATCATAGTTTTTTAGGTCCACCGTCGGAAGCACATGGCTGCCCGGTTGCGAGAAATCGATCTGGGAAACACCAGAGACCAGGAGGGCAAGGATGGACAGTACAAAGAAGCCGCCGATGCCGAAAACGACTTTCTTATTGATATACGACCGGGTTGGAGGGGCCACCTGGTAACGGGCCACTTCTTCCATTACATTTTTCGAAAACCGCATCGAGGGGGCTTCCATCAGGTCTGCTGAACCAACGAGGGTATTGAAGTCCTTAAGTTCGAGATAAACCTTGTTCCATTCCGGATCACTATGGAGCAACTTCTCAACCATATCCTTCATGGCCGGTGTGGATGATCCATCGATGTAGTCCCAGATGTGCTGTTCTATTTGCTCTCTCGAATACATAACTGACATTTAAATCAGCGATTATATCGCCTCTGATGAATAATCTTTTACAAGTTTCTCTTTCAATTTGTGCCTGGCCCGATGTAGTCTGACCTTTACTGTATTGGCTTCCATACCCATCACCATGCCAATCTCTTCCAGGGTCTGATCACCATTATAAAACAGGGTGATGATCTGGGCATCGTCCGGCGACAGTTGTGCGATGGCCTGGTTCACCCGGTTCACCCTGGTTTTCTGCTCCACCAGGTTGGCGGAGAACGAGGACTCCTGGCTTTCCAGCTGAATAAATGTTTTTTCATCATCTATCGACTGGGTGCTGAACCTCTTCTTCCTCAGGAAGGTGACGCTGGTATTATAGGTGATGGTATACAACCAGGTGCTGAACTTGGAACCACCCTTAAAATCCGCCAATGAACGGTATACCTTAACAAATATATCCTGTGCCACCTCTTCCGCGTCTTCCCGGTTCTGGCAGTATTTCAGCGCAAGCGTGAACACAAACTGCTGATACCTGTCCACGAGTTCCGCGTATGCCTGTTGATCGCCCCTGATCACCCGGGCGATTACCTCGATATCTGTTTCAGCGGACCTCATGTAGCAATTAGACAACTTGATTTGGGAAAAGGTTACAGGATCAATTGGCTAATTGGCTAATTAGCTAATTCCTTTAATTAGGGACCTGCACCAATGAATGAGCCAATGAGCCAATGAGCTAATCAGCCAATCGCATGACTATCAGTAAGTTAAAAAAAACATCCGAGATTCCGTAACCTTTGCGATCGGCGCGTAGTCTGATATTGGGTAAATGATTTCAAGAACAACTTTTAAACCGATAATTATGAACGGTTCAGAATTATTAATTGCCCTTTTAGTCCCGATGTCACTTTTTGCGATGGTTTTCGGACTGGTATATCTTAAAAGCAGGGAAAACATGGTAATGATCGAGAAAGGCATGAACCCCAAAGAATTTGCCAACCGCCCGGCACCTTATCGTAACCTCAAGAACGGTTTGCTGCTGCTCGGCGCGGGTATTGGCCTGGCCCTGGCCTATGTGATCACTAAATATATCCTGCACGATGAAGAGAATCCGGCCCTTTGGTTTGCCCTGATCGGCATCGGTGGTGGCCTGGGACTGATCGCATCTTACAAGATCGAGAAGAAAAAACTTTTAGACAGGCAGATGGATTGATGATCGGCGATGTAACAGAAAGCCGGGCAAGGATGATTCCTGCCCGGCTTTTCCGTTTTTTTTCTTCACGCGAGTTCTATTTCTTAACGCGCTTCGCCAGGTCGTCAAGCGGTATGGTAAGTACCCTTCCCAATGGCTTACCGTTTCGGTAGGTGACTACGCCGAAATGATCGGCATCTTTCGGAATGCTCAGCAGCTCGTTGGCCTTATACTTGGCGGCGTGATGATCAGGGTATGTATTGTCGAACGAGTAATACACATCCAGCCCCTCCATTTCTGTTTCCAGTTTCAGTTGCAGTTTACCATTGGCATCTTTGGATGGAATCACCATGGCATCATAAAAGCTCTTTGCAAAATTGATATCGGCGTTCTCCAGCCTGGTAAAATGGGTTTCTGTTTTCTGTACGAATCGACCCCAGTTTCTGCTTGACTTGGACGACCATAACACTTCGGCCAGCGCAAACGACCTTGGCCACAGCATATACTCCGCCTGCCTGAACGTGGGTACACTTTCGGTCCACAAATTACCCTGTCCCCCGAGGATCATCGCGGGATCAACACCAGCCGGCACTGGTTCAAACTCATATACTTTCTTAAACCGCAACATGCTGTATGTCGGCGGTTCTATCGCAGGATCACCCTGGTAAAGGTCCAAATAGGCGTAGTCTGTAGGGCTCATCACCACGTGGTGATTCTCTTTGGCGGCAGTAATGCCACCAGTCATTCCCCTCCAGCTCATCACCGAAGCCTTGGGCGCAAGTCCACCCTCAAGGATCTCATCCCAGCCCATCAGCTTTTTTCCTTTTTGATCCAACATGGTCTCCAGTCGTTTGATAAAATAGCTTTGCAATTCGTCGGCATTCTTCAATCCATTATCCTTCATCCGTTTCTGGCAGTCGGCACATTTCTCCCAGAATCCCTTGAAGCATTCGTCGCCCCCGATATGGATGTATTCAAAAGGAAATACCCGCGCCACTTCTGTGAATACTTTGTCCAGGAACTCAAATGTAGATTCCTTGCCCACACAAAGGGCATTGTCTTCGATGGTATAGAATTTACAGCCGGGGTTCACTTTATAATTCAACCCGGTTGAGGACAGATAGGGATAAGCGGCGATAGCAGCCAGGCTGTGCCCGGGCACATCGATCTCCGGCATGACATCCACAAAGCGGGCGGCAGCATAAGCGATCAGGTCTTTCAACTCCTGTTGTGTGTAGAACCCGCCGTATGTAGCGGCCTCGCCATCCTTGGGGCACTCCCGCTCCCACCACAGACCGGTGCGAGGCACGCGCCATGCGCCCACGCTCGTGAGTTCGGGGAGTTGCTTGATCTCCATGCGCCAACCCTGGTCGTCCGTGAGGTGCAAATGGAGCAGGTTAAACTTGTACACCACCATCTGGTCGATCATTCGTTTCACCTGGTCGATGGTAAAAAAATGCCGGCTCACGTCCAGCATCAAACCTCGCCAGGGGAACCGAGGCGCATCCTTAATAGTTACGGCCGGAATATTCATGGATCCGTTAGTCGGGATCAACTGCAGCAACGTTTGCACACCATAAAAAACACCGCGTGCTGTTGAAGCTTTCACCAGGGCACCGCCTTCTGAGACCTGCAACTCATAGCCTTCCTTTCCTGCATTGACCTTGGGGTCCAGGACGAGGTTGATCTTACCCTTTGTATAGGTTCCCAACTGCGATTTCAATTCCAACTTCGTGCTGGCCTTCACCATTTCGGTCAGATACCCGGAAAGGAACTGCAGGTCCTTGTGATTATAACTGACGGCAGTAGCGGGTGATAGTTTGAAAACGCCCTTTCCTGCGATCTGCTCCTGGGGTTCAGGGATCACATGCAGGTTCTGGGCCAGCGGAGAAAAATGAAGAACGAAAAGCAGAAGGGAGAACGAAAGAATTTGTTTCATGTAATAAAGCTCTGTTGAACTAAGATAAGAAAATGAGACCTTGAAACCGGACATACCTTAGTTTTGTTATTTAACCGCCAACTCCATGCAAATGAAAATCTATATCAGCGTCCTCTTCCTGTCAATGGCCACCCTGGCATCAGCACAAACGGATAAAGGAGCCCTTATGGCGGGAGGAAGTCTTTCCCTGAACACCAATAAAGGGGGAAGCAGTTTTATCCTCAACCCCCAGCTCGGTTTTTTTGTTGCTGATAACATCGCGGTAGGCGGTGACCTGACCATGGATTTTTCCAAGGCGGGTACGGTGAAGACCAGTGAAGTTGGCGTGGGGCCATTCGCCAGGTACTATTTCGGCAAAAAACAGACCAAGCCTTTTTTGGTAACGTCTGCGAATTATGTCACCCTGACCACCAAATCAACCACGCTCGACGTTAACTCCACCGGCTGGAGTTTCCTGTTTGGTGCAGGCTTTGCAGCCTTCCTGAACAGGAACATCGCCGTAGAGGGCATTACGGGTTACCGCTATGCGAATTATTCCAATACGGAAGGCTCCGGAGGTTTTAATCTGAGCCTGGGTTTCCAGCTCTATTTCGGTCGCGACCTCGTGAAAGACATCAAGAGAACGGTGACTGGCGATTAATCTAAGTTTTAGTCATCCGACTGTTTCAGCAATCCTATTTTTCCCTATTTTTGCACCCTTCGAGCCCAGATGGCGGAACTGGTAGACGCGCTAGACTCAAAATCTTGTT
>Ga0315901_10005644_pt1 | contig 15166 bp, 9 predicted proteins | sample LakEriMetagenome_10_FD_203761 | JGI IMG/M metagenome (GOLD analysis project Ga0315901, IMG submission 203761) | Freshwater fungal communities from buoy surface, Lake Erie, Ohio, United States - Buoy 2 MA116 | ecosystem: Environmental > Aquatic > Freshwater > Lake | place: USA: Lake Erie, Ohio...
GACCCAGCGCAACACACAGGGATACATCGCTCAGTTGCAGGAAATGCAGCCTGTCTCCGCCGGAGAGGGCTTGTTCCAACTCACGGGCGAAACCGATTCTGTGACATGGGCATTATCTGTGAGTCCCGACCATCTTTTTGGAAAGAGCGCATTGGAGTTTCCAACAATGAGCGGCAACGATGTTGGATATCTCCCGACAGAACATTGGAACGTTCACATGGAGTGGCCGCGCACCCACGTTGAAGGAACAATAACAAACAAAAAAACACAGCAGACGTATAACATTGAAGGCCATGGTTACCGAGAAAATGCCTGGGGGCGTTGGAACTTTGCTCTGGACGGGTGGGCTTTTTCGATTGTTTCCGATGAGACTCATCGGGTCCAATGGGCTTGGCAAACATACCATAAATCCAAACAAATGGATTGGCTGGATGTTAGTTTCATAGACCAGGGCACAACAAGGGTACGACGATTCTTTGCAAAGAATAAGGAGCTCAAGTGGACGCTGACAGATTGGTTTTTCGATCGCAAAGCGCGCCAATGCGTTCCAAACGCCTTCGAAATCATTGCACAGGATCAAGACTACCGAATCCGCGCTTCATATGATCTGACAGGCAAGCAAATTCCCATGCTCTCCACTTCAACACCCTTAACAAACATGTATGTGATTATGATTCACACTCCGTACATTAAGGGCGTCATTGAAAATGCCAAAACTGGCGAAGTAGTGACTTATTTTGAAGGGCAGGGAGGTGGAGAATTTTCGACACCACGGAGTCTCTGGAAAGATCTTTCAACGACAGATTGCGAACAGTGGGGCCAGCGATTCAATGCTCTTTGAGAGCTCTAAAAAAGCTGCTGAACTGATGGCAACAAACGCGGCTTAAGTCGCAAAGTAACGCGCTTGAGGATGGTGAATCACCAAGGCAGACGTGCTTTGCTCAGGAACCATCTGAAAGCTTTCTGAGAGCTTGACGCCAATGCGGGCCGAATCCAACAATTTGAGCAAAGGCGCATTGAGTTCCATATCGGGACAGGCGGGATATCCAAACGAATAACGTGAGCCTTGATACCCTTGGCTGAACAGCGCACGCTTGGTTTTTGCATCACGTCGATCGATTCCCAGCTCACGGCGAATTCTTGCATGAATGAGCTCCGCATAGGCTTCAGTTAACTCTGTCGAGAGTCCGTGCAAGTAAAAATATTCAGAGAACTGACTTCCGGAATAGGCCGCGTGTGCATGCTGACTGGCGACGTGACCCATTGTGACCAGCTGAAGCGCCAAGACATCCACCTGTCCGGTTGATTCATGCGCAACAAAATCCGCTATGCAAAGCCGTCTGCCACCTGACTGGCGTGGAAATTCAAAGCGCGCGATGATCTCGCGCTCATCCACCGAAGGAATAGCAGAAGCGGCATTCCATTGCTCCGGATTATACACCACAATTTCGCATGAACCGCGGCTGCAGGCCGGAAAATATCCATACAAAGCCGCCGGATGAAGTGAACGATTGCGAATGACTTGCTCACGTAAACGAGAAAGAGTCGGTAATGCTTTGTCCTGAAGAATTTTATCAAATTCTGCATTGGACAATTGTCCCTGCGAAAAACCCCAGCGGCTACGAATCAGCGCAAAATCATCGAGGAACTCAAAAACATCGCTGAGCGGATCTTCTACCTGACGGACACCCCAAAACGGAGGTGAGGGAATCGCATGCTCACGTCGAACCCACGTACTTTGTCCCTGAGCATCCAAATCAACCGCCTTGTCACCACGGCGAACAACAACAATCCCCTCTGACGCCGCCCATCCACCATCCGCACCCGCAGCAACGGTCGCTCCACCGGCGTCAGTGTCAGCTGAAGCACGACGCCCCGCAAGAAGTTCAGTGACACCACCGCTACAAATTTTTTCCATTAAACGCAGACCGGAGAAGGCATCCTCGGCATAAAATACCGGCCCCGGATACACTGCCTGACATTCGCGCTCAACAAAATCTCGGGTCAGTGCTGCACCGCCAAGAATCACCGGAATTGTGAACCCATGAGCAGCCATGTATTCCAGATTTTCCTTCATGATGACCGTTGACTTGACCAACAAACCCGACATTCCGATCGCGTCTGCTCCTTGGGTGCGATACGTCTCAACAATCGTCTCGATGGGCTGCTTGATTCCTAAATTCAGGACTTCAAAACCATTGTTGGACAATATAATCTCAACCAGATTTTTGCCGATGTCGTGCACATCCCCCTTGACGGTTGCAAGAATGATGCGGCCTTTCTGATACCCTTCTGACTTTTCAATGTGGGGTTCAAGAACTTTAACCGCTGCCTTCATCGCCTCAGCACTTTCGAGCACAAAGGGAAGCTGCATCTGCCCCGAACCAAAACGTTCACCGACGGTCTTCATTCCATCAAGAAGAATATCGTTGATTATTTTGAGCGGAGGATATTGCCTGAGTGCTTCAAGGGCATGCGCACAGATCTGATTCTTACGACCGTCGATAATGTCATTTTTTAACTTCACATCAATCGACAAATGATCGTCACTTGACTGCTGCTCATGCTGCTGCTTCGCATTGGGATCGGAAAAAATCCGCAAAATATCTTTCAGCGGATCAGCAATTTCGGTGCGCTGATTAAAAAGCAATGCTTCAAAAACTTTACGGTGATCGGCGTCGATACGTGCGACCGGAAGGATTTTTGAGGCATTAAGAATTGCCATTGTCAGTCCGCGATCCACCGCATGATAAAGCATCAGTGAATTGAGAATTTGCCGAGGCCAAGGCTTCAGACCAAAACTAACATTACTCAAACCCAAAATTGTCTTCACGCGCGGATAGCGCTCGCGCAACGCTGCAATGGCATTCAATGTCTCAACAGCGGATGGTCTCCATTCTGCTTCACCGCTGCCGAGCGTGAAGGTGAGCGGGTCGATGATTAAGTCTTCCGGAGCAAAGCCATACTCACCCACAACCAACGCATACAGGCGATCGGCAATCTTCATTTTTTCTTCACTGGTTTTTGCCATGCCATTTTCGTCGATCGTCAATGCCACAACCGCTGCACCGTATTCGCGACACAAGTCTAAAATACGTCGCGGCTTTTCATCGCCATCTTCAAAGTTAATCGAATTGACAATGCACTTACCTGGTGCATATTGCAGTGCAGCTTCAATCACCGGCACTTCCGTTGAATCGATCATCAGAGGAATATTCACCTGCGTGACGAGCCGCTTCAAAAATTCGACCATGTCCCGCTTTTCGTCACGTGATACATAAGCCACACAGACGTCGAGAATATGCGCACCCTCTTTGGCCTGCTCCTTGGCAATTTCAACCATCGTATCAAAATCATCTTTCGCCAAAGCTTCACGAAACGCTTTGGAGCCGTTGGCATTGGTGCGTTCACCCACATACAGTGGCCGTGGTTCGAGCGACAAGGAAACGGAACTGTACAACGAGCTCACCGAGCGTTCGTACCGTGCCGGTCGCTGGGGGACATTCAACGCACCACGAACGTCGGCGAGCGCGCGGATATGTCCGGGCGTTGTACCGCAACATCCACCAATAATATTAAGTCCAAAATCCTGACCAATAGCGCGCACACGCTGTGCAAACGCAATGGGATCCAACGGATAGAAGGTTTGGCCATCACGATTTTCGGGAAGTCCGGCGTTGGGCAGGCAACTCACGAACATCGGCGCTGATTCGCACAAATGTGCAAGGTGGGGACGCATTTCATCGGGCCCTGTTGCACAGTTCATCCCAATCACGTCGACACCCAGCATTTCAATTGTCGCGAGTGCTGCCTGCACATCTGAACCAACAAGCATGGTTCCGTTTGTTTCAATGGTCAGCTGAACCCAGATTGGAATTCGCTTTTGAGCAGCCTTCATCGCATTGTGTGCCGCACGAACCGCTACTTTGATTTGACCGAGATCTTGCGCAGTTTCAATGAGAATAGCATCCGCGCCACCAACAATCAGACCTCGCATTTGTTCCAGATAACTACGATAGAGTGTTGCGTAGTCGACCTGCAAAAGTGTGAGCAGCTTGGTACCCGGTCCCACGCTGCCAATAACCCATTTTTTTTCCTTGAAGCTATCAACCACCTCACGCGCGATTTTGACTGCCTGAACATTGAGATCAAAGACGCGATGCTCAAGTCCAAATTCGGCCATCACAATTTCGTTGCAGCCGAATGTGTTTGTTTCGACGGCATCCGCACCGGCACTTAAATAACTCTCATGAATTTTTTGAATCCATTGAGGCCGACGCTCATTGAGAAGCTCAACACAGCCTTCAAACTGAAGGCCTCCATAGTCTTCATTGGTCGGGTTGTTTGCAAAAATCTGAGTTCCCATCGCGCCGTCGAGCAACAGGACACGATCGCGCAACGCAACACTTAACGTTTGATTCTTCATCCGAATTAACTTCCAATATAATCAATGGAGACATCACCATAAATGCGAAATTGACATCCCAGCCGCTCATCGGGCGTTGCTTCAAGAGCGGATAAAAAATCACGCTCTTCGGGAGTGGGAATCGAAAGGTTCTCACCACCTTTAACAATCCGCACGCGACACGTGCCGCAGGTCCCACTCTGACAGCCGAAGGTCACATCTGCACCTGCTGCTGCAACAACATCAGTCAATGGTGTACCTGTTGGAATTTCGACTTCAAGGTCATCGAGAACAAAGAAGACCCTTGCTCTTTTTTGAGCTTTTCCTGCGCTTTGAATGTTTTGATCAGTCATTTGCAATGCACCCTCACTGCGAATCACTTTTTAGATTAACGCAAGTGCCAACTCGACCTGCCCCAGCGGCGCAGAAATCTGCAAACCCTGTACACTCTTTTTAATTTCGTTGATGAGCTCAGAGGCAATCTCAACACCCATCTTTCGCTGATCGTCCGCCGTTGAACAGCTGCGCATCCTCTCAAGAACACGCGGAGGCACATAAACGCCGGGAACTTCATTGGCCATGAACTCCGCATTACGCAAACTGATGAGCGGCCAAATTCCGGCAATGATGGGAACTTTAAACAGCGCTGAAAAATCCAAAAAACGAAACAGACTTTCAGAATCAAAGACAGGTTGTGTAATGGCCCACTGCGCTCCAGCTTCGACTTTATATCGGAAGCGTTCAAATTCTTTGCGCAGATCGGGAGCCACCGGATTGGCACCCACCCCTATAGAAAATCCAGTCGCACGACCAATCGAAGTCCCGCCTAAATCGAAACCCGAATTCAGCCGAGACGCCATGTTCACAAGACCAATCGCATCGATATCGAAAACGGCAGTCGCAGTTGGATAGGGGCCCAATTTCGGAGGATCTCCGGTCACGCAAAGGACGTTTTTCAAACCAAGTCCTGCAGCCCCTATAAGATCGCTTTGAATCCCCAAAATGTTCCGATCGCGGCACGCGTAGTGCAAAACGGTCTCTATTCCTACATTTTGTTCAATCAAACACGCCGTTGCCAAGGCTGACATCCGCGCACTCGCACGCGGACCATCGGGAATATTGATGGCATCCACTCCTGCATTTTTGCAAAGCGCAGAGCGCTCCAACAGCTTTTCTGAATCAAGACCTTTGGGTGGCAGAAGCTCAACAGAGACAACAAACCGGCCATGGGCTAGGGCATGACTCCAACGCGACATCGGTTCGATCAGCTCTTTCAACTCAGATGCTTCCTGTGCACTGGCATTGCCCTGGGTGCTCTTCGTTTCTTTGTGGTCTGCCATTGTCACCGCCGCAGCAGGTCGTGAAGATTCACCGCCGCGCAGCGCAACGCCTTGTCGGACAGCGCCCGCCATCGCGCGGATATGCTGCGGTGTTGTGCCGCTGCATCCACCCAGAACACGAATATCTTGAAGCAAGGCCTGCCTTGCAAACTCACCCATATATTCCGGGCTCGCCATGTAGATGAGCCGACCGTCCACTTGCCTGGGAAGTCCTGCATTGGGTTTCAAGATCAGTGGTTTGTGAGTCGCTGCCTTCAAGCGTTTCGCTAATTCAAGAAGCGGTGCGGGACCATTGCCTCCGTTCACACCCACAACATCCGCACCCCATTCATCCAACTTGCGAACAAACCACTCCGGCTCTGTTCCCAAGAGTGTTTGTCCATCATCATTGGTCGCCATCATTGCAACCACCGGGAATGCGCCCAACGATTTGACGGCACGGATCGCCTGATGAATTTCATTCAGATCGGCAAAGCCTTCGAGCACGAAGAGATCAACGCCACCCTTCTGCAACGCGAGAGCCTGCTCGAGAAAAAAATCTCTGGCTTCATCGAACGAGGTGGGCCCCCATGGTTCAATCCGCACACCCAAAGGCCCCAAACAACCGGCCACCCACGCCACATCCGCCGCAACGCGCCGGGCAATGCTGGCCCCGTGGGTATTGATCTCTGCTAATTGGCCTTCAAGACCATAATTACGCAATTTGACGAGATTGGCGCCCCACGTGTTGGTGGTGATGACCTGTGCGCCTGCTTGAATATACTGCCTGTGAATATCGGCAATGAGCTCGGCCTGTGAAACGTTCACTTCATCAAAAGAACGGTTGATAAACACGCCCTTTTCATAAAGCTGCGTGACAACACCACCGTCAAATAAAAACGGTTGAGAGCCTTCGCTCAGCAATGATAAAAAACGAGAAATACGCTGAGCAGGAAAGCAATCGCTGCTCTCCCCCCCTAAAGGTTGGTGTGTCATAAGGTGCTCCGGGTTCTGCCGCTTTGGACCTACCACGGGCCCTGTCAGCTCAATTGAGCATGTTCGAAAGAAACGACGGGTGCAAGAGGACTTTTGACGTTCGAGGGCCTTTGCGGATTTCCTGCGCGAATTTTTTTTGACCCATCCGGATGGACCCGCCCGCCGTGGTTCGCGATAATGGACAAGCGCCGAAACAAACGGTCATGGAGCCCCAGCTTAAAAGGCTTTACTACATTTAGCAGTTGAGGCTATTCCATGAGAGTTTTTGGAACATATGGACGCTAACAGGATGGTGCGGTGAATGAAGGTTTTTTACGATCCGGTTCAAAAATCTCATGCACTTTCGCATGAAATCATTGCCGGTAAAAGATTTCGTCACCACGAGCGGCGGGCACGCATCGATATCATCAGGCGCCATCTGAAGGCTCACGGGCAATTTGAATTTATTGTGCCTGAGTCACTGCCAATGGAGGCCATGCACGCTGTCCACGATGAGGCTTATGTGCGCTTTCTCGAAAGCTCACAGATGCTGTCCAAAGACGAGGTGATCTGGCCTTACGTTTTTCCGTGCGATCGCCGCGTTCCCGTCTATGAACCTGTCACTGTCTTCACCGCAGGTTATTATTGCTTCGACGTGGGCACACCAATCATGAGCGATACCTGGCAGGCAGCCGTTGCGGCCGCCTCAGGAGCCTACGCAGCTGCTCAGCATCTGAAAAAAACCGGCGAGACATCGTATGCGCTCGCAAGGCCTCCCGGGCATCATGCTGCGTCTGCGCTTTTTGGTGGATATTGTTACCTTAACAACGCTGCGATCGCTGCACAGTATTTGTCGCAATACGGTAAAGTGCTGATTATCGACTTCGACTATCATCATGGCAATGGCACACAATCCATTTTTTATGATTCCTCCGATGTTTTTTATATGAGTACTCACGGCAATCCGGCCATCGAATATCCGTATTTTACAGGTTACGAACATGAGACGGGCATCGACGACGGGACAGGCTTCAACCTCAATTGCCCGCTGGAGCCGCACTGTGGGCCAGAAGAATATTTCAACACCTTCAATCGTGCGATTGAAAAGACGCTCAAGAAAATCGACCCCAAATTTATTGTCTGCTCCTGCGGTTTCGACGTCGCCGATAAAGACCCACTGGGCCATTTTGGTTTGCAGCCCGAACATTTTCACACGCTGGGTGAGATTATACGATCGTTGAAAAAACAAACGGTGCTCATTCAAGAAGGTGGATATCTTGTTGAAAGACTCGGCCTGAATGTCGAGGCTTTTTTAACTGCCTTTCTTTAAATGAGGATGATTGACTGTGTTTTGAAATCGACCTTGATGAGCGCTACAGCTCGGTGGTCGACAGCCATCGCTGGCCAATTTTAATGGCAGTGTCTAATCCGTCAGATGCCCATTCAAGCTGAGGACAATCTAGCGTCGAAACGCATCGGCTCAGTCTCTCCGATACGCTCACACGGACTTTTTCCACCACCGGAGCTAACGCGGGCGGTAGTTTTGACGTCCGCTCAAAGACTTCTAACAGAAGAGGTAGACCGGCACGCGCCACATAAACTGTAGGAGCCAACGTCCCCTCCTTAAAAGACGCAGGATGAATCATCCAACCGCTGCCTCTCAAATGTGTCAAAAAATACTTCATGGAACACACGCGAAGACCCAAGTGATGAAGCCCCGGGCCGCGCTTTTTTAAAGCCTTTAGATATGGTCCAGGTCCGGTTGCCTGGACAAATAATACCCGCGCTGATCGACCAGATTCTCCGACATAGAATTCGGTTGTTCCCTCACTCTCAAAGACTTCCATCGCCTGCAGCGGGAAACCCCATGCACTGGCAAGTTCATGAGTTGCCTTTAGATCAGAGGTGAGAATAGCCACATGATCCAAATGCGGTGCAAAAACCACGCGCGACAATTCCAGTCGATTCAGCGAATCGAGAAAAACCCGCTGCTCGATCGACAAATCATGAAGAGGAAAAACCACAAAGTCGATCTTTTCCTCGCAGTGTCTTTGAAATACGAGTGTCAACATTCGGGACAAATCGAAGCGCTCATTCTCGGGAGCGTCATATTGAATGAGAATATCAATATCGCCTCCGCGGGCGTTTAAATCCGTCCGTGAACCAAACAACCAAGACGAAGCTGCTGCCGGAATCAATGGAAACACCTGTTCGAGAGCAAAGCGTTCCAGAGCATCAAGTCGAAACATGCAGATTGGCCCTATTCATAAAAAAGCCAAGTTTCCGTCTCTGCAAAGCTAAAGCAACAGTCCCATGATAGCGCCGCACATCGCAGACGCAAACAACCCGGCAAACATCGCCTTGAGGCCGAGCGAGGCCAACTCTCCCTTTTTGGCAGGAGCGATACCGCCAATCCCGCCAATCTGAATGGCTATGGATCCAAAATTTGCGAAACCACAGAGTGCATATGACAAAATCAAAGCGGAGCGCTTATCAAGCTGTGCACCATTTTTTGCGAGATCAAGGTAAGCCACAAATTCGTTCAGGATCAGCTTTTTCCCCAAAAGCTGTCCGGCAAAATGCATGTGTTCGGATGATACACCCAAAAGCCATGCAAATGGCGAAAATATCCACCCAAAAATCCACTCGAGTGTTAATGGAAAACCTAGCTTCGCTGTCAAACCACTGACCTGACTCACCCAGCCCAATGCGCCGTTGCCCAAAGCCATCAGGGCAATAAAAGCTATCAACATACCGCCCACGGTAATCGCCAGTTGCGTTCCCTCGAGTGCACCCTGCGCAGCAGCATCAATTCCATTGGTGTAGATCGATGGTCCTTTGAGTGAGACCGCCTGATCGTTCACACGACGATCAGACTCCGGCACCAGAATTTTTGAAAACACAATTGTTGCCGGAGCTGACATGACGCTCACAGTCAAAAGATGCCCGGCGATGTCGGGAATCAGACCGGCCAACATCCCTACGTAGGCCGCCAAAACCCCACCCGCAACGTTCGCAAAACCGCCCACCATGACACACATAATCTCGCTGCGTGACATGTTTTCGATATAAGGCTTTACAAGAAGCGGAGCTTCGGTTTGCCCGAGAAAAATATTCCCCGCTGTTGAGAGCGATTCTGCTCCCGAAATTCCCAGGTAGCGTCTCATAATCCACGCAAGAGCGTTGACGATCTTCTGCATGATGCCAAAGTGGTACAGGACGGCCATCAGTGATGCAAAAAAGATAATTGAAGGAAGAACTTTAAATGCAATAATGTAGTCACCAATCTTTTCAGGCTGAGTCAATGGTCCAAAAACAAAAGCTGAACCGCGATCAACAAAGCCCAGTGTGGCAATGATCGCATCATTTGCTGCAGAAAAAAAACCACTCAATGGTCCAGAAAACCCGAGGGCCGGAATCCCTGCAATCGCAATTCCTAAAATTAGCTGCATGAACGTTGCGATGATCACAGTCTTCCACGGAATGGCGTTGCGGTTTTCGCTGATCAACCAACAAACCGCCATCATGAACAGAATACCGAGAATTCCTGAAAACTGGCTCATTGCATGAGATCCTTCGGACTAGAAGTGAAGAAACCAGAAGAGGGCAGGAACAAATTAATTGATTTCTCCCAAGTGAATAAACAAGGGGCTGAAGAAAAGGGTTGAAGGAGATCCACCCATCTCACCCTCAGGAACCTGCAAACCGAACTGCTGATAATATGTCACCCAAAACTCTCTGTTTTGATCAAAGCTCATCGGTTGAGGACGAACGGGTGTGCGGAGAAAAGAATTTAAAAACTTGATCACAAACTCTGAACAGTAGAGCTTATCGTGTCCTGTCGCATCCAAGTTGTTCCAAAGATATTCATCATCAAATGGCAAACCCAAAAATGATTCATCGAATCTCTGCCTGAGCTCATTTTCACGCGTTGCACTCAGTGCTAAAAATTCTTTCGCACGCAGTTGATATAAATTTTGATTTTTCTGCTTTCGCTTCAAGATCTCGGTCAAGGGTGTCTTTTTTACCTCACCCCATGCCTCATAAACATAACGCTCGGTTGGATTGCTCGTGTTATTTGCAACGACAACCGAATGCGAGTAGGGCGTCCCTGTTTCTTGTTCAATAGCATTGCAGACATAACAATTGAGTGGGACCAACAAGACATCCCCCGCCCGAATGTCTGTGTTTGCGTCCGCAACGACGGGCCTCAAGGAGACAAAAGCCCACAACAGACAGAGACACAACACGGCTTGTTTCAAGACAACCCCCGAACATTTCACGCTTTGCGGCGAGGACATCTGCCACACTCATCTGTCGATGCGGTTAGTTTGGAATACCCTAAGGGTCAAGTGGCTGAACTTTAGTCAGTGATCATTTTTTCTCGGGTCGACTGAAAAAATCCCATCGAATATCGGCCCCTTTAAAATGGCAGACTCCTTGCTCGACAGTTTCACATTCAAAGGAGGTGACCATGCTTGCCCAATGGAAATTCCTCAACGTGCTCTTGCTCTCCTGTTTTGTTTTGTCCTGTGCCCGTCAAAATGACTCTGCAACTAATGACTTGAAGCTCGTCGCAGTGACACACTCGACTGCAACGCTCACTCCTCTTTTGCAAGTGCGGTGTGGCCAGTATGCATCATCACCCCTCAGCAAACTCGCGTGCGACACAACCGCCTTTACGTTCATGACCCGCTTGGATTTCGGCACTCCAAAGGGCAAACCTCCCTTCGAAAGAATAGATCAAAAGGCAATTATACACGGGGTTGCGGCATTCCGAGGAATCATGCGCGATGAAATTCAAAGCGGAAGAGCACAACATTTTCTTGAAATCTTTGGCCGTGAACTGCTCCAGACAAAAGGTCGCGTCTCCGTTTGGAGTTCTGCACTGCTGGCCGCAAACGGAAGCCACACCGATGCCCTCAAGTATTTGGGTCTCTTCTTACAGGACAGTACTGCACAAATGCATGTTTATTATATGAAGTCTGTTTTTGGTGCAGACCACCCAGTTGTGCATCTGGTTTCTTCCATTTTGCGATTCCTCATCATCAACCAAGATCGCATTGACTTTTATCCAGATGGTGTCTCGAGCTCTCGAAAACTCTGGTATCATTTCTATGTTCCGGCCTATGCGGCATTTCTCGCTCAAAACCGCCAGACCAAGCAGAAGATGGAATCATTTGTCGCACATTTGTTTAATGCAGAGTATGAACTTCAAGATCATTTAATTTTCAACAAGAAAGATAAAGAAAAAAATTCCGGACTTTTGGCAAAGCTCAATAGTGTGATTGAGCTCATGACTGAAGCTCACAAAAGAGTTGTGGGATCTTGGGCCAACATTGATCTGAATAAGAATCAAGAAATGCTCCAGGATTTATACCTCGGTTATGCAGGAGGACACTGGTCTATATCTGGAACAGAGTCTCTGCTCGATGAAGCTCATTTCATACAGCAATTTTCAGATGATCCACAGTCATTTCAGAAGTTTTTATTTGAAAAAAACTAACCACGCTGACACGGATTAATTAATTTTAACCTATTTTTTCAGGATTCCATGGTTCGGGCGCATCTCTGCATCCCTATGAGTGCCCCATCAAAGCCGATGCATGAAAATAGTCACAACAGCTTTGTATCCCACGTCAGCTTCAAGCTCGCGTCGCACAGCGATCCGCAACTCTTCAGAAAAAGATTCTTCGCTCCAGTGCGCTTTCCGCTGTGAGCGCGACACATCGCGGAACGATGATTTGACGACCTCGCGCACACGCTCGGGTGCCACATCCACACCACGCACTTGTACTTTGGGTTCATTGAGAAGCCGTGTGAAACTTGAATCTGCGAGAGCAGAGACTTCGACAATACCATTGCGCGCAAGCATGACTCGATTGCGCAGCACATCGCTGCTCCCCAAAATAATTTTATTACTTCCGACGTAATCACGACCAACCGTCCAGCGATCCGTCACACCCAAAGGCTCTGGTCCAATGGTAAGCACGTCGCCATTTTCGACCAAATGACAGTGTTCGGGCGGCACGCCAGCTGACTCAGCAACACGCAGGTGTTGAACGAGATTTCTATACTCACCATGCAGAGGCATGAAGAATTTAGGTTTGACAACAGCAATGCAGTCTTTCAGATCTTCAACGTATCCATGTCCGCTGACATGGACATCAGCGTCTTTACCCGTCAGCACACGACATCCCAGTCGCCAAAACTGGTTAATGAGCACACTGATGGTTTTTTCGTTTCCAGGAATCGCGCGGGCCGAAAGAATAACCAAATCGTCGCCATCAAGTTTGATATTTTCCAGAGTGCCAAAGGCTAACCGATTGGCTCCCGAAAACATCTCGCCCTGTGTGCCTGTGCAAATGATGCAAAGCTGTTGCGGCGGAATCATCTTTAATTCTTCGCTTGAAACAACAAATTGATCTTCGACGTCGCCCATCACGCCGAGCCTGCGTGAGATTTCGTAATTACGCAGGAGCGATCGTCCTGCCAAAAAAACCTTGCGACCGTTCGCGCGTGCCGCATCAAAAATACTTTTAACCCGCCAAATGTTGCTGGCAAAAGTAGCGACCACAACCCGTCCGCGGGCTGATGAAAATAACTGTGTCAAGCTTCCTGCGACTTGCTTTTCTTCCTTGTCACGGCCCTGCACAAAGACGTTGGTCGAGTCTGCAGTCATGAGCAATGTTTTGCGGCCTTGAGTGATACGTGCCAGATTGTCGAGCGTCACCGAGCCCTCGGGAGCCGATCTGTCGACGCGGTAATCCCCTGTGTGGAGTAGGTTGCCATGCCGGGTCTCCAGATAAAGTCCGCACGCATCGGGAATACTATGATTCACAGGAAATGGTGTGACAGCGGCCTGCCGGAAAGTCGTCTTTTGCCAAACCTGCCAGATATGAATCTCCGGTTCAGGCAGCGCGAGACCACGAAATTTTTCTTTAATTAGCTCAGCGGTAAATTCGGTCGTGTAGATGGGACCCGGAAATTCTTGATAGACGTAAGGAAGAGCACCAATATGATCTTCATGGCCATGGGTGATAAGCCAGGCCGTCGGTTGCAGACCACGTTCGCGCACGGCCTCCAGAGAAGGAAAAATAAGGTCCATGCCTGGGACTGTTTCATCTGCAAACAACGTCCCACAGTCGACAAAAAACCACGAATCGTCGACGTGCCACAGCGTGAGATTCATACCAATCTCACCGCATCCTCCAAGAGGAATCACCTGAAAATTTTGACTCATTGATCGCCTTTACCGTGCCATTCGATCGAGAGTATCTCGATTTTCACGCACCAAAAACTTAAAAGGAAACGTAATGGTAATAGCACCATTGACGGGCTTTGGAAAATTCCAGCTCCTGACTTTCTTATCCAAGCAAGAGGTCAGCACAGGATCAGAAATCGTTGTCTTATTTACGCGAGACTTGAGCAATCGTCCGTTTTCAGCAATGGTCCAACTCCAGACAATGGTGCCGCCCAAGCGGGGGTTGCGCGCGAGCGCCGCATCATAACACGCCTTTACCTCGGGACTCCGACTACGAACAAATGTTTCAACGGCAGCCAGACTGATCTTGGCAACGGGCTTGGGGGCCGGCGGAGGCGCTATCGTTCCTAACGAGAGCTCCGCGTTTTTAAACATCTGCGCTTCGCCGCCAGCAAGAACCTCCTGCGAGGGAAGAGTGAGAATACTCGCGAGAGTTAATGATTCACCCGACCAAACCAGCGATTGCTGTCTTTCGTCTTTTTGCTGATGGCTGTGCTCGCCTGCCAACGTTCTCTGTTGTCCGGTCATACCGATTTTTTGCTTCTTGCGAGCCAGTGCTGCATAGCTCTCTGCCGCGCGAAAATTCTCTCTCTCGTCGAAAAATGCCTTTTCCGCCAGACGAAAGAACAAACCTTCTTCTTTGGGAGGATCAAAGATCTCATGAATCTCGGCTTTTTCTTCTTTAAAATAATTCTTCATATAGATATGTTCGACTTCGAGCATCGAAATGGCGGCATCACGGGTTCTGTCCATCCGCGCCAGACGTGCCCTCACACGCTCGGTGATCGAACCGGCCTGTTTACCAGCAACCGTCACCTGCAGGGGAGCATACTCCTTTTGTCCTCTTAAAAATGATCCGGCAACTGCCGTGTCCCTCTGACGTTCGACCTGCTGCCATTTTTCGTTAAACTGCGCTTGCCAGCGCTTCAAACGCTCGGACGGATCCTCTGCAACACTTAACCCTTTGAGAACCGGAATACGCGCCTCATAAATACGGCCATCCTCTTCGGATTGCCATTTTTTGCTCAACTCATCGACCCATTGGACGGCCTGACTGACGATGGCATTCGATTTGAACTCGCTGGCAAACGCCCAAGGAAGAATTTGAAAATGATCCGGATGTATGATCTCCGCTGCCAACGAGGGTGACAAATCACCCAAACCTGAAAAACGATGAATGGGTGCCTTGTTTAGCCACGCCAG
>Ga0315901_10005646_pt1 | contig 15161 bp, 27 predicted proteins | sample LakEriMetagenome_10_FD_203761 | JGI IMG/M metagenome (GOLD analysis project Ga0315901, IMG submission 203761) | Freshwater fungal communities from buoy surface, Lake Erie, Ohio, United States - Buoy 2 MA116 | ecosystem: Environmental > Aquatic > Freshwater > Lake | place: USA: Lake Erie, Ohio...
GACCTCGCCTTTTTTCTTGCGCTGTTTCATATAGTCAATGAAGTCCGATGCTTTGTACAGGACTTTACTCTGCGGCGAAAGCATAGCCGCAGTACTTACGAGTGAGTCAGGCGTCAGTTTCACAGAAGTCATCTTAGGCATCTGTGCCTTCTCAGACATCTTAGGTAGAGCCATCTGCACAGATTTGGGAGTTTGTGACGGAGCTACTGAATAGACAGCCTTAGGGGCTTCTTGTCCCGGCAACACATTACCTGTACTAATCGCAGCATTTTCCATGCGGCGGTTGTACGCAGCAAAACGCTCATCACTAAACTTCTGAGCTTCGGCTTTCTTGGACTCGCCGTAGTATTTAACTTCTCCGGGCTTTGCAATCTCAGGCATTGCTGAAACTCTAGCAGCCTCACCAAACCCAACGGTTGGAGCTTTTGCCTGTGCTTCCATTGTGGTGTCGTATGGTGTGTACACCAAACCTTCACCATACTCACTCCATGATTCTTCACGGGGTTTAGTGACAGTCACATCACGTTGCCCACGACCAAATCGTTCCTTGATAGTTACAGGAGCACTATACGCCGTACCTGCTGGGCCAGCTTTACCAGCCTCGTCCACATACACAGTACGAGTTTTCTGAGTAACAGGACGGGTATCGACGACTTCACCGCCCGCAGCATATCCCTTGACGGGAGTCTTGTTGACTGTCAGTTTGGGATTTGTACTGCTGTGGGAGAGAACCTTCGCCATTTAGTCCTCCGTCTCAGTATCAGGACGCTTACTGGTCTTGTACTCTTGAACTTCCATGATGTCCTCGATGGTCATCACAGGTTGTTTCCACTCCATCGGTTTGTACTCTTTGGGTTTGCCAGCCAAGCCGCTAGTGTCCATCTTCTCGTTGTCTGAGAAGATAGTGTAGTCCTTGTGATGTTTGACCTTGACCATGCGTAGCCTCCTGTTCGTCACACTACTATATATTGTAATGTGGACATACCAAGAAGTATACAGGCTGTCAAAGTAATTCGACAAGAAAAATGTGCCCCCGGGTATAAGCCGGAGGCACAGAACCCACTGAAGGAGGTGTGGGAGGTGACAACTGCCGCTGCAAAGAAAAGCGACACTGACATCATATCAAGTCCAGCCCATGCTTGCAACGGGCTTAATTTCCCGGCGTTGGGGTAAATAATTCCCCTCGCCAACGGAGGCGATATGGAGCATGAGGTATTGTAACGCTTCGGCTACGTGGGAGTGTTTATTTTTTTCGATGTCGCCATCGCCTCGGGGTTTGTACCTATATCCGCCCATCATCGCCGCTTTCAACTGGGTGCATGACGGGTCGAGTAGAAAGGCCGGGTCGCCATCCACCTGACGCATCAGGTAGTCATCGACGGCATTGATACGTGCAGAGATGTTGTTGGTTCTTGCCGGAATGACTTTGAGTCCTTCGGCTTTGATGATGTCAACGGCTGACCGCTCGTCAGTCTGCGCCCGCTGGATACCAGCAGGGTCAGTGACCACCAATATGGGAGCACCCCCGAACCGCTCGTATATCAGGGGCTTGAGCATAGACCTTACAAATCGCTGTACGCCCATGTCAAAGCTGACCGCTTCCGCCAGCAGGATGGCACGACCACGGGGGTCTTGCTGTCCGATGACAGCGGCTGGGGTAAGCCCCAAGTCCATCCCAACGATAATGGGTCGAACCCCATTGTTGATATGGCGAAGCCTCTCTCTAGCCATATGGTAGTCCGGCCTGAAATACTTGTAGACTGGCATACCAGCCGAGGAAAGCCCGTACTCACCGTCGATGTATACGCGGACGTATTCTTCTGAACGGCCTTGAGTATCGTAGTATCCATCGGGTAGGTTCTCGATGTTCTCTGCAAAAGTTGAGCGACCGGACGGTTGTTTGAACACCGCCCACCCGTTGTTATTGGGAGATACGCCATCTTTCGGGTCTAAGCCTTCCATTTGATAGTACCACCACGTATCCATCGTCGGTGGGTTAGTATCGCCCCACATACCGTGCCATGTCGGCCCGCCATCTTTCGCGGACGGAAAACGACCGATACGTTTGGACATCGCATCCACAATATCGGGGTGGATGTCCCGGCACTCGTTGAACCATGAGAACGTCAATTCCAAGGAGTTCAAGTTGGCAACGTCGTCCGCATCGTCCAGTGCACGGAACATTATCTCGCACTCTACATCCCCTACTTTGAAGAAGTACGTCTTGGTCGTGCGCATGTAGTCGCCGCACTGCCCCGGTGGGAACCAGTCCAAGAACGTCTTGATTGTTGTGTCCTGCAACTGGCGTGCAGTCTCACGCACAATCGCCGCCCGTGTTTTGCGTATACCCTGCGCGTTCGGAGCCTGCATACTGGCGCGGCGCACAATCTCAAACGACGAGGTTACCGACTTACCAGAACCGACTGGCCCCATGAGCACACGCATCTTGGCGTCTGACTCCATGAACCGCTTACCAGTTGGCGGTGGTGTATAGTTAATGTTCAGCATGTTGTACCTCCACGAGCATGACCCAGAACTCGCGGCCCCGGCGTTTGTGCTTCACGATTTTTGTTTTGTAGGACAACCCATATTCCCGCAGGGCTGTCTCCATATTATGCGCTTCACTTGCACTGACGAAGCGTGCAGCTTTCATACCCTCGAACGTAAGGTTAAACTTACTCTCCAGATGCAATGGCAGCGACATCCGTCACCTCTGTGGTATCTGCCTCGATGGTGCGGGCGTCATTAGGGTTACTACCTAGATTGATGGTGATGCGTACGCCGCCCCCGCCTCCTTCCACAACCGCCTCGTTCTTAGGCTCCAGACCACCCCACTTCACAGTGGATTTAATCAGGTCGGCTTTTACAGCAGGGGAAACTGCTGGGTCGTGAATCAACATCCAAGAAGTTGTCAAGAGTTCTTCCGCTTGGGCGCGGGCCTTGAGTTTGAATGTCAGACCTTTCTCGCGCACTTCCTCGCGGTAATGCTCGACTTTCTTGAGGAACACTGGGTCAGCGTTGAACTCAAGGATTTCGGTAGCCGAGATTTTGTGGCGGGTCATGACTTCTTGCAAAGTCTCCCCACTGCCCTCTAGGGTAAGAGCAATGTCGAACGCCAACCTATCTGACCATTTCGTGTGGTGTAGTGGTAGGGTATCCATGCCCCGAATATAACACGGCAACTTACTGGAGTGTCAAGCACGGAATAACTTATCAGTCGGGGGTTTTTAAGTTTATAGTGAAATTAAGGAAGTTATCGGAAAACGCTAACTTTACACGTTCCTTTTTTTGGGTCTTGCTTTATGAGGTTTACTATATACAGGGGGGCGGTGCAAACGCCAGTCCATGTCCCCCTCGTCACCCGCTCAAGCGAGCAAGCCAGCGACAGCCGAACCGCGCCCACAAACGCCTTGATTTCAGGCGTATTTGACATTTCCGTCAAGTCTGGCAATCTAGAACTGTCGATGCAGATGCACCGATTCAGACGCAAGTCTGATGTTCTTTAACCTTGTTAGGAGAAAACCATGAGTGAACGCACTCCAACCGCTAAGCGGTCGATTGCCCCCGTAACTGTGACGGTTGAAATCACAGCCACCCGTATCAACGAGAACGGTACGCTCTCGGGAATTACGGCAAAGGTTGTGAAGCAACCAGTCAAGGGTAACGAGTTTAAGACCTCGGTTCCCCCAATGGCAGGCGGAGCAATCTACCTCAAGGCTCTCAGTCTCGAAGGTCTCCAAATCCTAGCGGATAACGAGCCAGCGCAGGCAGCAGCCAAGCGGAAGTTGTTCTAAGTAGTAGGAGCCGGAGCAATCCGGCTCCCTTTCTAACCGCACAATGAAGGAGAATTCCATGAGTGCAAAGCGCAAGCAAGAGTCCTATCGGTTCGTGGTCAAGTGGATAGAAGGCGATTCAATCTTCTTTCGCTGGTTCAAGCGTGATAGATACGCTGTACAGTTCCAGCAAGAGTTGATTGACGACGGAATCCCACCCGAGATGATTCGGATTCACATGAAGTAACCCAAAGGAGCGGAGCCGAAAGGCTCCCTCCCCTAACTTTACAGGAGTTTAACATGGAAAAGTTCTGCGAGAAACACCCCGAAGTAGCAGCAATCATCATTGCACCAGTGTTGTATGTGTTGTTATGGTTGGCAATGGCACTGTTCTGAACCACAAGCCCGGCGAAAGCCGGGTTTTTTATTGTCTGAAACTTTACATTTTATGTATATTATATATAAACCATACGCCGGGGGGTGCAGGCATGGCAGTTTAGCGGTGCAATAGCGCAGTAATCTAAGGGCTAAGGCAATAATCTAACTTTACATGACATGTTTTAGATTGTTGTAAGGCCTAACTTGACACCAGTAAGTGGTTGATTCCATTGGGAATAGTGCCATGAGAGAGTGTAAACAATCTAAATAATCTAAATAATCTAAACAATTTACACATACGCCCTTTCATGGGAGGATAAGACTGTAAAGTAAAGGAAGGCGGGTGCTTGTAGTGCTGTGTTGTCACCGTAACTTGACTAGATTATTTGCCTCACATAGATTATTCCGCTGTAAGTTGTTGATTCTTTTAGGAATTCCTAACAATCTAAGTTTTGTATTTGACAGTTGTCTTTGTCTCTGGTATTCGCGGTGTTAGATTATTGCCTGACCTTGTATAATTACAAAACTCAGCCGACCCCTCGAAGTTAGTGCTCGCTCACTCGAAAACCCACGCCCAGCCTGTGTTTGCGTTTTTTCGTGGCTCGGGCAATCTGACCCTGACCCCAGCAACACCGCTGTGGTGTCAAAGATGTAATGTAAACTTAATCAACTTCAGGAGAATGTTATGCAAGCAACAGTGAAGAAGTCCATCAAGCCCGTTACCTTTACCATTACTGTGGTAGCCAAGAAGGTCAACGAGAACGGTACATTCAGTGCCTTCGAGGTACAGAGTGTCAAGGGCAATGTAAAGAACAACACCTTTAAGGTAGTAGCACCTCCACAAGCAGGTGGTGCTCTGTACATCAAGTGCGAAACACTTGAAGGCTTAGAGATTATGCAAGAAGGTGCAGTATCCAATGCACCCAAAGCCAAGTTGTTCTAACTTGACAGGGCAGAGTAACCCTCTGCCCTACTTCCCACAACTTATTGGAGGATATATGAACCAATCAGACTTATCAGGCATACCTCGTGTAGCCAATGCCAAGTGCAGACAATTCGTGAAAGACCGTGAGCCATTCAGGGGGAGTAACCTGTATGGCATTTACTCATTGGTTGACACAGACAACGAAGTTTACACCGTGTATTCCTACGGTGACCACTACCCCATGTTCATCTATGCCAATGGCATGTGGTTCGAGAATGAGGACAAGTACAGCCGCTCTACCTCAAAGCATCATGGGCAAGCACATCCTCATGTCCCTACCATCCTACTGTCAACACGATGGATGCAGAGACTAGCCAACAACGGCTATCAGGGGATTGCCAAAGAGCGCATCTTCAACGAACCAGTGGAGGCTTAACATGGAAGATTATCATTTGCCAATCTGTACAAACTGCTATGCCGTGAGGGTAGAACCTCAACGCCGATACATGCCAAGACCCACATGCTTACGGTGTGGTGAGGAAGTAGCCAAGCAACGCAAGTTTACAGTGGCTTGTAACAACAAGCAGGGGTATGAGTTAATCACTGACCCTACCCATCTCAAACAACTTAACCCAAAGAGGACAACATGAGGAAACTGCTTAACCTTTTCGTCACAGCCATAGCCACGCTACTCATTGTCGGTACTTTCGCAGTACTGCTCATTGAGTGGATGGCAGGTTGTGGCGAAACCTATATTGATGCTAATGGGGTACGGCATCAGTATGAATGTGTGTTTATCCCCCAACCAACTGAAAGGAAATAACCATGAAGCGACTATTTGCCCTCCGTGATAGCCGTGGACAACTTGTCCGACACGAGGAAACCAAACAACCGATGTACTTCTCGGACAAACAAGCGGCACGAAACTACCGCAGTAAGTTGACACAAGAAATCAATGTGTACTTCGTGACCTACGGCGTTGACCATAAACTTTACAAAGGAAACTAACATGCGAGCCTCATTGCTTAAAGACACAATCCGTTCCACCTTCCCCATTCAGCGTACGCTCTGTATCGAGGGTAGCCCCGGTGGTGGTAAGACAACCATCGTGCATGAAGTTGCACAAGAACTTGACATCCCAGTTATCGAACGACACATGCCAACCATGCTTGTCGAGGACTTCGGTATCCTGTTCCCTGAGGGTGATGGTGGACTGAAGTACAAACTGCCCGACTGGTTCCCAGTTAAAGGCAAAGCACCTGAGCAGGGTATCCTGCTGTTCGATGACCGCAACCAAGCCAATGCTGACCTGCAAAAAGTCCTAGCCAACATCTGCCAAGCCCGTACTCTGCATGGCACACCGATGCCTGATGGGTGGCAAGTCATTTCGACAGGTAACCGACAGGCAGACAGAGCAGGTGCAAACCGTGTGCTATCACACCTTCGCAATCGTGAGACTGTGGTGGAACTCGAAACGCATCTCGATGACTGGACTTCATGGGCACTTGACCATGATGTAAAGCCTGAAGTAGTGTCGTTCATTCGCTTCCGTCCTGCCTTGCTACATGACTTCGACCCTCAGCGTGACCAAAACGCTACGCCTCGTTCATGGGTAGAGGGTGTGTCCGACATCCTTGGCATGTGCCCTGCTGATGCAGAGTTCGAGATGTTCAAGGGTGCAGTCGGTGAAGGTGCGGCGGCTGAGTTCGTAGGCTTTCTGCGTATCTTCCGTAAGTTGCCCAACCCTGATGCAGTCCTGATGAACCCGACTACTGCTGATGTACCTAGCGACCCTGCCACCTTGTACGCCCTGAGTGGTGCTATTGCAGAGCGTGCTACTGAGAACAACTTTGAGCGTGTTTGTACTTATGCAGAGCGTATGCCTGCTGACTTCTCCGTGCTCACGGTGTCCTATGCCTCACGCAAGAAACCCGAACTGGCTAACACGCAAGCGTTTACCAAGTGGGCAATGAAGCATCAAGATGTATTGTTCTGATTAACCAACCGAGGGGCATCTGCCCCTCACCACAGAAGGAGTGACTACTATGAATCTGAGTGACCGTGCCCTACTCGTGCAGTTATCCGTATCCCAATGGACTGCTCGTAAGTACGACAAGAAAGCAACCCAAGATGTTGCCTCAACCTATGGGACAACCACCTCAGCAGGGCGATACAACAAAGCCTTGCTACCTGCCAACGACATGCTTGACCGTGTGCATAAAAAGACTACGCACATTCGCACCAAGTTCTATGAGAATACTTTACCTTGGGGTATCGAGGGAACCATGATGCTACCGTCAAGCAATTACCTGCAATTCATGACCGACTTCCGTAAGGAGAAGGGTGAGTGGCAGTACCTTGTAGACCAGTTCGTAGGTAACTATGACCAACTGCGACTGGATGCCAAGCGTATGCTCAACGGACTGTACAACGATGCAGACTACCCCGATGAGGTAGAGATTGCCAAGAAGTTCAAGATGGACATGGCTATCTTCCCAGTACCGAACACCGACTTCAGGGTGTCGATTGCTAGTGACGAGTTGACACGCATCCAAGAAGATGTTGAGCGTAGAGTTGCAGAAGCACAGACCGTAGCCATGAAGGAAGTATGGGACAGACTATACGACCGAGTAAAGCACATGGCTGAGAAGTTGGCAGACCCCAAGGCTATCTTCCGTGACACGCTAGTGGAAAACACCAAGGAACTGTGTGCCCTACTGCCACGGCTGAACTTTATGGATGACCCCAACCTAGAAGCCCTGCGTGTACAGGTTGAAGGTGCGTTGATTAAACACCCTGATGCCTTACGCAATGACCCCGACCTGCGCCGTGACACGGCAGTAGAAGCCAAGCAAATCATGGACAAGATGTCCGTATTCATGAAAGGAATCTGAGATGACCCCAGTACCCAACCATGCCAACAAGGAACCGCTAAACCAAGCGGACGAGAAGGCAGTCGAGCGACTGCTTGCCAAGGCTAGGACTGCCCTAGTCCTTGAGCATCCCTTCATTGGCAACATTGCCTTGAACATGCCGTTCAAGTCCGACTACTCTATCCGTACTGCCATGACCAATGGCAAAGAGATACGCTACAACCCACACTTCATGAAGGACATGGGTGATGAGGAACGCAAGTTCGTTGTAGCCCACGAGTGTATGCACCCCATGCTCGACCACAACTTCCGTAGAGGTGAGCGTCAACACAAACGATGGAACAAAGCAGGTGACTATGTGATTAACCAACTGCTGACTGATGAAGGTATCGGCAAGATGCCTCAGTTCGGTTTGCTCAATCCCCAACTGTACCAAGCAGGTAACCAAACGACTGATGGTATCTACAACTTGTTGCCCGATGAACCCGATGACGGTTCAGGTGGTGACGGTACTGAAGCAATGGATGACTGCGCAGATGGTGGCGGTAGCCCTGCTGAACAGGCACAACAACAAGCCGAGTGGAAGGTGCGTGTAGCACAAGCGGCACAAGCCGCTAAGATGATGGGCAAGATGTCCTCAGGACTTGAGCGACTGGTCAACGATGTGCTTGCACCCAAGGTAGATTGGCGTGATGTGCTTCGCAAGTTTGTCGAGAAGTGCAAGAGCGACCAACGCTCATGGGCTAGACCCAACCGCAGGTTCTTGAGCCAAGGGCTGTACTTGCCTAGCGTATCAGGTGAAGCACTCGGTGAGATTGCCATTGCAGTAGACTGCTCAGGTTCGATTGACGATAAGACTATCGCTCAGTTTGCAGGTGAGATTAACGCTATCAAGGAAGATGGCAACCCCACTTGTATCCATGTGGTGTACTTCGATAGCGAGGTATCACACTACGAGAAGTATGGTCGTGACGATGACCTTGACATCAAGGCACACGGCGGTGGAGGTACTGCCTTTAGCCCTGTGTTCCGATACTTCCAAGACAATGACATTGAGCCAGTCGCTTGTGTATTCTTGACTGACTTGTGTTGTGATGACTTCGGTGATGTACCTCAGTATCCTGTACTGTGGGTATCTACCGATGAAGGAACCGCACCATTCGGTGAGGTAGTGATAATGAAATAGGAGGATATATGAACCTGATGAAGTGGATTATTCTTGGTGCAGTACTCGGTGCAATAGGTGGGTACATGAGTAGCGGTAACTCGCAACCCATATGGGGTTCAGCGAACTTCAACAACTCACCGTTAAACTACAACAACTCGTTGATGAACTTCGATAACTCGCCGTTCAACTACAACAATTCACCGATGAACTACAACAACTCACCGACAAACTACGGTGCAACGAATGGTGTGTATGACAACAACGGTAACCGTATTGGCTACACGACTGTGACACCGCAAGGTGTTGTCAACATCTTTGGGAATGATGGCAACCGTATGGGATTCGTACCTGCCCCTGTTCCTGTATCACCACTTGTCCCTTTGAGGTAAGCCAATGATTACATACGCAGAACTGTTCGCACTCTTAGTATTCGGGTGCATGGCAGGGTACATCATGTACCTACAACATCAACTGAGCAAGGCAATGAGGGCAGGTGAACTTCTTACCATGATTCTGCATGACATTGCTTGTGGTGAAGTCGAGATAGAAAGGACTGACGATGGAATCCGTATCATTAAAGACAATAGACAAGCATCGCCACATAAATGTTGACGGCATTGACTGGTGGGAATACATCTATAACGACTTCACCGAGGATATGGAACAGGTGGGTATTGATGTAGACAAGATGTACTTCTCAGGCTTTTGGTCACAGGGTGACGGTGCTTGTTTCGAGGGACGCATTGGTGATACCAAGTTGTTTCTCGACAAGCACTTCACCCCGACTGACTACCCCATGATACGCAAGTTGGTGAGTAGTGGTGGTGCAATCACATTCAAGTGTACCCACCGTGGTCACTATTACCATGAGAACTGCACATCGTTTGATGTGGACTGTGACTTGTTTGCGTATGTGATGGACAAGCCAACTGACTTCCACGAACAAGTTGTGGAACGGATGGATGAGCAACTGGATTTAGAGATGAATGATTTTGAGAAGGCAAGTGTAGAGATATTCAAGAACTACATGCGGGACTTGTACCGCAAGTTGGAAAAAGAATATGACTACTTGGTAGGTGACGAGGCGGTGAAGGAAACAATCATCGCCAATGAATTACAGGAGGTAGACGATGACGATTGATGAAAAGCAAATGGTAGTTATGGCAATACATAATCTTGTGTTTGTCATTGAGCAACTTGCACCCGATTCAGAGTACGCAGAGATGTACGGTATCCCCGAGGTGCAAGAGCAAGCAACCAAAGCATTGAACATATTAACCAAAGAAGGAGAGTGACATGGCGACAGTACGATTCAGCAAAGAATTGCAAGACGAGATTATCAAACGAGCAAAGGCAGTATTCGACAAGCAGTTGGAGACTGCAAAGAACTCACGACCAAACAATGAGTGGGCAGATAAGATTTACACGACACTCTTTGGACAACATGTTCCTGCATTGAACGCAGTACCGCAGGAGTTCCTGTACATGGTAGACAACATTGAAGTTGACCGTGTAGGTAGTGCTAACTGTGGATTGCGCTTTGACTTCCCTAGCAAACGAGCATGGGTTCGTGAGTTCACAGAGAGTGAGTATGCCAAGCGAGCCAGTAGTTATAGCAGTAACAGCATCACACTCAAAGACCACTTGGTATGGGGTGAATTGTTTGTTGAGGTCAAGGAATGGCAAGACCGTATCAAGGCAGTCAACACCAAGCGTGATGAGTTCGTTGCCCAAGTGCAGAAGATTATCACGGCACATGCAACCCTAGCCCCTGCCCTCAAGATGTGGCAACCCTTGTGGGACTTGATTCCCGAGGAGTACAAAGAGCGTCATCGCAAAGTGGTCGAGCGTGAGAAGAAGGAACTCGCCATTGATGTAGACCTATCCGCTATGACTGCCGCAGTTGTAGCCCACAAAATTACACGATAAGGAATCGACATGAGAACAGACAAACTTTCCTACCAAGAAGTTCATGAATGGTTTAAGAAAGCACGAAACCCTGAGAGTGGCAGACCTGTGCAGTCATGGGCACGGATGTATCAGGTCGGTGAGAACTACGAACTACGCCTTGGTAGTACTGTGGTCGGTGTCTTTTCACCTGACAACAAGTTTACATTTAAGATGACTGCGAACGAAGCAAGAAATTGTAGTGTGACTTTGAGCCAAGCACTACAACGAGCCGTCCCATTTGTGTGGGTGCGTAAGGCTATGGGTAGATATGTAGTCAAGCCTACTCCACAGTTCGAGAAGTTTAAGGAGAGTAATCCTGACCAGTATGCGTGGCATTACTTCAGCCAACAAGAAGGCTACGAAGTGTTCGATGGACTGTGCTTTGACCTCAATACTTATGAGCCTGTCAATGCTCGTGTTCCCTTATCCAAACAAAAGGTAAACAAGGACAACAAGTTGGAGTGGCTACGAGCCTTGCGTAAGTTCAAACTTGCAGTAAAGATTCGTGCTCGTATGGGTGTACTTGAATCGCTTATCCAACAAGTAGATACCGAACGCAATGGACAGAATAGATATAGTTGGGAACAACCCGATTGGAACTCGGACAAGTGGCAAGATGTGTTATACACTTCTATCAAATCAAGCGAGTGTTCCACAGACTTACTGAAAGGGTTTATCAAGTCAGTAAGGCGTGGCTATTACTCATCCACAACAACAGTCAATGAAGTGATAGATGAGGTAGATAAGATATGTACCACATACAGTATAGACCTGCGCCGAAAGTTTGGGGTCTACGATGAAATGTCCGACATGCAAGGCACGAATGAAGTGCCTCGACACACGGTGGGAGGACAGTAACAGTAGCACCACACGCAGATGGAAGTGTGATGCTTGTCAGACTAGGGGTAAAACATCCGAGACATGGTTGTTTGCCCCTATTCGAGAGCAACCCAAGAAGGGTAAGCCCAAGAAGTTATCAGAGATTGACAAGGCGGTGAACCGTATTAGCGATGCGTTGTACGGCGGTAAGACCAAGCAATCCAAAGAGGTCAAGCACAAACCACCGAAGTCATTGTTTGATGATGTTGATGAAGATAGTGGTCGGTACTCAGACTATGGTGATTTGGGTATTGACATTCCTCGTGGTGATGATTGGTAAGGAGATGACTATGGACATACAAAAGCGTGATGGTTCTTACGCATACTTCATTGGTGGTGTCGCCTATGAAGATGATGGTGGATGGAGTAAGGATGTATGGGATGCCGCATGGCAGGAACAACAGAAAGAAATTGATGCGTTGAACGCTCGTATCAAGATGTTGGAAGAAGAAGTAGCGTTCGTTGAACATGGATACAACCGTAAACCTGAAGGAGAAATGAAATGAAAAAATCTAAATCAATGAAAGTGGCAGAGTATTTCTTGGCGAACCCAAGTGCAGTACCAAAAGAAGTTGGTGCAAAGTTTAAGGTGGCTATGCCATCGGTGTATGGGATACGCAAGCGTGTGCTTAGTGGGTCTATGTTGGGTCGTGTCAATGACCAAATCACTGATGCCGTAACGCAGTTCAAGCCAAGCACCAAAGCTGATGCAATTCAAATTGGTGGTGACCACTACAAGAACATGGGGGTACAACCTTGGAAGGCTATGGAATCTTGGATGACACCCGAACAGTTCGCAGGATTCCTACGGGGTAACGCAATCAAATATCTTGCACGATGTGATGCGAAGGGTGGCATCGACGACATCAAGAAAGCCAAACACTACATCGACAAACTTATTGAGGTGCGTGAAGATGATTGAAGCCATTTGGGAAATCTTTAAGTGGGCGATGTTCTTACTCGGATGCCTTACCGCATTGGGTGCAGTCGCCGTCCTCACATTTATATGGATGCAAGACCGTGACTAACTACGAGTTCTTTGACTACGCAACCATCATGTTGCGCATGGACAAGTTGAACAAAGAAATCCATGAGTGCCTGTTGATGCACAAGTATGCCGATGCTCGTGTCAAATCGCAGGAACTTTTATTCCAAACTCGGCTATTGAACCTGTGGATTTTGCAGGAGATTGAGAGAACCAATGGACATCGTGACCATTGACTTTGAAACTTACTACGACAAGGACTTTAGCCTGTCGAAGATGACCACCGAAGCCTACATCCGTGACCCTCAGTTCGAGGTCATTGGTGTGGGGGTGAAGGTCAACAACTACCCGACCGACTGGTATTCGGGCAGTGACCCTGCCAAGTTTCTGAAGTCCCTTGACTATCGTGACAAAGCAATCCTCTGTCACAACACTGCTTTCGATGGGGCAATCCTGTCGTGGCTCTTTGGTATCAAGCCTAAGTTGTGGCTTGACACTTTATCTATGGCAAGACCGTTCCACCAAATGACTGTGGGGGGTAGCCTCAAAGCACTGGCTACTTACTACGGGCTAGGGCAGAAGGGTGAGGAAGTTCTCAATGCGATTGGCAAACGCAGGGCAGACTTTGCGCCTGATGAACTGGCACGGTACGGCGAGTACTGCAAGAACGATGTGGAACTTACCTATCAGTTGTTCAAGAAACTGAGCAAGGGATTCCCAACCAGTGAGTTGTTGGTGATTGACCAAACCTTACGCATGTACACCGAGCCGACCATCGAGTTGGACAGGCAACTCTTAGAGCAACATCTTGAGGAAGTCCTTGCTCGTAAGCGAACGCTGATTGCTGACATGGGACTTACGGGGGTGAGCGATGAGGCAATCACAAAGACGTTGATGAGTAATCAAATCTTTGCGAAGTACCTGAAGAACTTGGGGGTCGAGCCACCAACCAAGGTGAGCGCACGCACAGGCAAAGAAACTCTTGCTTTTGGAAAGACCGATAAGGGATTCACTGACTTACTAGAACATCCTGATGAGAGGGTGCAGGTTGCGGTCGCTGCGAGGCTCGGGGTGAAGTCCACTATTGAGGAGACCCGAACTCAGAACTTGATTGCGGTGTCCGAGCGAGGTCGCCTGCCAATCATGCTCAACTATTATGGTGCGCACACAGGCAGGTTCTCGGGGGGTGACAAACTCAACCTACAAAATCTTCCTGCTCGTGGGAACAACACCATTCGTCGTGCATTGAAAGCACCCGAGGGTCACGTACTTATTGCTTGTGACTCGGCACAGATTGAAGCAAGGATGGTGGCATGGGTCGCAGAGCAACACGATTTGATTGGTGCTTTTGCCGAGAAGCGTGATGTGTACTCAGAGTTTGCATCCGAAGTCTATGGTCGAACCATCACCAAGGCTGACAAGGTAGAACGATTCGTTGGTAAGACTTGTATCTTGGGTCTAGGCTACGGCATGGGTGCAGAGAAGTTCAGACGTACTCTTGAGATTGGTCAAGGCGGTGTGTCCGTCAAGATTGAACTTGCTGAAGCCGAGCGTATCGTCCGACTGTATCGGCAGAAGAACCACAGAATTGTTGCCCTATGGCAGAAGTGTGGAAGCGCACTGGGTGGCATCCTTGCACGACAGAACGGTGTTATTAGTAAGTGTGTGACCTACGACGAGCAGGGCATACGCCTACCCAATGGGTTGTACATCCGCTACCCAGCACTCCGTGCGAACGCAAACAACTATGAATATATTGGTGATGCAAGGCAGTACCGCAAGGCAGTCAAAGACCGAGTGATGACTGGTGATACCGACGACATCTCATGGACAAAAATCTATGGGGGCAAGGTCACAGAGAACATCATTCAAGCGTTGGCTCGAATCGTTGTGGCTGAACAGATGGCGAACATCGGGCAACACTATCACGTTGCGTTCCAAGTGCACGATGAAATCATCATCACGGCCCCGGAGCAACAGGCAACAGACGCAGAGAAACTTCTTGTGGAGATTATGTCCACACCACCCGCGTGGTGCGCAGACTTACCAGTCGCATGTGAATCGGGTGTATCAACTAACTATGGAGATACCTAATGAAAGACGTAACAAACCTGACTGAAGTAGTCGAGAATAAACGCAAAGCAGAAGTTGTTGAGATGTTGCAATCGGCAATGAACAAGGTCGAGCAGGATGGTGCAAACAACGTACTTATCCTGATGAAAACTGATGG
>Ga0315901_10005651_pt1 | contig 15152 bp, 15 predicted proteins | sample LakEriMetagenome_10_FD_203761 | JGI IMG/M metagenome (GOLD analysis project Ga0315901, IMG submission 203761) | Freshwater fungal communities from buoy surface, Lake Erie, Ohio, United States - Buoy 2 MA116 | ecosystem: Environmental > Aquatic > Freshwater > Lake | place: USA: Lake Erie, Ohio...
AGCACAGCGCCGGTGGCATGGTGGACGTGGAGTTCGCGGTGCAGGCGCTGGTGCTGACGCACGGCGCCACGCATGCGACGCTGCTCGACAACGCCGGCAACATCGCCCTGCTGCAGCGGGCCGAGGACGCCGGCCTTCTGCCCGCCGGCGTGGGCCGCGCAGCAGCCGATGCCTACCGCGAGCTGCGCCGTGCCCAGCACCGCGCCCGGCTGGACGAGCGGCCGACGCAGTTCGAGGGCGATGCCGCCGCCGCTCTGGCTCCGCAGGCCGCGGCGGTGCTGGCTTTGTGGCACGCGGTGTTCGGCTGAGCGCGCACCCGCTCGCGCTGAGCTTGTCGAAGCGCTGGCGGTGCACACCCCCGTTCGCGCTGAGCCTGTCGAAGTGCTGGCGGTGCGCACCTCCGTTCGCGCTGAGCCTGTCGAAGCGCTGGCGGTGCGCACGTGGGGCTTCGACAAGCTCAGCCCGAACGGCGATGGAGGCCCCGACCCACACGGTGGTCTGGCCCTGATCGCCCCATGAAACCCTCGCGCGCGTGGGTCGCCTTGGCGGCGCTGATGCTCGCCGGCAGCCTGCTCACCTGGCCCCTGCCAGCCGCCCTGCTGGACTGGCAGCCCGAGCGCGCCTTCCGCGAGCCCTGGCGGGCCTTCACCGCCGCCTTCGTGCACTGGAGCGAAAGCCACCTGGTCGCCAACGTGCTGGGCGCTGTGCTGCTGGCCGCCCTCGGCTGGGCCGCACGCCTGCCCACCGCGGCCGCGGCCGCCTGGCTCGCCGCCTGGCCGCTGCTGCACCTGGGCCTCTTGCTGCGCCCTGCGCTGGCGCACTACGGCGGGCTCTCGGGCGTGCTGCATGCCGGCGTGGCGGTGGCCACGCTGTGGCTGGTGGTGCAGGCTCGTGGCGCCCGGCGCGCCGTCGGCGCCATGGTGGCGACGGGCCTCGTGGCCAAGGTGGCGCTCGAACGCCCCTTCGGCGATCTGCTGCACACCGCCGCCGGACTGGACATCGCCATCGCCCCGATCGCCCACGCCACCGGCGTGATCGCGGGTTTCGCCTGCGCCGCCGCGGTGCTGGCCTGGCAGCAGAATCCCGGCCGATGAACGCGCCCCGCAAGACCTCGCTCGACGCCATCGCCCTGGTCACGCTGGTGAGCTGCTGCGCGATCTGGGGGCTCAGCCAGGTGGCGGCCAAGGTCTCGCTGGCGGAGGTGCCGCCGCTGCTGCAAAGCGGCGTGCGCTCGGTGGGCGCGGCGCTGCTGCTGCTGGCGTGGGCGCGCTGGCGCGGGCTGGTGATCTTCACGCGCGATGGCACCGCCGGGCCCGGGCTCGTGGATGGCGTGCTGTTCGCGGTCGAGTTCGCCTGTCTCTTCGTAGGCCTGCAGTACACCAGCGCTTCGCGCATGGCGGTGTTCCTGTATCTCGCGCCCTTCGTCGTGGCGCTGGGCATGCCCTTGATCTCGCGCCAGGAACGGCTGGCGCCGGCGCAGTGGGCCGGGCTGGTGGTGGCTTTCGGCGGCGTGGTGTGGGCCTTCGCCGAGGGCTTTGCTGCGCCCTCCGCGGGGCCGAAGCAGTGGATCGGCGACGCCCTGGGCATCGCCGCCGCCGTGCTGTGGGGCGCCACGACGCTGGTGCTGCGCGCCACCAAGCTGGCGAGCGCGCTGCCCGAGAAGACGCTGCTGTACCAGTTGGTGGTGTCGGGCGTGGCGCTCACGGCGGCCTCGGTGGCCACGGGCGAGGTGATGCCGACGACGCTGAGCGCGACGGTGGCCTGGGCGATGCTGTTCCAGATCGCCGTCGTCACCTTCGCCAGCTACCTGGCCTGGTTCTGGCTGGTGCGCCACTACGTCGCCACCAAGGTGGCGGCCTTCACGCTGCTGACGCCGGTGTTCGGGCTGCTGGCCGGCGTGGGCCTGCTGGGCGAGCCGCTGACGCTGCGCCTGGTGGTGGCGCTGCTGGCGGTGTGCGCCGGCATCTGGCTCGTCAACCACGCGACAGCCCCGAAGCAGGCGGCTGCCTAGACTGCTCGGCTTCGCAAACACGCCTGAGGAGACGACCCGATGATCACGCTGTGCGGCATGACGCTGTCGAACTACTACAACAAGGTGAAGCTGGTCCTGCTCGAGAAGAACCTGCCGTTCACCGAGGAGCGGGTCAGCACACGCTCCAAGGACGAGGCCGTGCTGGCCGCCACGCCACTGGGCAAGATTCCGTTCATCCGGCTCGCCGACGGCAGCGCGCTGTGCGAGAGCCAGGTGATCTGCGATTACCTGGAGGCGCTGGCCCCCACGCCGCCACTGGTGCCCGCCGACGCGCTGGCCGCTGCCAAGGTGCGCGAGCTGTGCGCCTTCATGGAGCTGTACGTGGAACTGGTGGGCCGCGAGCTGTATGCGCAGGCCTTTTTCGGCGGCAGCCTCGACGAGGCCTCGCAGGCCCGCGTGAAGAAGCAGCTGCAGCGCAACCTCGAGGCGCTCAAGCGCCTGGCGCGTTTCGCCCCCTATGCCGCAGGCACCGAGTTCACGGTGGCCGATTGCGCCGCCTACGCGACACTGCCCACGGTGGCGCAAGCGACCAAGGCGGTGCTGGGCGAAGACCTCGTGGCCGCCGCCGGCATCGACTGGAAGGCGCACCTCAAGCTCATCGGCACGCGGGCTTCGGTGCAGCGCGTGAACGCCGACCGCAAGCGCGACCAGGAAGCCGCGGCAGCAGCCGCAGCCGCCCGCTCAGGCGGCTGAAGGCGCTGCGTTGCTGCCCGTGGCCGCGTGCCGCGCGGCCACCTTCGCGGCCATTTCCTTGCGGAAGCGGTTGAGCTCCTGCACGCTGACGAAGCTGCGCTCCATCAGCAGGCTCAGGTTGTGCAGGATGCGCTCGACGACCTTGGTCTCCCAGACGGCGTCGAACTGGATCTGCTTGTCGAGCCACTGCTCGAGCCATTGCGGGTCGGGCAGGCGGCTCTGGATGGTGTCGCGCGGGAAGAGGCGCGCGTTCACGTGCAGGTTGGTCGGGTGCAGCGCCTGCGCGGTGCGGCGCGCGCTCGCCATCAACACGCCCACCTTGGCAAACGCAGCCTTGGCTTCGTCACCGAAGCGGTTCATCGCACGCTTCATGTAGCGCAGGTAGGCACCGCCGTGGCGGGCTTCGTCGCGCGCCAGGGTTTCGTAGATGGCCTTGATCACCGGCTCGCTGTGCCATTCGGCGGCGCGGCGGTACCAGTGGTTCAGGCGGATCTCGCCGCAGAAGTGCAGCATCAGCGTTTCCAGCGCCGGGGCCGGGTCGAACTCGAAGCGCACCGCGTGCAGCTCTTCCTCGGTAGGCACCAGATCGGGCCGGAAGCGGCGCAGGTACTCCATCAGCACGAGGCTGTGCTTCTGCTCCTCGAAGAACCACACGCTCATGAAGGCGCTGAAGTCGCTGTCCTCGCGGTTGTCGCGCAGGAACATCTCCGTGGCGGGCAGGGCGGCCCACTCGGTGATGGCGTTCATCTTGATGGTCTGCGCCTGCTCCTCGGAGAGCTGGCTCGCGTCGAAGCTGGCCCACGGGATGTCCGTGTCCATGTTCCACCGGACGGCTTCGAGCTGCTTGAAAAGTTCAGGATAGAGCATCGTGAAAGCCGTATGAGTACCGCGTCGACCGCAGATAGCCCCATTCTAGGGACGTGCACTGCAGCACGGTAGGCGCGGCGTCAGCCGACCCCAGCCTGCATCAGGTTGGCTCGCGCAGGTGGCGCAGCGCCTCGGGCACGTCGGCCAGGCTGGGGAACGACTGCACGCCCTCCACCGGCCGCCGCACCAGTACCGGCGCGCTGCCACCGGCCCACAGGCGCACCTCGGGTGGCAGCTTGGCGCGCAACTCGGTCAGGCCGTCGGCGATCTGGTTCGGGTTCATGCAGCCCGTGAAGCTGAGCGCCACGACTTCGCAGCGCATGGCGGCCGCCGCCCGCACGATGTCCCAGGGCGGCGTCTGCGTGCCCAGGCCGATGCAGTGGCAGCCTTCGAGCGCCAGGATGGCCTCGGCCATCAGCAGGCCCAGGCCGTGCGGCTCGCCCGGGAAGGTGGTGAGCAAGATGCGCGGTGCGTCGGCCGTGGCCGGTTCGGGCACGCTCGCGATGGCCGCGCGCAGCACCACCTGCAAGGTCTCGGTGTACAGATGCTCCTCGAAGATTTCGAGCTGGCCGCGCACCCAGGCATCGCCGACGGCGGCGTTGAGCGGCCCGACGACATCGGTCACGAAGCGGGCCACGCCCACGCGCGACAGCAGCCGCGTCAGCTGGCGGCGCAACGCCGGCAGGTCGTGGGCGCGGATGAGATCGAGGTGCTCGCGCAACTCGTCGGCTGCGGGCAGGCTGTCGGGCGTGGCGGGCTCGAAGGCGGCGTCGCCGAGTTGCTGCAACTGCTCGGGCGACAGTGGCACGATGCGCCCCGGGCGGTGGCCGGCATCGAGCAGGCGCTTCACGATGCGAAGCTTCTCGACCTCGGCCAGGGTGTAGGCACGCTCACCGAGGTTGTCGCGTCCGGGTTGCGGAAAGCCATAGCGCCGCTCCCAGACGCGCAGCGTGTCCTTGCTCAGGCCGGTGTCACGCTCGACAGCGGCGATCGACAAGGTGATGGCAGACGAGGGAGAGCGATCGTTCACGAGGCTTCCAGCAATGCACCCCAGGACCCGGGTTTGGTGGCGCGCGTCCTGGACAAAAACGCCAATTTCGCTGTCTGTGGCCCAGTCAACCTGGACCTTGCCTTGCTTTGATCAAGACAAGCGCGCAGGCGGATGATGAGTCCTCGGGCGCCTGTCGGGCAAGCGAGGGTTTGCACAACGGGCCGTTTGCGGCCAGAATACCAAGCGGTCATCAAATGACTGTACAGTTCACAATCTCGAAGTCACGGCCGAGTCACCGAAAGACGCCCATGCCACACCGTTCGCCGCCCCCTCGCTTGGCCTGCCTTGCAGCAGGTACCCAGGGTCGCGCGGGCGGCGCTGCAAATCTTTACGTCGCATGCCGACGCCGCATGGAACTTCGGCGCGAGCGCCTTGTCAGACACCTCACGCTGGCGGTGAAACCCCGTCAGCCGGATGCAGTTTCTCTGTCGTGCGGCCGACCGGCTTCGCCGGTTGAAATCCCCGGGTGGTTCTCCTCCTCCTCCCTCCCTCCCTCGTTCGCTCGGGGGCGCCGCACGACAGCTTTCTTTCCTGCCACTGACGGCGGTCGCGCATGAGGCGCGTCGCCGTCGTCGGCTCCGGCATCGCCGGCCTCGGGGTGGCGCACGCGCTGGCGTGTGACACCCAGAACCCCACCCACGTGACACTGTTCGAGGCCGGCTCGCACTTCGGCGGGCATGCGCACACGGTGGATGTCACGCTCGACGGCATCACGCATGGCGTCGACACCGGCTTCCTGGTGTTCAACGAGCGCACCTACCCGCACCTGATCCGCCTGTTCGACGATCTGAACGTGAAGACGGCGCCTTCGGACATGTCGTTCTCGGTGCAGGCGCGCCAGGACCGGCTTGAGTGGAGCGGCAGTGATCTCTCCACCGTCTTCGCCCAGCGCTCGAACCTGCTGCGCCCCCGGTTCCTGGGCATGCTGGCCGACCTGCTGCGCTTCAATCGCCTGACGACCGCCATCGCCCAGCGCAACGAAGACACCGAGTTGCAGGAGCCGATCGGCGACTTCCTCGACCGCGAGGGTTTCGGCCGCGCCTTCCGCGACTGGTACTTCCTGCCGATGATCGGCTGCATCTGGAGCTGCCCCACCGACCAGATGCTGCGCTTTCCGATCGGCACGATGATCCGCTTCTGCCACAACCACGGCCTCATCCAGGTGGCGAACCGGCCGCAGTGGCACACCGTGGCCGGCGGCTCGCGCCACTACGTGCAGCGCATGCTGGCCGACCTGCCCGATGCGCGCCTGAACACCCCCGTGCGGCAGATCCGGCGGTTGCCGCCGGGCAGCGGCGTGGCCGGTGTCACCGTGAGCACCGACCACGGCAGCGAGCGCTACGACGAGGTCGTGCTCGCCAGCCACAGCGACCAGAGCCTGGCGCTGCTGGCCGACGCCACGGCCGACGAGCAGCGCGTGCTCGGCGCCATCCGCTACCACCCCAACCGCGCCGTGCTGCACACCGACACGCGCGTGCTGCCGCAGCGCCGCCGCGCCTGGGCGGCCTGGAACTACGCGCGTGCCGCCGACAGCGGCCGCGAGCAGGCCGCCGTGTGCCTGCACTACCTGATCAACCGCCTGCAGCCGCTGCCCTGGCAGCAGCCGGTGATCGTGTCGCTGAACCCCGATCCGGCGCTCGAGCCCGACCCGCGCCATGTGCTGGGCGAGTACGACTACAGCCACCCGGTCTTCGACCGCGCCGCGGTGGCCGCGCAGCGCGAGCTGCCCACCATCCAGGGCCGCTCGCACGTGTGGTTCTGCGGCGCCTGGACGCGATACGGCTTCCACGAAGACGGGCTGATGTCGGCGCTGGCCGTCGTCGACGGTCTGCGCACGCAATGGCGGGCAGGCCGGCCGCAGCAGGCCGCCGCATGACGACCCACAGCGCCGCCGCCGTGCCGATGCTCGGCAGCGGCGTCGTGCGCCACCGCCGCCTGCGCCCACGCGACAACCGCTTCGAGTACCCCACGCGCTTCGTGCTGCTGCCGATGCGCACGCTGCCGGCGGCGGGCGTGCCCGGCCTGCCGCGCAACCGATTCGGGCTCTTCGCCTTCCACGACACCGACCACGGCGACGGCCGCGCCGATGCCCTGGCCTGGCTCGACGAGCTGCTGGCCGCCGAAGGCGTGGCCGACGCCACGGGCCCGGTCTGGCTGCACACCTACCCGCGGGTGCTCGGCTACGCCTTCAACCCAGTGAGCTTCTGGCACTGCCACCGCGACGACGGCTCGCTGGCGGCCATCGTCGCCGAGGTCAACAACACCTTCGGCGAGCGCCACTGCTACCTGCTCGCGGGCCCCGGGCTGGCCTACGGCCGCGAGCTCGAGGCGCGCAAGGTGTTCCACGTCTCGCCGTTCTGCCGCGTCGAGGGCCGTTATCGTTTCCGCTTCATGCGGACGCCAGAGCGCCTGGTGGCGCGCATCGACCACGACGACGATGCCGGGGCGCTGCTGCAAACCAGCGTCAGCGGCACGTTGGAGCCCATCACGCCCGCCATCATGCGCCAGGCGTTCTGGCGCCAGCCGCTGCTGACGCTGGCCGTCATCGCCCGCATCCACTGGCAGGCCGTCAAGCTGTGGGCCAAGCGCGTGCCCTTCGTCGGGAAACCCACGCCGCCCGAGCGCTTCGTGACGCGTTGAAATACGGCGATCGACACACGGCTTCGAACCGACGCACTGAACGCCCGTGCATCCGCCCCGCCTGTGCCACCGTATCCCACGTCTTTTGCTGAAGCTCGACCGATGACCACCCAATCCCGCTCCGCCGCCAGCCGCTTCGAACTGCCGCCGTCCGCGCCGGCCGCCGCGCGTGCGGTGCTGCGCCTGCTGCAGGGCCTGAAGCACGGCACGCTGGACCTGCAGTTCCCCGACGGCACCCAGGCCCACTTCGGCAAGCCCGCCGACACCCCCGGCGAGCCGCGTGCCGCCATGCGCCTGCACGACTGGCGCGTGTGCTCGGCGGCGCTGAAGAGCGGCGACATCGGCTTTGCCGAGAGCTGGATCGACGGCTCCTGGAGCTCGCCCGACCTGGTGGCGCTGCTGAAGCTGTTCATCGCCAACCGCGACGCGGTGGAGCAGGTCATCTACGGCAGCTGGTGGGGGCGCCTGGCCTACCGCATCAAGCACCTGCTCAACCGCAACTCGCGCCAGGGCAGCCGCAAGAACATCCACGCCCACTACGACATCGGCAACCCGTTCTACCGCCTGTGGCTGGACGAGACGATGAACTACTCGAGTGCGATGTTCGGCGGCAACCTGGCGCTGCCGCTGCCCGACGCGCAGAAGGCCAAGGTGCGGCGCGCGCTCGCCGAATGCGGGCTGCAGCCGGGGCAGCGGCTGCTCGAGATCGGCTGCGGCTGGGGTGCGCTGGCCGAGATGGCGGCGGTGGACTTCGGCGCCCGCGTGACAGGCCTGACGCTGTCGACCGAGCAGCTCGGGTACGCGCAGCAGCGCCTGGCCGACGCCGGCGTGGCCGCGCAGGCCGACCTGCGCCTGCAGGACTACCGCGACATCCACGACGAGCCCTACGACGCCATCTGCTCGATCGAGATGTTCGAGGCCGTGGGCCGCGAGTACTGGGACAGCTACTTCGCCACGCTGCGCCGCCAGCTCAAGGCCGGTGGCCGCGCCTGCATCCAGAGCATCACCATCCGCGACGACCTGTTCGAGCGCTACGTCACCAGCACCGACTTCATCCAGCAGTACATCTTCCCCGGCGGCCTGCTGCCCAGCCGCGCCGAGTTCAAGGCCCAGGCGCAGAAGGCGGGCCTGGAGGTGACCGAGGAGTTCTGCTTCGGCGCCGACTACGCCGAGACGCTGCGCCTGTGGCGCCTGGCCTTCCTGGCCAAGGACGGCCCGCTGCGCCAGCTGGGCTTCGACACCCGCTTCATGCGCATCTGGGAGTTCTACCTGGCGTACTGCGAGGCAGCCTTTGCGGGCGGCAGCACAGACGTCGTGCAGTTCACGCTGCTCAATCCGTCGCTGAAGGAGGGATGACCATGCCGAACCGCCGCTCCCTGATCGCCTGTGCTGCGGCCCTGTGCCTGGCGCCCGCGGCCTGGGCGCAATCACCAGCCGTGTCGCCTGCCGTGCCACCCGAAGTGGCCGCCGTGCTGCCCGGCGCCGTGCTGCAGGGCAGCGGCCGGCTGCGCTTCATCGGCCTGTCGGTCTACGACGCCCGGCTGTGGCGCGCGGCGGCACCCGTGGCCGCCGACTGGACCACGGCGCCGCTGGCGCTTGAGTTGCTTTACCTGCGCAACCTGGTCGGCAAGCAGATCGCCGAACGCTCGCTGAAGGAGATGCGCCGCCAGCGCGACCTGAGCGACGACGAAGCCAGCCGCTGGCTGACGGCGATGACGCAAGTCTTCCCCGACGTGAAGGACGGCGACCGCATCACCGGCCTCATGGTGCCGGGCCTGGGCGCGCGATTCGCCATCAACGGCGTCGTCAAGGGCGACATCCGCGACCTCGAGTTCGCGCGCCTGTTCTTCGGCATCTGGCTGTCCGACAAGAGTTCCGAGCCGGCGCTGCGCCGCGCGCTGCTGGGCTCGCCATGAGCGCGGTCGCGGCCCCGCCGGGGCCGGCCCCCGGTTGGCGCGGCGGCTGGGCGCAGGGCCTGGCCTACGGCGGGCTGGGCCTGCCGCTGGCCTTCGTGGCGCTGCCGCTGTATGTGGTGCTGCCCAACCACTACGCCACGGCCTTCGGCATTCCCCTGGCCACGCTGGGCGTGCTGCTGCTGCTGGCGCGGCTGGTGGACGCCTTTGCCGACCCGGTGATCGGCCGCCTGGTCGACGGCTGGTTCACGCGGCCGCTGCGCGTGGTGATGACGGCCGCCGTGGCCGCGGCGCTGGTGCTGGCGGTGGGTTTCCACTTCCTCTTCTTCCCGCGCGTCGAGGGCACGACGGCGCTGCTGGTGTGGTGCGCGGTGCTTCTGTGCATCACCTACCTCAGCTACAGCGTGCTGGCCGTGCTGCACCAGGCCTGGGGCGCGCGGCTGGGCGGCGACGAAAGCCAGCGCGCGCGCATCGTGTCGTGGCGCGAGGGCCTGGCGCTGATCGGCGTGCTGGTGGCCAGCGTGCTGCCTTCGGTGGCGGGGCTGGGCGTCACCACCACCGTGTTTGCCGTGCTGCTGGCCTTGGGCGTGGCGCTGCTGGCGCGCGCGCCGCAGCCGGCGCTGGGCCGTGTGCCCGCCGTGCCGCCGAGCCTGCTGGAGCCTCTGCGCGTGGGTGCCTTCCGGCGGCTGCTGGTGGTGTATCTCGTCAACGGCGTGGCCAGCGCGGTGCCGGCCACGCTGGTGCTGTTCTTCATCGCCGACCGGCTGCAGGCCAAGGCCTTCGAGCCGCTGTTCCTGGCCAGCTACTTTGCCGCTGGCGCACTCAGCATGCCGCTGTGGGTGCGCCTGGTGGGCCGCTTCGGGCTGTCGCGCACCTGGCTGGCGGGCATGGTGCTGGCCACCGTCACCTTCGCCTGGGCCGCGCTGCTGGGCGAGGGCGACGTGGCGGCCTACACGCTGGTGTGCATCGCCAGCGGCGTGGCGCTGGGCGCCGACCTCACGCTGCCCGGTGCGCTGCTGGCCGGCGTGGTGCAACGCGCCGGCCACGGCGAGCGCTTGGAGGGCGCCTACTTCGGCTGGTGGAACTTCTGCACCAAGCTCAACCTGGCGCTGGCGGCCGGTGTCTCGCTGCCGTTGCTGCAGGCCTTCGGCTACGAACCCGGCAGCCGCAGCCCCGAGGCGCTGCAGGCCCTCACGCTGGCCTACTGCCTGTTGCCGTGCGCGCTGAAGCTCGGCGCCACAGCCCTGCTCTGGACCCTCTGGATCCGCAAGAAAGAAGCCCCATGACCTCGCCCTCGATCTCTACCGCCCGCCGTGGCGCCCTGGCCGTGCTGCTGGCCACCAGCGCACTGGTGCTCGGCTGCGCCAGCCACAGCCCGGCCGACTACGCGGCCGAGAAACCGCTGCTCGACCTGAAGACCTACTTCAACGGCGAGCTCGTCGCGCACGGCATCTTCACCGACCGCAGCGGGAAGGTCGCGCGCCGCTTCGTCGTGCAGATGACGGGCACCTGGAACGGCAACCAGGGCGTGCTCGACGAGCGCTTCACCTACAGCGACGGCAAGACCGAGCGTCGTGTCTGGCGCCTCACCGACCTCGGCAACGGCCGCTGGGAAGGCCGTGCCGACGACGTGGTGGGCGTCGCCCAGGGCGTGTCGGCGGGCAACGCGCTGAACTGGCGCTACACGCTGGCGCTGCCGGTAGGCGACAAGGTCTACGAGGTGCAGTTCGACGACTGGATGTACCTGATGGACGACAAGGTGATGCTCAACAAGGCCGAGATGAGCAAGTTCGGCATCCGGCTCGGTGAAGTGACGCTGTCCTTCATCAAGAAGTAAGCCATGTCCCTGAATCCCCGTTTCGACAACTGGACCGGCCGCGTGGTGTGGCTGGTCGGCGCCTCCACCGGCATCGGCCGCGCCACGGCGGCGCGGCTGCACGCTGCCGGCGCACGCGTGGTGATCTCGGCGCGCACGCAAGCTGCACTCGACAGCTTCACCGCCGAGCACGCCGGTGCCGAAGCCATTGCGCTGGATGCCACCGACCACGACGCCATGCGCGCCGCGGTGGCGCGGATCACCGAGCGCCACGGCCGCATCGACCTGGTCGTGTACTGCGCCGGCATGTACACGCCGATGCGCGCCACGGCCTTCGACTTCAAGGTGGCCAAGCAGCATCTCGAGGTGAACTACCTCGGCGCGCTGGTGATGCTCGACGTGCTGCTGCCGCAGCTGCTGCGCCAGGCGCGCGAAGGCGTGGGCGGGCACATCAGCCTGGTCAGCAGCGTGGCGGGCTACCGCGGCCTGCCCAAGTCGCTGGCCTACGGGCCCACGAAGGCGGCGCTGATCAACCTGGCCGAGACGCTGCACCTCGACCTCTCGCCCGAGGGCCTGGGCATCTCGGTGATCAACCCCGGCTTCGTCGAGACCCCGCTCACCGCCGGCAACGACTTCCGCATGCCGGCGCTGATCACGCCCGACGAAGCCGCCACGGCCATCCTCAAGGGCTGGCAGGCGGGCGACTTCGAGATCCACTTCCCGAAGCGCTTCACCTTGTTCCTGAAGGGGCTGCGGCACCTGGGCTACGGCGCGTACTTCGCCGCCGTGCGGCGCTCCACCGGGTTGTGAGCCCCGCTTGCCGATGCCCGCGCCCACCGACCTGAAGCCCTTCGTCGACTTCTTCGAGCAGCTGAAGCCCGAGGATCTGCCGCAGCTCGGCCGCTTCTACGCCGCCGACACGCGCTTCAAGGACCCGTTCAACGAGGTCGTCGGCGTCGAGGCCGTGGCCGCCATCTTCGGCCACATGTTCGCCAACCTCGACGGGCCGCGCTTCGAGGTGCGCGACCTCATCGTGCAGGGCGACCAGGCCTTCCTGAGCTGGGACTTCGTGTTCCGCATGCGCCGCTTCAACCGCGCCGAGCAGCGCATCCGCGGCGGCTCGCACCTGCGCTTCGGGCCCGATGGCCTCATCACCGACCACCGCGACTACTGGGACGCCGCCGAAGAGCTGTACGAGAAGCTGCCGGTGCTGGGCGGCCTGATGCGCTGGCTCAAGAAGAAGGCAGCGTCCTGATGGAGGCGGCCCGGGTGGGCGAAGCAGGCTGCCGCGAGGGCAGCGCCGCTCACTTGTTGCGCTGGCCTTCGGTGAGCGTGTGGGTCTGGAACAGGCCCGACTTGTCGACGAAGTAGGTTTCCATGAACTTCACGTTGCCGCTCGCGGCCAGCTTGGCCGGCGCCGGGAACGGGCTGGCCTTCTTGATCATGGCCACCACCCAGGGGCTGATCTCGTCGGCGGCCGGGCGGCGGATGACGTTGACCTCCACGACGTTGCCCTGCGCGTCGAGCTCGGTCTCGACCATCATCACGCCGTACAGCAGCGGCGGCAGCTTGCCGCGGTACACGCGCATCGGGAAGCAGCTGTAGAGGTGGCGCGAGGCGTCGATGCGGAACTCGCGCTCCGCCGCCTGCTCCGACGCCACCGGCGCCTTGCAGGTGGGTGCCGGCACCATGCTGAACTGCGCCCGGGCCTCGGGCGCCAGCAGCGTGGCAGCGGCGGCGAGCACGGTCAGCGCCAGCGTACGGGCGGCGGTGCTGCCCGGCGCCTTGACGGCGGCATGGGCAGTGCGGGTGGTGGACTGTGTGCGCATCGGTGATCCCTCGATCTCGGCTCTCAGGGCCGCGACCATCGCAACCCCCCCTGAATGGAGGAGAGGTTACACCTCTGCCCGGCCACCGCCATCCGCCCGCCTCACGAGGGCCGAGAAGCATTCACGGCCGACCCGTCCGCAACGGCCGGTTACACCACGGCGCCGTTACTTCAGCCAGCCCTTGCGGCGGAAGTAGATGAACGGTGCGGCCACCGAGGCCGCCATCAGCGCCAGCGCAAACGGGTAGCCCGCCGCCCAGTCGAGCTCGGGCATGAACTTGAAGTTCATGCCGTAGATGCTGGCGATCAGCGTCGGCGGCAGCAGCGCGACGCTGGCCACCGAGAAGATCTTGATGATCTTGTTCTGGTTGATGTTGATGAAGCCGACCGTCGCGTCGAGCAGGAAGTTGATCTTGTCGAACAGGAAGGCGGTGTGCGAATCGAGCGAGTCGATGTCGCGCAGGATCTGCCGCGCTTCCTCGAACTGCTCGGCATTGAGCATGCGGCTGCGCATCATGAAGCTGAGTGCGCGGCGCGTGTCCATCACGTTGCGGCGGATGCGGCCGTTCAGGTCTTCCTCGCGGGCGATGGCGGTCAGCGCCTCGCCGGCCGCGCGGTCGTCGACGTCCTGGCGCAGCACGCGGGCGCTGACCTTCTCGAGGCTGTCGTAGATGCCTTCCAGCGCGTCGGCGCTGTACTCGGCGTCGGCGTCGTACAGCTTCAGCAGCACGTCCTTGGCGTCGTCGATGAGCGCCGGAATGCGCCGCGCCCGCAGGCGCAGCAGCCGGAACACCGGCAGGTCTTCGCGGTGAATCGAGAACAGCACGCCCTGGCGCAGGATGAAGGCCACGCGCACGTTGCGCGCCGGGCCGTCGTCACCGCCCTCGACCAGGAAGTCGGAGCGGATGTGCAGCTCGCCGTTGTCCTCTTCGTAGAAGCGGGCCGATTCCTCGAGGTCGTCGTCGACCGCGTCCTTCGGGATGGCGAGGCCGAAACGCTCCTCGACCCAGCGGGTCTCGTCCTCGCTGGGGGCCTCCAGGTCCACCCACACCGGCTGCGCCAGGGCCAGGGCCTCGGCGCTGTCGATCTCTTCCTGGAAGAGCCGACCGTTGGCGAGAGAAAAGACGTTCAGCATGGGCGGCGGGATGATAGTTCGCCAGCCCTGTGCAGCACGCGTGGCGCAAGGGGGTGGCAGACTCGCGGCCGATGAGCCGTTCCCTGCGTGTGTTTCTGCTGCTGGCCGTGCTGGCGCTGCTGCTGCCGGTGCTGGCCGTGGTGGTGCTGCTGTCGACGACGCTGCAACGCGAGCCGGCGGTGGTGGGCGTGGCCGAGATCGCCACCGACGACGTGGCCCGTGCCGTGGGCCTGCTGCGCACGCACGACCCGCGCCGGGCGCTGCCGGGTGTCGTGAGCACGGCGCTGGTGCAGGAGCGGGAGCTGGAAGTGATGATCAGCCACGGCGCCCGCCGCTGGCTGCCGGGCACGAGCGGCCGCGTGAGCTTCACGCGCGGCTCGGCCGAGGTGCTGCTGAGCACGCACCTGAGCTCGCTGCCGGTGGTCGGCAGCTCGGCGGCGGCGCTGGCGGGGCCTTTCGGGCGCTGGATCAACATCGAGCTGCAGCTGCAGGAGACCGGCGGCCTGCCAGCCATCGACTCGGCGCGGCTCGGCGGCCTGCCGCTGCCGGCCTGGCTGCTCGACCGACTGGCGCAGCAGGCCCTGGCGCGCAGCGGCTTCACGGCCGAGTGGCAGCTGGCACAGGATGTCGTGCGCCGCATCCGCTTCGAAAATGGCCACGCGCTCGTCGTCTACGCCTGGCAGCCCGACAGCGTGCAGCGCGTGATGGCCTCGCTGTTGACGCCAGCCGAGCTGGAGCGGCTGAAGCCCTACCAGGACCGCCTCGTCGACATCACCACCGGCCTGCAGGGCTGGCAGCTGCCGCTGGTGCAGGCGATGGCGCCGCTGTTCGAACTGGCGGCACGGCGCACGGCCGCCGGCCACGACGGCGTGGCCGAGAACCGCGCCGCGCTGGTGGTGCTGACGCTGTTTGCCAACGGCCGCCACGTCGGCAGCGTGGCGCCGGCGGCACGCAGCTGGGCACGGCCGCGGCCGCTGCGGCTGATGCTGGGCGGGCGCATGGACTTTCCGCAGCACTTCCTGGTGTCGGCCGCGCTCGTCACCGAGGGCACGAGCCCGCTGTCGCGCGCCATCGGCCTGTACAAGGAGGTGGCCGATTCACGCGGCGGCAGCGGCTTCTCGTTCAACGACGTGGCCGCCAACCGCGCCGGCACGCGCTTCGGCGAGCTGGCGCTGAA
>Ga0315901_10005659_pt1 | contig 15139 bp, 16 predicted proteins | sample LakEriMetagenome_10_FD_203761 | JGI IMG/M metagenome (GOLD analysis project Ga0315901, IMG submission 203761) | Freshwater fungal communities from buoy surface, Lake Erie, Ohio, United States - Buoy 2 MA116 | ecosystem: Environmental > Aquatic > Freshwater > Lake | place: USA: Lake Erie, Ohio...
GCGGAGGAGCAGCCGAGCCAGGTCGCCGTCTAGAAACTGGGGCCCGTCCTGCCACCTCGATGCGGGGGCGGCCGGGACAGGTGTTTGCCGCCCCTTGGCACCAGGGTGAAGCGATGGTTTGACGGCGTTGACCCACGTTTCGCGAACAACCGCTGGCTCCGTCACGGGCGAGAAACCAGGAAAACGCTGTCTCTGCGGGGATTACAGGGGTTTTTCGCGCATGGGGAGGGGCATGTGCATCACGAAACCATGCACTATCCATACCCCCTGGCTGCCGACGCAAACATTTCCCCCAATCAAAGGTTGGGGTGGGATGCCCTTCCACACGCCCCTCAACCCTATCGGGCCTATAAACGCGTCCTATCGCGTCTCAAGGGGTGATCCCAGACGTTCAAGCCTCGCGGAAATCGTGCGACGATTCCGGCACCCCCAGGAGCCGGACTATGCCTCGTGGCCGTCGCCCCATGCCCGCCGCGATCCGCATCGCGAAGGGCACGCACCTCGAACGTCTCAACCGAAACGAGCCGAAGCCGCCGGCCGACAGTGTGGTGCCGCCGCCCTGGCTCGAAGGCGACGCGCTCGACAAGTGGAATGAAGTGGCCGCGCAGCTGCTCGCCCTGGGCATCCTCACGAACATCGACGTCGACGCGCTCAGCAGGTACTGCGTGACCTGGCAGGAGTGGAGGAAGCACCTGGCGATCTGCCAGAAGGGCGGCGACGTGCTCGTGCTGCGTTCCGAGTCCGGAGCCGTCCGTTTTGCGTCAGTCGCGCCGAGTGCCACGCTGGTCGGCAAATACGGCCGCGAACTACTCCGGCTTGCCCAGGAGTTCGGCCTGACCCCGAGTAGCCGCAGCACGATCGTCGGCAGCGCCGTGAGGCCCGAGGCCGACCCGCTGCAAACGTTTCTGGCGAAACACGACGCGCGAGCCTAGCGACGTTCAAGCCCCTGGCAAAATCGCGACAATTTCTGGCGACCGATTTCCCACAACCCGAGGGCGACCAGCATGGCGACGAAAGCCGCAACGACACTCGAAGATTTGAAAACCGAAGCCCGCCGCAACTGGCAAAAATGGGCGCGCGACCTAGCGAGCGGCAAGCCGATGCCGCCTGCCCGCGATTTGATCGACGCGGGCATCATCCTGGGCTACGAGCAGCCCGCCGATCGGCTTGAGCAGGATGCCGCGGTTGTGAAGCGGTACACCGCGCTACGGGCCGACTTCGATGCAACGGGCATGGCGATCGCCGCCATCGCAAAGGCCAACGAAGGCCTTGAGCCAGAGATTGCCAAACTCGAAGCAGAGCTCGAGGAACTTCGCTCCCGCCGCATGGCCGACGTCGGCCTGGGCTACGAGCGAGGCACGGCCCGCCGGAGGATGCACGAACTTCTCCGCGCTCACCCTGAGGTGCTGGCCGGCGAGGAGGTGCCGTCGTGAGCATCGAATACTGCACGACGGGCCACGAACTGCCTGAGGCCGCTGTGCGGGCCAAACTCCGGCACGCGCCGGCCTGGTTCCGAGCGGAAGTCGATTCAGCGAGACGGCGGCGTGGCCTGCCGGTGCTATTCGCGGAAAAAGCGATAGTGCGATCGGCACCGGTCGTGGTGAAGCCCGCGCCGCCAAGGATTGCCCGCACATTGTGCGGCGTCGCGGCGCCAGGCCGCAGTCTGCCCTGCACGATCCGCGACGATTGGCGTCGATGCCCCGAGGAGATCATGCCGAGCGCGTGGGAGGGCGTAGCGACCGACATTCGTGCTCGCCGGCACTTCACGATCACCGACGGCCACGGCGGCCGCGTGATCGCGACAAGCGCAGACCGGCATTTTCGTTGGAAGATCGAGCCGAAGGTCGGTCTGACCTTCGAACTCGACTTGTTGACGATGAACGAATTCGAATGGCCTGGGCCGTGCGACGTTTCGATCGGCATGAAACCGCTCGCGTTTCGCCACCGCTACGTGCCGCGCGGCTTCGTACGGGAGATCACCGCCATGCGGCTGGATCACATCGCGCTTCTCCGTCCGAGCCAGCGGCGTGATGGTGCCTACCCGCTGGCCGCGGCGCGCAGCGCGAAGCCTGGTGAGGCCGCGCGGATCGCGGCCCGCCTTTGGTTGGACACGGTCTTGGCAGTCCCGAAATGAAACTAATTCGGCTCCTCACCGACGACCAGGAGCTCGAGGCCCGCCGGCTCTGGGCCGCGGGCGCCTCGCGCGGCGAGATTGCCCTCGGGATCGGCGTCACAGTCGACACGCTCCGCGCTCGCGAGGCCGATCAGCTGTCTGACCTCCCGCCACGGTCGCGGGCGCTCAACTCCGGCCGGCGGGGCGAACTGCCTGATGAGGACGAGATCCGCGTACGCTGTGCGATGCTGCGGCGGGTCTGGCCTGCCGAGCGGTACACGCCCGAGGCCGGCGGCGAGCGGCTGGGCCGGCTCGCGGAGCGGGCGGTGCTCTGAGCCGATTCCCGCAGTTTATCCGCTGCCGCACGGCGACGCCCCAAGGTTGTCCCGCTACCCCGCCAAGATCGCGCCGCTCGTCGGCGGGCGTGTCCCCACTGGACTGGGGGGTGGCCGCTGAATCTACTTGCGAGCCTCAGACCAAAGGATTGCGCGATGACCAGCCGATCTGGCACGTTCGAATACGTCGAGACGAAGATTCGCCGCGAGGCGCACGGCACGAGCTTCGGCCACGACTTCGAGTGGCTGTGCAAGTGGTATCTGGAGAACGCCCCGCTCTATCGCGGAAAGTTTCGCAAGGTCTGGCGTTGGGATGAGTGGCCGGATCGCTGGGGCCGCGACTGCGGTATCGACCTGATTGCCGAGACAACGGACAGTGAACTCTGGGCCATACAGTGCAAAGCCGTGTCGCCAGAGCACACGGTCACGAAAGCGGAGATCGACTCCTTCCTATCCGAGTCCAATCGCAAGCAGATCGCCTACCGACTGCTGATCGCGACCACCGACAACATCGGGCCGAACGCCCTGCGGACGATCGAGAACCAGGCGCGGCACGCGTCGGTTGTGCTGCGGGGCGACCTGGTGACGGCCGAACTCGATTGGCCAAGCAAGATCGGAGGTTCTGCCCCGAAGCCGCCACGCTGGAAGCCCCTCCCGCATCAGCAGGCGGCGATCAAGGACGCCGTGGCGGGCTTCAAAAAGCACGACCGCGGCCGCCTCATCATGGCCTGCGGAACGGGCAAGACGCTGACCGGCCTCTGGATCAACGAAGCCCTCGGCAGCCGCCGCACGCTTTTGCTCGTGCCTTCAATCAGTCTCGCGCAGCAAAACCTGAAGGAATGGGGCCGCCACGCGAAGGAGGATTTCGATTGCCTGGTCGTGTGCTCTGATGAGACGGTGGCGAGCGACCGCGATGATCCTGCCCTGCGATACGTTGCCGACCTCGGGATCAAGCCGACGACCGACCCAGGCGAAATAGCCGCGTTCCTGGCGAAGCGTCGGAGCCGGCCGACGCTGGTGATTTCAACCTACCAATCGTGCGAGCGCGTCTCGCGGGGGCAGTCGAAGGCGAAGAAGTGGTTTGACCTTGCGATCTGCGACGAGGCTCACCGGCTGGTCGGCCATGCAGAAAGCCAGTTCGCCACGGTGCTGCATGACAAGAAGATCCGCGCCCGTCGCCGGTTGTTCATGACGGCAACGCCCCGCTACTTCACACAGCGGGCAAAGGAGCGAGGCGCAGAGCAGGAAATCGAACTGGTTTCGATGGATGACGAGACGAAGTTCGGCCCCGAGTTCCATGTGCTCAACTTCCACGACGCGATCACCGCCAAGCCGGAGCCGTTGCTGACCGACTACCAGGTGGTCGTGATCGGCGTTACGAGCGCGGAGGCGAAAGCGTGGGTGGCAGATGCGAAACTCGTTCGCACAAGGGACGGCTTCGAGACAGATGCCAGGACGCTCGCCGCGCAGATCGGGCTGGCGAAGGCGGTGAAGCAATACGACCTCACGCGGATGATCACGTTTCACCGGTCGATCCGCAGGGCTTCGCGGTTCGTGGATGGCGAGCGTCGCGACTCCCTGCCGGCCGTGATAGAGAAGATGCGGCCCTCGAATCGTCCCTCCGGCCGGCTGTGGGCGCGCCATGTTTCCGGTGAGACGGCAGCCAGCAAACGGGCGTCGCTCTTGAAGGAACTGGGTGACTTGCCGAGAGGCACTCGCGGGCTGATTTCGAATTGCGCGTGCCTGGGCGAAGGCGTCGACGTCCCCGCCCTCGACGGCGTTGCCTTCATCGACCCGAAGGGCTCGGTGGTAGACATCATCCAGGCCGTCGGCCGCGTGATCCGCAAGTCGCCCAACAAGAAGATCGGCACCATCATCATCCCCGTGTTCGTAGACGAATCCGAGGACGCCGACCATGCACTAGAGAACTCCGCTTTCGATCCCGTGTGGCAGGTGCTCAAGGCACTGCGCGCCCACGATCGGCGACTCGCGGATGAACTCGACCAATTGCGGACTTCGCTGGGGAAGCAGGCCCGTGGCGGGAAGCGAATCAAACTGCCGGCCAACATCTTGCTCGACGTGCCAAAGTTGTTGCTCGGGGACTTCGAGCAGGCGTTCTACGTGCGGGCCGTAAAGGCAACCACGGAAAAGCCCGCGTTGAGCATTGAGCAGATCTTGCAATGGGCTGATGAGTGGAAGGCTAGAACAGGAGGCTGGCCGAATGCCACGTCTGGTGCCATACCGAACACGGAGGAAACCTGGGCAGGAGTGGCCCACGCGCTGACTCGTGGGCATCGCGGCATGTACGTGCATCGCTGTACTCTTTCGCAGCTTTTGCACGATTACCGTGGCGTCCGCAATCGCAGAGGCCTTGGCGTTTTAACGGAAATGCAGATTCTTGAGTGGGCTGATCGCCATTTCGAGCATCACGGTTCATGGCCGACCCAATTCTCCGGAGATATCCCAGGCACCTATGACTCTTGGGCTGGCATCCGTGTCGCGCTTCGAAACGGTGCTCGGGGTCTGCCTCGTCGAATATCCCTGGCCGATCTCCTCTGGGAAAAACGTGGCGTTCCGAATAAGGCCAACCGTCCAAAGTTGTTCATTCAGCAAATCCTGCGGTGGTGTGATGAACATAAAATTCGGACAGGGGCTTGGCCGGATCAAAGTTCCGGCAAAGTTCACGGCACAGCAGAGACTTGGGGAGCCATTCAACAGGCACTCGCTGGCGGAAAGCGGGGATTGCCAGGCGGATCTTCTATCCGACTTCTGCTGTATGAGCACCGTGGAGTCCCGCACCCAAGCCATCAGCCGCGACTTTCTGTGCCTCAGATTTTGAGGTGGGCTGATGAATGGTATCGCACGACGGGTCGGTGGCCGAAAAATTCGAAATCGGTCATCACAATCCCAGGAACACAAGACAGTTGGGCCAGCATCGACGGTGCTCTCCGTGCTGGGAGGCGCGGCTTGCGTAGGTCGTCGCTTGCGGAATTGCTCGAGAAGCATCGTGGCATCAGAAACCATCTCAATGCTCCACCGTTTACGATCAAACAAATCCTGCGGTGGGCGGATCGCCATAAAAGAAAAACCGGAGAATGGCCTACCGCGGAATCGGGCCCCATCGTTGGCGTCAAGCACGAGAAATGGGCCAATGTTCAGGCAGCTCTCTCACTGGGAACCCGTGGACTGCCGGGAGCCGACTCGCTGGCCCGCTTGCTTGAGCGAGAGCGCGGCGTTCGCAACCGACTAAACACGCCCAAACTAACGTCCAGTCAGGTTCTCGCATGGGCCGATGCGCATTTTGATGAGTACGGCGAATGGCCAACCGTTAGCGATCGCCGTGATCCGGCTCCGGGTGAAAATTGGAATGCGATTAATGCGGCTCTTGAACGGGGATCCAGAGGACTGCCGGGAGATGATTCCCTAGCAAAGCTATTAGCGAAAAAGCGAGGGGTGCGGCGAGGTCTTCATACCCGAAGGCTCACGGTAGAGATGATCACCGAGTGGGCAAAAGCACATCACAGTCGTACAGGGAAATGGCCGACCTTAAGTTCGGGCTTGGTTCATGGCACAAACGAGCGATGGAATAACCTAGATCAACTGCTAGCCAAAGGCCTACGAGGCTTGCGTGGCGGACAAAGGCTCGCCAGTATTCTCGCGGAGCGATGCGGTGTTCGTAACCATCTGTCCGTCCCCGATTTGTCCGTAAAGCAGATTTTGATATGGGTCGATCAGCACTACGAGAGGAACGGATCCCTGCCCACGAAAAATTCCGGCGAGGTTTTTGGAACCGAAGAAAACTGGTCGAAGATCAATACGTCGTTGAAAGTGGGGAACCGCGGCCTTCCCGGTGGCTCATCGCTCGCCAAGCTGCTTGACACGCATCGCCGCAGCAAGCAATGAGAGTTGACAGCAACCGCGGTGCCGTAGTCGCAGTGGCAGCGAATCAGTAGTTACACCCTAGTCGCCGTGTTCGAGGGACGGAATTAGGCCATGCGGCTTGTCGGCTGGAACGCCAACTACAACAATCACCGACGCACGTTCGAGGAGAACGTCGCCCTACTGGAGCAGTTCAACGCGGACGTGCTAGTGATCTGCGAGACCGCGCCGCCGCAGCGTGGTGATCGAGCGGTCTTCGTGGGTGACACACCTGGGCTGGCCGTCGCAGCCCGTGACGGCATCGAGCTGCGGCCGCACTCGATGAACGATGGTGCGCTGCCGCTGTTTGCCGGATTTCGTGTTGCTGGGCCTCTGGCGTTCGATCTGCTGGCGACCTGGCCCGTCAGTCGAAAGGGTATGCCTTCGTATCACGACGTGCTGATGGCGTCCCTGGAGCGATACTCCGACCTGTGGGCGGCAGGCCGCGCCGTGATGCTGGGCGACTTCAACTCAAGCACCAAGGTCAGTAGCCAGAAGCGGTCGCATCCCAGGTTCGTGCAGGCCGCCCTGGCTCGCGGGTTAGTCAGCGCATACCACGAGCAGGCTGGCGAACCCCACGGCGGGGAATCCGTGCCGACTTACCTTCACGGCAACGGCGCGGAGTTTCACCTGGACTACGGCTTAGTGTCGCTGTCGCTTGTCGGATCGGTACGCTTCCGAATCGCTGACGAGCCGCGATGGTTTGAGATCAGCGACCACCGGCCGATCATATTGGACATCGATGCAAGGCCGGCAGGTCGGTAGGCGAATCCTGTCGCCCCGACCTGTTCGGAAACCCTCTTGGGCTTCCGGTGCATTCGATACCGACTAACAGTTAGCCGAGCCGGCGGGGATCGTGGAGAAAGTCGTGAAGGCGACATGCCCACGTTAATGCGGCGGCGGCTTCGGGGCGGGTATCGATTGGCGATCCCTTTGCGGCTCCAGTTCCCCTCGACAGAGCCGTTGCCTCACCCACTGATTGCGTTTTTAACGGCCGGACGATACGTTCGATTTTCACACTAGGCCACGCGATGTCATGCGTGGACAAGGGCACTGGCTTTGCCGAAGACCCTGGCACCACTTCGAGGCCCGCATGCGATCCTTCTTTTCCCGTCCGTCCCGCCGGGGCGCTCGCCGTCGTCAGATCTTTTCCGCTCAGTTCGACGGTGGTCAGAGTGCGGCGATGTGCGGCACCAGCATCCATCTGGGCTGCGACGTGCTAGAGCGGAGGATCGTGCTGACCGCTTCGCCAGCGGCCGACTTTGAGTTCTCGCAGGGCGTGATCACGGGCTATTACGGCGCGGGTGGTTCCATTGAAATTCCCTCGTCAATCAACGGGACTCGTGTTGTAGCGATCGGCAATAATGCTTTCCGAGCAAACGGCCAAGCTACGAACCCCATAACGAGCGTTGTGATCCCAGGCAGCGTCAAGAGCATTGGCGATCAAGCTTTCTCTAGCAGCGGCCTGACGAGCGTTGCAATCGGTCGCAGCGTCAAGACCATCGGCGACTACGCGTTCAATGGCACCGGTCTGACGAGCGTCAGAATCCCCGACAGCGTTCGGAGCATTGGCGTCGGTGCCTTCCAGTCAGCCAGAGGCCTGACGAGTGTCACAGTAGGTCGCAGCGTTCAGGCCATCGGTGACTACGCCTTCCAGTCAGCCACAAGCCTGACGAGTGTCACAATCGGTCGCAACGTCAAGAGCATCGGCATAGGCGCGTTCAATGGCACAGGTCTGACGAGCGTCAGAATCCCCAACAGTGTCAACAGTATTGGCTCCCACGCCTTCCAGTCAGTCACAAGCCTAACGAGCGTCACACTCGGTCGCAGCGTAAAGACAATTGGCGACTACGCGTTCGATGGCACAGGCCTGACGAGTGTCACAATCGGTCGCAGCGTTCAGACCATCGGTGAATACGCGTTCGCTGGCAGGGCTGGCATAGGCCTGACGAGCGTCACACTCGGACGCAGCGTTCAGACCATCGGCCGAGGCGCGTTCGTTGCCACCGGCCTGACAAGTCTCAGGATTCCCGACAACGTCCAAACCATCGGCGATTTCGCTTTCGCTTACACCGGCCTGACGAGTGTCACAATCGGTCGCAGCGTTCAGACCATCGGCCGAAGCGCTTTTGAGGACGCCAGCAGCCTCGCAAGCGTGGAGTTCATCGGTGCTGCGCCTAACGTCGACTTTTATGCCTTCTCGGGCGTGGCACCCGGCGCCAAGGCGTACCGGGCCCCCAAGCTAACGGGCTACGGGCCAGACGGGGCGAACTTTTACGGGCTGACCGTGGCGACGCCTGTTAAGTGAGCGCCTACAGCGAGTCCAATCTCGCGCTGTCAGAGCATCGCGAGGTGCTCTGACCGATGGCGTTCCTGGCCGCGGCACAGAGGCGCCTCCTGAGCCGCCTACCGGGGGCGCTGTAGGCCGACCAGGAGCCGGTGGCGCCATTGGAATGACGAGCGTATAAGGGCGAGCACAGGGCCGTGCCAGCGGGGCGGCAACCGAATCCTGTCGCCACCATTCGACCCGTGAGTGGTTCCTCCACCGCGCCCCCAACGACATCATTTTCTTCGATCCGATCCGTCGTGACAACGGCAATCCGCTGCTACCTTCCACGCACAAATGGAGGGAGACGCATGGCAGAGGAAACGCTGATCGCTTGGACGGATCACACCTTCAACGGGTGGATAGGTTGCACGAAAGTTTCGGCCGGCTGCGCGAACTGCTACGCGGAGACGCTGGCGATTAACCGGATGGGATTGAACGTTTGGGGGCCGACCACCAACCGGAAGGTGACTACGACCCCCTGGCAGAATGCACGAATGTGGAACCGTGCAGCTGCTCGAGCAGGCGTGCGCCGCCGCGTGTTCTGCGGCTCGATGATGGACTGGGCCGAGGATCACCCCGTGGCGAACCGCACCAGGGCCGCAGTGTGGGAGCTTGTCCGCGAATGCTCCTGGCTCGACTGGCAGCTGCTCACGAAGCGACCGCAGCGTATCCGCGAGTGCCTGCCGAAGGATTGGGGATCGGGCGGGTATCACAACGTATGGCTCGGCACGAGCGTCGAGGATATGCGAGTGGCCGAGCGCGTCGATCACCTGCGTGACATCCCGGCCGTCGTGCGGTTCATCAGCTACGAGCCGGCCCTGGGGCCGCTCGATGATCTCGACCTGGCCGGAATCGACTGGGTGATTGTGGGCGGCGAGAGTGGAAGCGGGTTCCGGCCGATGGATGTCGGCTGGGCACGGTCGATGCGTCAGAAGTGTGCCGCCGAAGGCGTGGCTTTCTTCTTCAAGCAGAGCGCGGCGATCCGCACCGAAATGGGCATCGAGCTCGACGGGCAGATCGTGCGGGAATACCCGACGCCACGGGAAGCCCGACCGGCCGGCTCGCTGTTCTGATCGACCCGCTAAGCCGCAAGCCAGGGCGCACAAGGGGCGCCGCTCGCGCTCCCCGCTTTCGCTGTTGTGGCGTTCATTTTTCGGGGTGAAAGCGGGGAAGGTGGTGTTTTTGTAGACACCCTCAGAGTTAGCGGTTATCTTCGGGAAATACACGCATTTCGAAGGCGTTGTGTATGTCTCCTCAACGGCTTTTCACACCGTAGAGGTCACAGGTTCGAATCCTGTGTTGCCCACTCGCGATTCAGTTCGTGATTTCAAGTGCAAACACCTGCCGATGGTCGGCAGCGCCCGCGAGGGAAGAACGTCGCAAAAGGGTAAACCGATGGGTCTACCCTTTTGCGAAACCCGAAGCGGAGGTTTTGCTACGGGACGACGCCCCTCTGGCGCGTTGCCGCAGATGCGTCTGCACGGCCCGACCAATACGGCCCGAATCGTGATCGGCGGCAAGGTTCCCAACTGGCAGCGGCAGCGAAGGCCGCCGCCCGGGGGCAGTCGGTAGACATTGGCGCCCTCGAAGAGGCGCTCGTCTCGACCCGCCAGTCGGTGAACGACTTCAAGGCGCTCTGCGAATACGAGGCGGCCCGCGCCGAAAAACTTACAGCGGTCGCCGCGATCGCGACGTTGAAGAGCAAGCACGACCGATTGCAGAAAGCGATGGAGGCGGAAGACGCAAAATTCGCAGAGGTCCGCGACGCGTTCCAGGCGAGGTATCGGAAACTCGAACTGGAGTTCCGCGAGATCGACCGCGAGGTGGATGCCGCGACCGCGGCCCGCAACTGGCTGACCGACTACCGCAACGCAAAGGGTGCGCTCGGCGATCAGTACCGCGAGGCAGTCGACGCGGAGCAGGCGGCCCGCGCAGTGGTCGACGGCATCAATCGCCGAATGGGGGAACTGCGGCGGACCATCAAGTCGGCCGACTCCGACATCGCGCAACTGACGGCCTCCTGGGAGCGCGAGATCACCGCCCCCGAAGTCATTACCGTTCGCCGCGACGGCCATCCACTCTCGAAGCGAATGCCGGCCGACATGGCGGAGAAGGTCGACACGCTCGATCGCAGAAAGAAGCGGCTCGCGGCGGAACTGACTGAAGTCGAAAAGTCGCTGCCAGCGGCGGAGAAGGCCGTCGTGGCTGCGGAAGCCAAGGTCGCCGACTTCCAGAAAAAACCGCTCACTCCATGAACCCCAAGGGTGGCCGCGCAGCACGCCGCCGGCAGCGACCTCCGCTGCCGGCGGCGGCGGTCTGCCTGCACACAGGAAAACCACATGACACTTGCTATAGCTGAATGCGTCGTCCGCGACGTTCTCTTTCTTCGCTCGCATGACGGTCGTGACGCCATCTACCTCCGTGGCATCGACCCCGAGCACGTCCCTGCCGAGCGGCTTCGGCTGGCCAAGCGATTCGGCCACATGGTGCCCGCCGGCACGACGCCGGCAGACATCGAACGCGTCGCCCGCGGCATCATGCCGTTCCTGCGGAACGACCAAGGCGAAGCGGCCGGCGGCCCGCCCCGCGGCGACCGACCGACGATGACGACCGAGTACGTGTAGGCAACCGCGCCGCACTCACTTCACGTCGTCGTCAATGACGATCGAGTAGCCCGCATTCGCCCGGGCCTCCATCACATCGACCTTGCGCCGCGAGCCGGGTCTAGCATCAGTCGGCGCGGCGCTGTCCATCACCGCCTGGAGCTCGCGGAGCACATCACCGTATTCGTCGATGGCGAGCGCCAGGGCATCGTGGAGAATCGTGCGGTCGCGGGTCGCGGCGCGCTCGTTGTACGCGGTGTTTCCGATCAGCGAATCACCGCCAACATTTCGCCCCTTGCCGTAGATCGCGAGTTGCGCCTTCATGTGAGCCCCGACGCGGGCAATGCGAGTGAGCCAGCCCCGCAGCTTGGGGTCGAGGTCGTCGGGCCAGCGGATACGTTCGGCGGTCATGAGCGCCGATTGTCGAAATCATCAAGCTGGCCGGCAGGGCGTGTGGCGGTCGCATGCCCGTGCCCCCGCCGTCAACTTGCCAGCCTGCGATACTCAATCCGTGCTGCTCACTTCGCCGCGAATGGAGGAAGCCATGCGAATCGTTACCGTGCTCGTCTGCACCGTGGACGTTGCCCCCGGTCTGCACATCGGGGCAGTGTGGGATGGCGGAAAGACGATTGCCCTGCACATCGACCGCGATGGGCAGACAACCAGCCTTGCCCGCTGGCCCATCTGGAATGAAGCGTGGGACTGCCCGTTGATCGAGCCGACGCGAGAATCGTTCACGCGGTTCGTAGAAGCCCGCCTCGTGGAGCCGGGGGCGGTGGAGGAGTTGCTGCCGGAAAAGCGGCAGTGCGGGTGACGTTCACGACGTGCCGCCCCGTGCGGGTCGTGATCGCAGAGCAGTTCATCCGCGAGTGCCCGCACGTCATGTGGGGCACGTTTGCGGCAGCGTAGGTGGCAGCCCCGCCGTGCGGGGGATAAGCTGGTGGGCCGTTCGGGGCGTGTTCTTCCATTGAGGTGATTCAATGATTCGTGCAGTTGTGATGGTGGCGGTACTGGGCGTGATAACGCCAACGTGGGCGGAAGAGGACACGAGCCAGATCAAGACGTTGACCGTGGAGCAGGCCAAGGCGATTGTGCAGCGCAATCGCGATGAGATGCTGATGCTCGACGGCCTGAGCTCGCTCTCGGACGAAGTGGCCAGTGCCCTGGGGCAGCATGAGGATTTTCTCAGCCTCAACGGCCTAACCATGCTCTCGCCCGAGGCAGCGAAGGTGTTAACGCAGCACGAGAGGGCGTTGCAACTCAACGGCTTGACCACGCTATCGGAGGAAGCGGCCAAGGCGTTGGCGAAGAACAGGGGCTTGCTGACCCTCGATGGCCTGACCACGCTCTCGGATAAAGCAGCTGAGGCGCTGGCGCAGCATGAAGGCATTCTGCACCTAAATGGACTGACAACGCTGTCGACAAGGGGAGCAAAGGCGTTGGCGAAGAACAGGGGCTTGCTGTCCCTCGGCGGCCTGACCACGCTCTCGGATAAAGCAGCTGAGGCGCTGGCGCAGCATGAGGGTCACCTGTGGCTTGACAGCCTTACAAAGCTTTCAGATGGCGCAGCCAAGGAGATGGGGCAGCGCGAGGGGGAACTAAGTCTTGACCGGTTGACTGTGCTGTCAGATGAGGCAGCCAAGGCTTTGGCGCAGCGTAAGGGCTGGCTGTACCTCAACGGCCTGACCACGCTCTCTGACGATGCTGCTGAGGCCCTAGGGCAGCACAAGGATGATCTCATCCTCAACGGCCTAACTATGCTCTCGGTGAAGGCGGCTGCGGCGCTTTCGCAGCACGACGGCAGGCTGGATCTCAACGGCCTGACAGAACTCTCGCCTGAGGTGGCCGAAGCTTTGGCGAAGCATAAGAGTTTGCTGTCCCTCGACGGCCTGACCACGCTCTCGCCCGAGGCGGCGAAGGCGGTGGCGAAGCACCAAGGAAGTCTGGACCTCCAAGGCCTGACCACACTCTCCGATGAGACAGCCAAGGCGTTGGCGCAGCACCAAGGCAAAGGCCTTGATCTTAGTCGCCTAGCCACTCTCTCGGATGAAGCGGCCAAAGCGTTGCGGGCTAATCCGATGATCCATCTGCCCTACAAGGCCCCTTAGTCACCCATGCGACTTCTCGCAGCCCTCGTCGCGCTCGCAGCGATCCCTGCCATCGCAGCCGAGCCGTTCACCGCCCACGTCGTGAGCGTGCACGACGGTGACACGCTCACCGTGGTCGATTTCACGAACACGCAGCACCAGCTCCGGCTACAGGGCATCGACGCACCCGAGCGTGGGCAGCCGTTCGGCACACGCGCCCGCGACCGGCTAGCCAAGTTGACGATGGGCAAGGTCGTGACGGTGCAGGACGATGGCCGCGACAAGTACGGCCGCACGCTGGGCCGCGTCGAGGTCGAGGGCCAGGACGTGAGCCGGCAGATGGTGGTCGAGGGGCTGGCGTGGCATTAATCGCGTTTCAGCGACGATCCCGGGCTGGCCGCAGCCGAGCGCGAGGCCCGAGCCGCTGGCCGCGGGTTGTGGCGTGATCGTGAGCCGGTGCCGCCGTGGGAGTGACGTGCCGGTGAGAAGGAACGCCACCGGGCGCCGGCGAAGCAGTAGACGCGCCGTGGCGGCCGCGTTCATCCGCGAAAGTCCGCACGTCACGCAGGGGACGTTCGGGAGTGTGGAGGCGGCATGTGCGGCCACGCTCTCGCTGCGGATTCGTCCCAGCATGCGGCGGATTCGTCCCTAAAAATCCGGATTCGTCCCCAAATATCCCGATTCGTCACTTTTCGGATTTTGTGCGTCCGGTCTTCGTGGGCATTTCGCCTTTTTCGAGGCGGAGGCAGGTGTGCGATCGCGCGGCTGGTCTCCGACACGAATTCGTCTCGATGTACTCGAACACGGAGAACCGCCCGATGCCTTTCTTCGCAGGAATACCTTTTCAGATGGCTTTCCCACGGGTTCGGCTGTGGTTTTGTCGAACCGCCGCTGCGGCTTGCCTCCTGTTCGTTGCAGGTCGTGCGGGAGTTGCTGGGCCGATCACCTACAACTTCTTGAACTATCCGGAGTTTCAAAATGGGTATTCGCTCAGTGGCTCGATTACAACCGATGGAACCCTCGGTGCTATTGACGAGACGCACGTCGATGCGTGGCAATTTACGATCACCGGCACATCCATAAGTCGTTCCGTGGATTCCACAAACTCTGGTTCATTTGCCTATAGCAACTTTTTTGCAACGGCAACGGAGTTGAGGTTGGCTGAACCACCAACGGGTGGCGCGACGTATGTCGGATTACACGGCGCATCGTCAACGCCGTCCCAAGGCGCGCTGCTGTTCTGGCAAGTTTGGGCGACCGGCGTCCCAGCGGGATCAATGTATTACTCCCGCACCGAATTTGAGGACCCATTGACCCTTTTCTGGCAGACCGATCCTTACATGATGAGTTACCCTGATAACAATTGGACGATCGCCATGGCAGCATCGCCCGTCCCCGAGATCGACCCCGCGGGCTTCGGCAGCGTCGCGGCGCTGATCACCGGTGCCCTCGGCCTCATCGAGCGGCGGCGACTGAAGGCAAAGGCGGCCTGACGCCAGTCGGACAATCACAACGACAACACGAGGGGAGCAGGTTCCACGCGGGCCTACTCCCTTGCTCGGTTGCGGGCCGATCCCGAGCCGGTGCCACCGTGGGAGTGGCGGGCCAGTGAGAAGGACCGCAAGGCGGTGCCGGCGGGGCGGTAGCGGGCTACCTTTTTCCTACCCGATAAAAGCCGGCCCTGCCGCAACAGTTGCACGTTTCACGCAGATAGCACATCCTCTATTCTGACGTTTCCCCCGCACGGGAAAGCA
>Ga0315901_10005663_pt1 | contig 15136 bp, 24 predicted proteins | sample LakEriMetagenome_10_FD_203761 | JGI IMG/M metagenome (GOLD analysis project Ga0315901, IMG submission 203761) | Freshwater fungal communities from buoy surface, Lake Erie, Ohio, United States - Buoy 2 MA116 | ecosystem: Environmental > Aquatic > Freshwater > Lake | place: USA: Lake Erie, Ohio...
AAGGAATCCGCGACATGAACCTAGTCGTCAAACTGACCGCTGACGCAACCGCCGCTGAACGTGGCGTTGCTGCGTTTTCCAAGAAGGCAGGCAGCTACGTCGGCAGCATTGGATCGGAACTGAAATCGCAGCTTGTTGGCGCATTTGCTGCGGGTGCTGTCATTTCAGCGGTGCGGTCGTTCGGCGCTCACGTCGTTGAGACGGTCGACAACATCAAGGACATGTCTGAGCAGTTGGGCGTGTCCACGGATGAAATCCAGCGGATGCAGAAGGCCGCGAATGACGCTGGCATCAAGTTTACCGTCATTTCTGGTGCATTGCAGCGGATCGAGGCTTTGCGGTCTCAGGCGGCAAGCGGTGACGCTGCGGCTAGCGGGCTGTTTGCGGGCCTTGGGATTGACCCAACGCAGGGCAACGCGCTTTCGATCCTGACGCAGGCCGTCGAAGCTTCTGCGCGTGGTGCGCGTGAGAATGCGCTGCTGTTCGACATGGTTGGGCGCAAGGCGAGCATTCTTAAGGGCGTAGTCAGCGAGCTTAAGGCTCAGGGTCAGATTGATCTGATCAGCGAAAACAGCATCGCAAAGATTGACCAAGCAAATGCACGGCTTGAGGAGTCAAAGCGAAGGCTGACCGCATTGGCAACTCCAGCAATGGCTGCTGGTATTGAGGCGACCACTGGAACGATTGAGGATCTTCTTGGCGGCAATCGCGGCCTGAACATGGGCGGATTCATTCGCGCTCTCGCGTCATTGACGTCTGGAAACAAGCTTCCGCCAATGGCTGCCGACACGTTTGTTGGGCCTGAGCAAGGCGGCATCCAGTCATCCTCAATCGCCGCATCCACGCCTGCCGCATCCGCCATCAGCCTTGGGCAACCTGGAGACTCCCTTTCCCGAATCGGTCTCTTTGTTGGAGGCCGCCCAGAGGTTCGCAGTCTTGCCAGCATTGAGCGCAACACGGCGGAGTCTGCCCGTCAGGTGGCGCAGAGCGTGCGCACACTTAAGTCGATTGAGGAACTACTGAAGGTCGCAGGAGGAGAACTCTGATGGCTACGCACACGGGGACATACAATTTCATCTCGTTGACCCCTCGGGAGCGCTGGACGCCTCGTGGAGGCCGAGTCAGTGAGCCGCGCACCAAGATGCTCAATACGAGCGTCGCGTCGTTTACGGCCAGTCTGCGTTCCAATGGCTACGCCTACGAGGTTGAGCCTCTGGGCGAGTCTCCGTTTTCCATCGTCACCACACTAGCTGTCCAAGAAGACGCTACGGAAACCACGGTTCTTGCGGACCTGTGGGAGCTGGATGGGAACGATCTCGAGAAGTCAATTTGGGAACTCCCGAAGGTCAAAACTGAGATCAACAAAACGACTGACCTGACGGAGCGTTCCGCAATCCGCTACAACATTGAGCAGTTTGTCCGAGGCGAGGGAACCGAGGGAGCCACCACGCCTGCAAACTTTGATCCTGAGGTCTACACGGCTTTGCTGAAATCGCTGATCTCTGGCGTCGAGTCTTTCCCGGTGTCGACCTACGTGCTGCGCCGGACAATCACGTTGCCAGCAAATACCGCGCTTGCGCCTGCCTTCGACTACAGCAACCAGATCTTCACGACGACGACGCTGCTGAACTACGAAACAACGATTCCAGGCAACCTGAAAAACACCCTTCCGGCTGGCTACTGGCAAAAGAAAACACCCACGGCAGCGCAACAAAGTGATGGGCGCTGGGTGTATCGCGTTGAGTATTGGTGGGCTGAAGAGTTTGACGAGTTCCTTTATGAAACCGCGCTCTAGCGACACACGGCTCCGCAGACTGCTTTCCAATCGTGCGCCTGGTATCCTGACGGACCGGACCACGAAGGGAGTCTTCCAGCGCTCATTTCGGACGGTGCGCGGAAGCCAACAATCCAATGTTCCGAAGTGGGGATAATTTATGGCAAACGAGATCACGATCAGCATGTCAATGTCCGCGTCAAAAGGCGGGGCATCGGTCAACACCGTCGGCGCAACCGGACCTGCGTCAGCCAGCTACGACATGACCGGGGCCGACATGAGTTCCGGAACGGTCGCAACCAGCACGACGACCGCCGCCTTGAGCGTCGGAGCCGTGACCGCCCCGTACCGGCTCTACCTGTGCAACCTGTCCAGCACGTCCGGCGAGGACATCCGCGTGGGCAACGCGAACGCGGACCCGATCACGTCGCTCGTGTCGACGCTGGCTCCCGGGGATGAGTGCTTTCTGGTCGTTCCGTCGGGCACGCTGTACGTTGAAAGCGCGTCGGGCACGCCAAACCTTTTCTACGTCGCAGTCGAGAAGTAAGATCGGCCCATGCCGATCACATTCACGCGAGCGGAGACGGTTGAGCCAGGCGACGCGATAACCTCGCGACAAATGGCATCGCTTGCGGACGCCTTCAACTCGCGGATCCGATCTGGTCTTGGTGACGCGACCTACCGGATCCCCTATTACCTGTTCCAAGCCGCTCGTCAGATCAGGAACTCTGATGGCGGCTTTCTGTTTCCAAGCCAGGGCGAGTTCTTTGAGCAGTACCAGAGCTTGGAGCCACAGCATGGCCAATGGCCAAACTCATTCGCTGGCACTCCGGAGGGCGTCAACGTATCCAACCCGCTCGGCGCTTTCGTCTTCGGCAACCAGAGCGCGGACATCGACAACGAGACAGACCGCATCGAGACGGTCGCCTTCCTCGTCAACGGCGCTGCACCCGCGACGCTCTCGGACTATTGGACGCTCGGCCAACTGCAACGCGGAGCGATTGACCCTGACACTGGTGCCATTGCATCGCCTGCGCTTGATGCTGCGCGCCTACACATGCGGATCGCCTACAGCGTGCGCAGTCCCTACGGCAACAGCTACGGAGGATTCCAGCCGATCCCAGAGATTGGCGCGACACCATGCGATCCGGCGGACGGATTCACTCCGGTCAACTACGAGTACAAGTTCACAAGCCTAGTCGACGGCTCGGAGGTCACATATCCAGGATCATGCCCGGAGGAACCCACGCACGTCGGCTACATCCTGCGCCTGTCGGACTTGTTCGTCGTCGTCCTCAACAACGGTGACACGGACTACTACAGGCGCAGCGAATGGATTGAGGGGCCGTACACTGGCGGAGGGTCACTGAAACGCGACGTGGGCGGGCAACTAGACCGCGCCGTTGACCGATACACGAAGGACTTCAGGGGCACCGAAGCGCAGCGTGAGCGCGGGTGGAATCGGAACGCGTTCGATTTCCAGCGGTTCCTGACTCGGCAATATTCGCTCGCACCAAACCGAGGCCAACAGGTCGGCAACGAGATCACGGCGACGTACCCGACATTCACCTGGACGAGCAATCAGGCAAGCGGGACCGTCTCTGGCACCGGCCACGCGTTCGCCAGTGGGTACGTCATGGATGCGGTCTACATCCGCGCCGACAATGTGGCGGATCCGGTCGCGGTCGAGATCCTAGACGACGCGAACAACGTGCTGGCAACCGTCAGCGCTGCGCCTGTGGGTGGCGTAGCGGAGGCAATCCACTGGCTCCCTAGTCCGGCTACACCGACGGCAATCCGAGCGCGCCTAGCGGACCCCCTGCGCTTTGTTGGTGGCACTGGTACACTGACCGTCCAGACCACAGAACTGTACCCATACAAACCAAACGCATCTGACGCCTATATTCTCCTGCGCGTGGCGTCAGCAAAAACAGGCACCGTTCACGGCACCGGCCTGGAGGAGGAGGCGGCGAAGGAAATCTGGGACGGATACAAGGCATATGGCTGCATCGTCCCAGGTCCCGGCCTGCCGTTTGAGGATGCGGTTATCAACTCCAATGCGGTCTACGACGCGTTCCGTCGGATGTCCCAATGCGTCCGCATCCTGTCGCGCAATCAACTGATCGGTTACGCGCTGGAGGACGGCAAGTCGGTTCTGTGGTTTGTACGCCAGAACACGATCCGCGCTGACACGTTCGCAGGCATTGCGCCGGTCAATGGTATCGGTGGAATCGCGCACACGGCACCGCCTCGAGGATACACCAACGAGTGGATGATGGGCTTTCAGTTCAAGGCCTACCATCCAAGCGAGTCGTCCATCTGGAAGCCGTCGGCATTCTCGGACTACTACACGTTTTCCGACCGCTGCCACTTCTATCACCCAACCTACGTTTCGGATCTACAGCAGCACTTCGACTATGGGCAAACACTAAGCCTTTCGCCTGAGGGCGCACCTGGGTACCGCTACGCCAAGGGCGTCAACAACTCCGTGGGAGACGTTGACCGCTACAAATCCTGCCGCATCTATGAGCCAGACATCGAGGTCGAAAGCGCCGAGGAACTGACCGAGGGCGGCGTCGACGTGGTCAAGATCACGCTCAAGGGCCGACTGCATTACTCGGACGACGCAGTGTCCTCAATTGACCGAGACGTGACCACGTGGGACGTGACCGCACTCCGCGCCGAGGCTTACAGGTCGACCGAAAACGCCATCCGCGAGTATCTGGTTTTCACGAACACCGGTCAAAACGCAATCGCTGGCAAGCCGGGTGACTCTGCGGTTGGGTCAGGCGTTGACTCGCTGGCTGACAATCCATTCGGGACAGTGTTCCCGACGATTGTCATGACCAAGCTCATGCCGCTGCCGTATCTGGACGGCAACGACTCGCAGAACAGCGTGGACACGCCGCTGCTGCACGACACGCTCACGCAGGCCGAGCTATACCTGCGGGCAATGTGCGAAGGCTACATTGACGGCAAGACTTCCGAGGAATACGCATGCTCGTCCGGGATTTCGTCATGGTATGACTACACGTTTACCAACCTCTGCTTCGACGCGTTCCAAGGCCAATGGATTAGCCCATTGGCATCTGAGGCCACAACGTACACGCGAACCAAAGACACGCGCAGTGATCTACCGCAGAGCTTTGGTCCGTGGCCGAACACGCTGACGAGCGCGGAGATCTGGAATCAGTTCGCAACTGCGGTCAATTTGCTGACTCGCGTGCGCGTGATGTTGCCCATGAAATTTGAAGCGGAATCACGCTCGGACACCTACTCGTCGTTCCAGACCCGCAACGCGACCAACTCAATCGGCACGGCTGCGGATTGCTCGAGCCCAACCGGTACAGGTTGGTATGCGAGCGTGGACGTACCGAACACGATTCCAACGACGGTCTCAAGCCCGCGAGCTACGGCGGTCAATGCGAGCGCGGTCAATCGCGTGGGCTATGAAACCAGTGGTGCAGCCTATGTGTGCAGTGGCGCTGCATTCGCATTTGAGCAGTTTTCACAACAGGACGACTACTGGCTCGACCTGGTTGACCCAGACGCAGAAAACGCAATTCCGCCGGATTGGCGCGGGCAATTCAACGCGGATGGCGAGATGTTGTTTACGGTCACGACAACTGAGGTATTCGATCGCGCAAAGGTTGTTGCCGCTGGCGCTGGATCCGATTGCGCGGGGTTGACCGCCTACCCGCTCGCGTCAGGTCAGGAATGGCTTGTGGAGACGATCACGCAGACGACCAGCACGTGCGAGATACTGCCCATGCAGGGCACTGTTGAGATGCCGGAATTGGGCACGGTCACTGTCTTCGGTGCGCTCAGGTCCGGCACGGTTTGCACTGCGTCTACGGACGCCAGCCGCGCAATTGAGCCGGTGACAACGGATGCGTTTATGCTGCCGATTGCGCTGGTCGACTTCGAGGGCGAGTAAAAATTCTTTCTCATGTGTGTTGACGTATGCGACGAGTGCGCGCATTGTCACCACGTCAACAACGACAACCGACCGGGCGGAACCCGGAAGCAGACGAAAGCAGAAACATGAAAAAAATCAGCACGGACGGAAGCAAGACTTGGACGGTTGGCGAATTGCTGGATGGAATCAAAGAAATACCAGCCTCGAAGAGGATTATTGGAGGAATCAGAAGGGCGAGATTCGTTGTGATCGCTGACGAAACCCCGAAGTACCTGAAGACGATCAAGTCGCTCGAAAAGGAAGTCGCTTTCATTCGCTCTGACCGAGTCGAGGTGCATCACAACTGGGACAACGGCATCACCATCAACTTCGACATCTGAACCAACATGACCTTCGAAGCATTCATTCTCCCATACACTGAGGAGTTCACACCAATGGCCAAGATCGAGATCCTTCGAGTGGCGCGTGCAAAGATGCTCACCGACGGTGAGAAGCTGGCAGCGGTGACCGACTACATCGCCGGAAACAAGCAAGCGCTCTGGAAGGCAGGTCAGGAGAACCTGAAGCGAAAGCAGGAGCGAAACCAATCAAGGAACCAGCGGTTGAGTGACGCTTAGAAGCTGGCAGCGGTGCCAGACGGCAACAACCGATCCGGAAACGAGACGAAGTGCAAAATGAAATCGAAGCGATACAAAGTCCGGCGCACCGCATGGGATGCGCTGGTGGCATACTGCGGGAGCAGAAGAGTTGAGGTATTCGGTGGAGCATGGGATGCCCAGCAATGGATCGAAGCCCGCCGCGCCGAGGGTCACTCGGTAGACGTCGAGGGAGTGTACTCATGAAGGTCGTTGAATTGCCAAAGGCGCAGTGCGACCAATTAGTCGCGGCTCGGCACTATTCGAGGAGTCCATCCATTTTCTGGCGTGGGTTCGGGCTGGTGATCGACGGATGGGTGGAGGGTTGCGTTGTGTACGGCCAACCATCGCCACCGATTCAAAGGCACGCCTTTCGGGATCGTGATTTCAGACTGTACGAATTGGCGAGACTTGTGATCCAGACCAACGAGCGAAATGCAGCCTCGTTTCTTGTTGGCCGGAGTCTGCGAATGCTTGAGGAACCTTGCGCTGTCATCAGTTACGCCGACAGCGCCCACGGCCACGCTGGCATTGTGTATCAGGCCACCAACTGGATTTACACAGGGGCGACGATTTCTCACGACGTGCTGTACATGGTCGACGGAAAACCGACGCATCCAATGACACTCAGAGACAGTGGAATCACTGCTCCGATGGAATGGGCGAAGGCTAATGGGATTCAGACGGTGAAGCCGCAGCCGAAGCACCGATATTTTCAGTTCGTCGGGAACAGAAAACAGGTCCAAAAAATGCGGTCGTTGCTCAAATACGAAGAGGTAAATCCGTACCCAAAACTCCCGAAATCGACATACGAAAACGGCAGCAGAATCGCCATTGCGTTTCAGGAACAACTATTGTGACACCTACCCACAAAAAGAATGGCGAGTTCCGCAAGGGTCACGCCATTCGCCAAAAAGGCGACCATCCAGCCGATGGTCACCTTCACATCCGCGTACCAATGGAGACCAAGGGACGATGGGTTGCGAAGTCTCGCTCCGCTGGGCTCCCACTTTCCGAGTGGGTCACGCGGACGCTCAATGCGGCATCATGACCTTCCGCGTCACAGGCCGGGTCCGCATGCCACAGGGCGAGACCGTCACCGCAGCCCGGCGAGTGATCGGCCCGTCGCGGGAAATGTGCGGAGCGTGCGAGTGGTTTCAGTCTTCCGTGTCCAGGTGCTGCCATCCGCGCAACGGATGCCCGCGAGGGGCCCACAGGATCAGGCCGTGGGAGCATCCGCAGGAATGCCCGGTTTGCCGTGGGTGTTAAGAGGATCATCCCGAAATCTGTTTCGGGATGATCGGCCATCAAGATCCTTTTGGCCTGCCAATGACCGGTCGCGTTGGCTTGAAATGGGTTCCAAAGAAACAAAGGTTAAGAGTGCAATCCTCTGGGCTGCCTTTGTAGTTTCTTGATCCAATCTCAACGAAACGCATTCGGTTCTCTATGTCGGCATGGCTTTTAGCGCTATAGTTGAAGCCAGGGCGTTCCATAAACACCCATCCTAAATCGTACTCGTTCCACTCCGACGCATACAGCACAAGCAGTTCGCAATCGTGGCGGGAAAGGTTTCCGCGCACCCATTTCCTAATGTAGACGGACACATCTTTAATCTCGTCAATGCGTAGGGCTTCATCGAACATAGGATGAACCCCTTCCGGGATATCGTACTTGGCAGCAAACACAGCCCAAGATGAAGGGCTGTGATATCCTACATAGGCCCCCGATTCATTATCCGCAACATCATCAGACATGGCGTCATTGTGGCGATTGATGTCCTCGGCAAACCTGATCACCCTCGTCAGGCGGTCAGCAATCTGCGCAACGGCGATGTCGATTTCAGTCTTTGTAAGCTCGCGAGTAGCAAGCTTTGGCTCGTTGATGGTTTCCATATCTTTAGTTCCTGTTCTTTCTCGTAAAGGTAATCACCGCGCTCCGCGACCACGCCATTCGGCAGGCTTCGCGCATTCGTTCGGTCAACGGATCCGGAGAGTGTAAAAACCTCGGCGTCATAGATGGACCCGTGAGTGGCGCTGTTTGCTGCAAGATCCAAAATGGTGCAGATCGATTTTCCGGGAGCGTTGCGCAGGCCTCGGCCGGTCATCTGACGCCACAGGCATCTTGATTCCGTGTGCCGGTTCAACACGACAAGGTCGACCTCTGGGCAATCAAATCCCTCGGTGAGGACCGTGTGATTGCAGATGACGGAAACCGATCCGGATTGGAACGCCTGGACGACATCGGCGCGGGCTTGGCGTTCCATCTCACCATTCACAACGGCGCTTTCAATGCCGCCAGCATTTAAAAGCTTTGCCGTCTCCACGCAATCCACCACGCTCCGGCAGTATATGATGGATCTTGCGAAATGCTGCGATATGACGCGTTTGGCGCAGTCGTAAGGGCTCCACGACCCGGTCGACTCGGACACGGGGACAAGCGTCACGGATGGGCACAGGAAGCCGTCGACTGTCAACGTGTACACGTCCGGCCCGTGGATTAGATCGGTGAAGCCGCATTCACCCAGTCCGACCCCGTCAATCCTGTATGGAGTTGCGGTCAAAGCAACCATCTTGGCGAACGGATTGGAGGCCATGATGCGCTTGTATGTGCTGGCTGCCACATGGTGGCCTTCGTCAATGATGATCGACTGAAATCCGGAAAGGTTTGGCGACGATTGCACCGTGAACACGCAAACGTCCGCATTGTACCCAGCAACCTGCGCGGCCAGTTCGGTCCTGTGAGTCACCCACGCAACGGGGCCTTTCAAGCGCGGCAGTATTCCCTTCAGCGCCAACGCAGTTTTACCCGATCCAGTTGGGCAAACCACGGCAATCCGGCTGTGCGTTTCAAGCGAGATGATTGCGGAATTCGCAAGCGTTCGCTGGTATGGCCGAAGATTCATTTCGCAAACCGCTAGCTGAGTGTTTGCACCCGCGCAACTCCAAACTTGCACCCGCGCAATCCTGTGGTCATGGTCCGCCCATGCATGATTTCAAGCGCGAGTTGCGCGCAATCCGTGATCGGTTGGAGAAACAGGACGTGAGCATCCAAGATTGGGCTGCGGCTGCGGACGTGAGCCATACCACGCTCTGGCGTATTCTGGAGCGCGGGCAGACTCCGAGTGTTTCGACGTACATGGCGCTGGTAGCCGCCGAAAAGAAATTTGCGCCGATGCAAAAATAGCGGTTGCGTCCGCGCAAAATGCGTGGCCTAATGAGCACGTCGATAACGAAACCACTACTGACGAGAATATGAATACTACCTCCGAAATCACCACTGAGTCGCTGGATGCCCGTTTGGCCAGGCTCAATATTTCCGGCCTGTCTGATGGGCGGTCGAATAGCGTCAAGATCGCTCACGATGCCGGTGTCGACGACGCGACACTCAAGCGCATCGCTGAAGCAATCCGCGTGAAGCGCGATAGCGAAACGATCGTACTCCCGCCCAATCGCCTCGAACTGTGCAGCCGGGGACGTGGCTGGGCGCGTATTGGCAAAGGTGACAAGGCGCAATGGGGCGAGCGAGTCGACGGCGGGTACGAAGTTGGCCCCGGTCGCTGGACCGTAGGCGGCAACGATGGATTCACCCGCAAAAAGGAGGACGTTTACGACGTGAAGCATATCACGGTGGGAGGAAAGATCTGGACCATCGCCAACTAAGACGATTATGAGCAATACCATAGCAGTGATCCTGCTTTCCATTTTGGCAGGAGTTTCTATCTGGGCGCAATGGTGCGCCATTCGCAGGGCTGAGGATTTGGCCTGCAAGCTGGCCGTCATGAAGAACGAGGCCAAACGCCTGTTTGATGAGAATCAAAAGCTGCGCGCCGAACTGGAGGCGAAGCGATGAATCCTCCCGCTCACATCGCAGCAGTGGCAACGCTGCTCTTCATTTTCGGATTCCTGGCATTGGGAGTCCTGTTTGAGAAAAAGCGCAACACGCGCCGAAACAGCCTGCGTAAGTGGCTGAAAATCACACGCATCAAGTAACAATGAGCAACGCACCGGCGGTGATCCCGCCAAAACAAGTGGTCCCAATCGGCAACCGAGGCATTGCGCCGTCCAGCATGGACGACCTGTACAGGTTCGCCACTGCTGTCTCCAAGTCAGGTCTTGCCCCCAAGGGCATCGAGACGCCAGAAGCGATCTTCGTCGCTCTAGAGATGGGGTTGGAGGTTGGATTGCCCATGATGGCTGCGCTCCAGAACATTGCCGTCATCAACGGTCGTCCCGCCATCTGGGGCGACGCCCAGCTTGCGGTTGTCCGCAGCACCGGAGAGTTGGCGCTGTTTGAGGAGTGGTACGAGGAGAATGGTAAGCGGCTGACGCGCAACCCGATGGCATTCAGCGACGAGACCGCCGCCGTGTGCCGCGTGCAGCGTCAGGGCTACGAGCCTTCCGAGACTGCGTTTTCAGTGGCTGACGCAAAGCGGGCTAATCTGTGGGGCAAGGCGGGTCCTTGGAGCCAGTACCCTGCGCGGATGCTGAAGCACCGGGCACGGTCGTTTGCCCTGCGCGACCAATTCGGGGACGCTTTGCGCGGTCTGCGCACGGTCGAGGAGGTCCAGGACGATCCGGTGGCTACGGCGAGGAACGTCACGCCTCCGATGTTTTCGACTGCGACGCCAGAGCCTGAGCCGACACCAGAACCCGCACCGGTTGCCGAGGCGACGCAGGAAACCGCCCAGCCTTCCGATCTTGATCTTAAGCGTCAGGCAATCGCCGAGGCGTTCATTGAGGTCGGCGTGAGTTTCGACCTGTTCCGCCAATGGATGGTCGACGTGCGCAAGATCGAAGTTTCCGCCGACTCTTTTGCCGAACTCGACGAGGCTCTGGTTGGCAGGATTGCCGACAATCTTGGGCCGGTTGTGTCCAAGGCTAAGAAGTGGGTTGAAGGAGGTGGCAAGTGAGCAACACGGACCGCATCGACGAACTGAAACGCGTGATCTGCGCGCAGGTGCCGATCCTGATCGACGAGGCGCGGGACAACATCACCGAGGCCATCACCGCAATCATGGAGGAGGTGCAGGAGAACGAAGGGGATGGCAAGGCTGTCCTGTCGCTCGCCATCACTGCAAAATGGGATCTTGATGGCAGCGCCGTCGTCGTTTCCATGCCGGTTAACGTGCGACGCAAATTTACGGTCACCGCGTCAATGGATGACCCAAACCAACCCACTCTTCCGCTCGATCCGCTCCGGGAAGAGGACCGGTTGGCTGTCGAGCAGGTCAAAGCCATGCACGCCGCAAGAATGAGAGGTGAAGTGTGAGTGACGAGCGCAACAACAAGCCGTCGGCGTCGTCAATGGAGCGGTACGCGCTTTGCCCTGGCTCATGGCAGGCAGAGCAGGGCATTCCTGATCAGACCTCGGACGACGCGACAATTGGCAACCGGATCCACGCGTGGCTGGCAGGTGAGACAATGACCGTCCCGTTGACCGCGGATGAGGTAGACCTTGCACTGAAATGCCGGGAGCAAGAGGAAACGCTGCTCAACACCGTCCTACCATACCGAGATGAGATCATCCGTGAGCATCGGTACTGGATGGATCAGGAATGGTCTGGCAAGCCCGACGTGGTCGCGATTGACAGCCTCAGCGGTGACGGTGTGGTCATCGACTACAAAACCGGCAGAGGTGAGGTGACGAGCGCCGAGGGCAACCTCCAACTCCGTGCGCTGGCCGTGCTGGTCGGCATCCATCACGGACTAACCAAGGTGACGGTTGCAATCATCCAGCCGATGGCAGGTGCTCCAACCCTCTGCGAGTACTCGTTTGAAGATTTGATCGTCGCACGCGCCGAGATCGGCCGGATTGTTGACCGCATCAACGCGCCAAATGCGCCAAGGATACCGAGCGCGGACGCCTGCAAATACTGCAAAGCCAAGCCGTATTGCGTCGAGGCCAGGGAAGCCTCCGTGGCACTGCCCGTGGCGGCTATGCCTGCAGGAACGACGGCGGACGCAATCGCGGCCACGTTGACCTCGCAGACGCTGGCGGAGTTTCTTGAGCGCGCTGAGTTTGCTACTCGCGTGATTGACGCCTGCAAGGCTGAGGCAAAGCGCCGGTTGGAGAATGGCGACACTGTGCCTGGGTGGACTTTGAAACCCGGCAGCGAGCGTGAGACGATCACGGATGCGACGAGCGTCTATAACCGCATTGTTGCCCTCGGAGTCAACGCTGAGGCGTTTATGTCCTGCGTCTCAATCGCCAAAGGCAAGCTCAAGGATGCGGTGAAGGCCGCTACGAGCGAGAAGGGCAAGGCTCTTGAGGCTCGCCTAGAGTCGATCCTTGCTGGATGCACCGAAACCAAAGCGACCGCGCCGTCGCTTGTTAGACTTTCCTCCTGAGTGGGAGGTTCCTGCCGTCAAACCGAACTCAAGGACCGGCAAGGCGGCGGGATTTTGATTTTGGCCTACTGAAGGAGTAAACTATGAAAACGTGTCCCTATTGCGGATCCAATCCGCGTTATGACTACCCGATCGAGTGGCGGTGTGGGAGTGTGAGCGATGTGTATCGCAGCAGGGATTGCTTGCAAAAGGAGATTGGCCTGCTGAAGGAGCGTGTGAAGCGGTTGGAGGCTGCTGGCGACCTGCTGGCCGAGTGGCATTTGGCGGTGGTGACGACGCGTGAGAAAGCGGAGCGGGACGTTGCGCGGTGGAATGAGGTGAAGGGGGCAACGCCATGACCATCCGCACAGAGATCGCTGGAAACCCCTGCATCGTCACGATGCCTGACGAAGGTGGTCAGACCCGCATCCGAGGGCGGGTGTGGAGGTGGGGTTACGTCCACGGCATGTTGGAGCTTCTGCGTACTGACGGCGAGCCGATGAGCATGAGTGCATGGCCTACGGAGAAGCATCCGTTGTGGAGGGCTGTCCGGCGGTGGGAGAAGAGGAATAGAAAGGCAAAGCGATGAACCATTGCCCGCATTGTGGAGCGGAGGACAACAACGGGGGAACTTTCCTGTGCGGAACGCGGTACGTCGGGTACGTCGGCACAGATACGTTCCGATCCCAGCAGTGCCGGGACCGGGTCACATACAAGAAGCGCAGTAAGGACAAAGCGATGAACCATATTGGTGACGGCAACAAAATGGTGAGCGAGACGCCCAGGACGGATGCGGTCATTGAAATTTGCCGTGATGGTTCAAACGAGATGCACGGTGAATGGGTATCATCGGACTTCGCCCGCCAACTGGAGCGCGAGCTCGATCGGTGCAACAAGATGTACAGGAAGCTGGATGTTCACTCGTTGAACCTGAGTGATTTGATCCGCAAGCTGGAGTGCGAGCTTCAGCAATGGAAGGAGTACGCGGGGAGGTTGGAGGAGGCGGGCAATAGGATGTACGTGCTGTTGGATCCTGCGAGTATTTGCATGAGGACGACGGGGATGGACAACGCATTGCAAGGTTGGGATGACGCGAAGATTTCAACAACACAAACCAAATGAACATGAGAACACTGATGGCAATTGGATTGGCCTGCACAACGCAGGCCGCGACGGTTACGCACACGATCACGATCAACCCCACGCTGACGGACTGGTCTGTGACGAACCGTGTCCCGCAGTTCGATGCGAGGCTCGGGAAGCTCCGCTCCGTCCAGGTGACGGTGGATGGGGCGACTGCGCCTCAGGCAACTGTCGTCAATCTGGACGTGATCCCGTGGCTGATCGAATTGCGGACGACCAACACGGTGTCGGTTGCAGCGGGTGGATTGGTTGCTGCGGACACTGAGGCTGGGGTGACCCAGCTGCGGTCTGCTGCGGGATCAACGCTTGTGGCCAACTGGTCGTTTGCGCTGGCCGGTGCAACATCCACCAATCGCAACCTCGGTGGGTGGATCGGGACGAACACGGTGCCGGTGGTGACGCGGTCAAGTGCGCGGACTTGGTACAGCGGGCCAGCGAACTACCGGCTGGACTGGCGCACGGCAGCGAGCGCGGTGGCTACGGTGGCCTACACGTTCGATGGACGCTGTGAGGACGACGACAAGGACTCCGACAAGGACAAGGACGGACGATGAGCGCGACCTGCCCACACTGCAACGCGCCGATCCAGATTGAGACGGCGACGTTTACCGAGTTCCGATGTGGAGCCGGGTTTTATACCGAGTCCGGCGACCACTGGGAATGCGACGAGGCGACCAGAGCGCAGCGCATCGAGGACAACGATGCGTTTAGGGATGACGCGGCACGCACAGACCGGGAAGGGGTGACGGCGTGAAATCAATCATCCATCTACTATCTGGAGGCTTGGATTCGGTCGTCATGCTGTACGATCTCGTGGATCAGGGTCACTTGGTGCATTGCGTTTTGTTCAGATATGGACAGAACCACGAGCAGGAACTGACGTTCGCAAAAGGGCATTGCAGAAGGCTCGGCCTGACGTTTACAACGATTGATTTGCCACGGTTGCGGGGATCATCGCTCACTGGTGACTCTGGGTCTGTCGTTGTGCCAAACCGGAACGCAATCATGCTTTCTGTTGCTGTAAACATAGCCTGTGCAGCGAATGCAGAGTGCGTGACGTTTGCTTCAAACCTTGATGATGCTGCCGGATTCCCGGATTGCAGGCCTGAGTTTGTATCGGCTTTCAACGCTGCAGTTAAAGCAGCACAAATCAATGTCGAGGTTTGCGCTCCGTACAATGCGATTTCCAAGCGTGAAATCGTGCAGATTGGTAGGCGATTGAATGTTCCAATTTGGGACACCTGGTCCTGCTACCAAGGCGGATCAGACCCGTGCGGCACCTGCTCGGCCTGCGAAAAGAGAGCAAAGGCGATGTCATGATGGTCATGCCAGCAAATCA
>Ga0315901_10005664_pt1 | contig 15136 bp, 12 predicted proteins | sample LakEriMetagenome_10_FD_203761 | JGI IMG/M metagenome (GOLD analysis project Ga0315901, IMG submission 203761) | Freshwater fungal communities from buoy surface, Lake Erie, Ohio, United States - Buoy 2 MA116 | ecosystem: Environmental > Aquatic > Freshwater > Lake | place: USA: Lake Erie, Ohio...
AGCACGTCCTTCGTGCCGCCGGTACGCTCGACCGGGTTCGGAGCCCTGTAGCGGCCGTTGGTGGTGTTGAGGACCGCGAGGTACTCGCTGCACCCCGCGCGACCGTGCCAGAGCTTGCCCATCTCCATGGTGGCGTAACCGGCGGCGGTCAATTGCTGCCCAATCGGCGCGGCCCCGCGTGGCGCGGGCCGGCCGGGAAAGCATCCCGTGAGCAACCCGGCGCGACTGGGCCCGCACACCGCCCCGGTGCAGTAGGCGTTGGTGAACCGCACGCCCTCGCGGGCCAAGGCGTCGATGTTCGGCGTGGGGATGTCGCGGCAGCCGAACGCGCCCACGTCGGCGTACCCCATGTCGTCAACGAAGATCACCACGATGTTGGGCCGCGGCGGGGCGGCACCAGCCGGTTGCGTGGCCGGTGCCTCGCCCGCGGCCCAATGTGGGAGACACGCCACCGCCGCGAGGGCGGCGCCGGCCAGGCTCGTCTTGATGCAATCGCGGCTGTTCATGGCGGTTCACGACTCCTTGCGTGCCACAAGGATAGTCCGCGCACGGGCAGCTTCGCCACCATATTCCCATGCCGACGTTCCCGATGGCAGGCACCGCGACCGGTCTCCGCAGCCGGTGGGTCGGGGCGAACGCGCCGTGGGAACGACGCCGGTGCTTCCGTGGCGGCGGATACTGGGCACTCGGGGCTGGCGGCCCGCCCGGCCGCCTGACTGCCCGTGCCGGGATTGAGCCGAAAAACCAGTCCGGCTATGATCAGGAAAGTTCCGCGCGCCCGCCCCGCAGACGCCGATCATGACCGACTCGAAGTTCAATCGCCGGCGGCTTCTCCGCACCGCCTTCTGCTCGAGCGCCGCCCTGGCCCTGAACCTCCGGCCCACCGCCGCCGCCCCGCCGGCCTCCGCGCCGGCCTCCGCGCCGGACGCCCTCCATCTGCTCGCGATCGGCGACTTCGGTACTACGGGCAAGTTCCAGCAGGCAGTCGCCCGGGCGATGGCCGGCTTTCTCGAGAAGACCGGCGTGCCGCTCGACTCGATGCTCCTCCTGGGCGACAACTTCTACGGGACCGACACGAAGGGCTTCTCCGTCGATTCGGACCGCTGGCGCAACACGTTCGAAGACGTCTATCCGGAAGAAGTCTTCAACTGCCCCTGCCACGCGGTGCTCGGCAATCACGACTACAGAGACAATGACGGCGGCGAGGAGGTGCAACTCGCCTATGCCCGGCGGGGCGGCACCCGGTGGCGGATGCCGGCCAAATGGTATCGCATGGACCTGGGTGGCGACCCCGCCCGACTCACGATCCTGGCCCTCGACAGCAACCTCCAGCATGGCAAGGAGGCCGATGCCCAGTTGGCGTGGCTGGCCGACGCGCTCGGCGGTCAGCGGGCGGCCCTGACGATGGTGATCGGTCACCACCCACTCTATTCCAACGGATCCCATGGCGACTCGGAGGCTCTCGTGAAGGCATGGGGACCGCTGTTCGAGCAGCACGGCGTGCATGCCTACCTCTGTGGCCACGATCACGACCTTCAACACCTCGAGCTCGAAGGGCTGCGGACCTCGTTCGTGATCTCCGGTGGCGGCGGAGCCCGGACCCGCAGGCTGCGGCGGACCGATCGAGCGGCACGCTTCAGCAAGGATGTCTACGGTTTCACCCACATCCAGGTCTTGCCCGACCGGCTGGTGTTCGCCCACCACGGAATCGAGGGGGAGCTGCTCCACCGGTTCGAGAAGCGGGCCGACGGCAGCGTGGCCGTGGGCTGAATGCCGCGAGTCCGACCGGACCAGGTCGCGGCCCGGATGCCGGCGTCACCATCGGCTCGGGCAGCCGCGATCAGCTGGCCGCGCCGGCCCGCAGCATCCAGACGGCGAGCAGGGCCCGCGCCGTCCAGAGCACCGTCCGCGGCCAGTTCGACCGTACCAGGGCGGCCACCACCGCGGGCACGTGGCCTTCGCGGCCGAGCCGCCCATGCAACGGCATCTGCACCGCCGCCGTGCTCGCCCACACGAGCAGCACCAGCCCAAGGCCCGCGCCGGCGACGGCCCGCGGAATGCCCGGCGGCGGAGCGATGGCCAGCAGCGCCGCGACCGCGGCCTCGACGAGCATGAACGGGATCACCACCCATGCCGTGCGCCGCTGGTGCTCGGCCGCATACGCACGATCACCCGCACCGGTGACGCGGGCGAAGAGCGGATAGTGCACGATCTGCACGAACCAGATCAGGCCGCACATCGCCCCCGACGCGACGGCCTGGGCCGTGAGCAGGAGATCGGTTGTCGTCACGACGCCGACCCCGCGGCGGGCAGCGGCCGCGACGTGCCGCAGGCCAAGGCGCCGCAATCGGGGCGATCGGCCGCGTGCCGATGACGGTAGGCGGCGACGATGCGGCCGTCGCGAAGCAAAAACGCCCCGGGCATCTGGAATCCGTCGCCGACGAGCGGTCCGATGCCGTGGCCCGCCAGCACCGCGGCGAGCCCCCGGCCCCAGACCGGCGGGCCGAACAGTTGCCCGAGGGAGCCGCGCGGCACGTCGAGTGCTCGGTACACCGCCTTGGCGGGATCGCTGACACGATCGATGTTCGCGACGCCATACCGCTCGAGCAGCGGTCGCAGATCGGCATCACTCCCCTGATGCACGAGCACGAGCCGCGCCCCGGCGGCCTCGATCTGCGACCGGGCCGCGGCCGCGTCGGCGATCGCTTCCCGACAGAAGACACACCCGCTGTGCCGCAGAAGAAGCAGGAGCACCGGCGACTGCCGCGACAGGTCCGCCAGCGTCGTCCCGGTCTGGGTGCGGGCGGCCGCGAGGGCCGCGTCGAGGTCGGCGGCCGGGCCGACAGTCGCCGTGTCGGTGTTCGCCCGGCAGGCGCCGTACAGGATCAGGCCGAAGGGCACCCACCAGATGAGATCGTTCGTGGGCAGCGTGACGCCGAACGCGGCCGGCACCGTGCCGTCGAGCAGGCCCATGGCATACCCGAGCGGCCCGAAGATCTTGCCGAGAAAACCCACGAGCACGATCGGCCAATGCCGGAAGGGATCGCCTGCGGCTGCCAGGTAGCCGATGCCGTAGACGCCGACGATCATCCCCACGCACTGCCAGATGAAGGGGTAATTCGGCCGTTCCATGCCGGTGAGATCGAACAGCCAGCCGGGCACGAGCACCGTGAGGCCGCCCCAGGCGAGGTTGTAGACGCCGGCCGCCACGAGCCAGCGGCTCATCCAGGCGGGAGCGACGGGCGACGGTGCCGGTGACACGGGAGGCATCCAAGCGGACGGGAGCGGCCATCGAATCCAACAGCATGGTAGCCCGCCGCCGCACCCGAACAGGACAACACCGAAATAAAACCAAAAGGAAAACCGAAAGGCCAGGCACGATCCTGTGATCCTGCCCCCCTCGGGCCCGTCCGTGGCGCATGCCTCCAGGCATGCGAATGTCCAACCGAAAGGCCAGGCACGATCCTGTGATCCTGCCCCCCTCGGGCCCGTCCGTGGCGCATGCCTCCAGGCATGCGAATGCGGGGTGTGGAGACACGGGCCGGATTCGACGGTCGGAGACCGCCGCTACAGCCGGAATGCAGCCGCCTTTTCGCGGCACGAGGCCATCGCAATAGAGAACGCGCTCCATCAAAACTCACGCCTCGGGCTTCAAGGGCACGGGATCGCCGCGCCCGCAGCGGCGGCGCAGCCCCCCCCGCCGGTCACCGCTCGACCAGAAACAGCCGCTCCATCACCCGCGGCGACCGGCTCCGTAGGTTGCGGCTGCCGCGGAACGTGGCGTAGGGAATCTCGACCACCTCGACGGCTCCTTCCCGGCCGAGGATGTCGTGCATCTCCGCCGGCGACAAAAAGCCCTCGTCGTTGAACGACACCAGCAGGAAGGCCGCGTCTGTGTGCCGCACGAGATCCGCAAGCAGTTCGCCTGCGCGGGCCCGCACGTTGTAGCCCGACCGCCGCCAATCGGTGGGAATCCCCGACACCCGGCTGATCCGCTCCGGGCGGCGGTAGTGCACGATCAGGTTGAGCATGAAGTAGTTCGACCCGTACGGATGCTGGTTGTAGGGCGGGTCGAAATAGGCCAGGTCGAGCCCGCGGACGAGCCGCACCGCCTCGTTGGCGTCGCGCTGCATGACCGTGCATGGGCAGTCGAACCCGCTCAACACCGGCGGCGCCAGCTCGATCGTGCCGCGAATCCGCGCCAGCGCATCGCCGCCGGTGCCCCCGAACTGGCCGATCCCGGTCGCGCGGTTCTTGTAAAAACCCTTGAACACGCCGGCGGTGTTGGCATGAATCGAGGCCGCGCTCAACAGCGGCCCCAAGAGCAGGTCGCGAAAGGCGGCCGGTGCCGCATCGATCAGGCGGCGATAGTCGTCGATCCGCCGGGCGTTGCGGCGGGTGTAGAACACCCGCTCGTCCCGCCCGATCCGGGCCTCGTCCCGGGGGGCGTACAGCTCCTCGATGAAGCCCGGCGGAAACCCGCCGCGATCCACCCGGGCATTGAGCTCGGCGACACAGTCCGCGAGGGCCCGCTCGTCCACGTCCCGCCGGTTTGCCAGATGGCAGCGGCCGAGGACGGCGGCATAGTCTTCCTGGTCGTTGCTCACGAGTTCCGCGGCATGCCCCTTGAGCAGCCGCGACACGGCGCCCGAACCGCTGAACGCGTCGAGACACCGGAGGCGGCGGTTGCCCAGCCGCCGCCGAATGCCCGCGACCACCGTGTCGATGTGCGGCAACAGGGCCCGCTTGTTCCCCAGGCAGGTGATCAGTTGCCCTGTCCGGTAGCCGGGGTTTTCGGCCGGTGCAGCTGGTTCGAAGGGCGCTGGCGCCGGCGGCGTGGGGGCGGAGATCGACATGATGGCGACGAGTCTACGAATCTCGCCGGCAGTCGGGCGCCGCCCGGTGGCGGACCGCCCTGTTTTGCAAACCAGCGCTGCAAAATACTCCATCCCATCCCAGGCGGAGCGGACGGTCGGATCTTTTTTCCCCGACTTTCTCCGGCCATGCCGCAATTTTGCGGTGGCCGCGGTTTCGGCACGGCATATGCCTGCGAGATCTGCTGGCCGGTCACCGGCGTTCGCGGAGACGCCCGGGCATGCCGGCAGGGATGGCCACAGGAGACACCACCATGATCGCCGCCCCCCACCTCGACGAGGACACGGACGAGGAACTCATCCGCCGCTTCCAGCAGTCCGGCGACACCGCCGCCTTCGAGTCGCTGGTCCATCGCTACGACCGCGACCTGTTCGGTTACCTGCGCCGCTATCTCCACAGCGCGGAGATGGCCGAAGACGTCTTCCAGGCCACGTTCCTCCAGGTGTACCTGAAGCGGGATGCCTTCGCAGACGGCCGCCGGTTCCGCCCCTGGCTGTATGCCATCGCCACGCATCAGGCGATCGACGCCCTGCGGCGCAACCGCCGGCACAGGGTGGTCGATCTCGATCGGCGGCGGGACGACGACGAGGAGCACGCCTTCGTGGCGGCCCTGGCGTCCCGCGACGGCACAGCCGACGATCAGGCCGCGGCGGAAGAGTCGCGGCAGCAGGTGCGATCGGCCATCGACGCCCTCTCCGCCCCCCAGCGGCTCGTCGTCGAGCTCGTCTACGAGCAGGGAATGAAGTATCGCGAGGCGGCCACGCGGATCGGCATTCCCGTGGGCACGGTGAAGAGCCGGATGCGGGCTGCGCTCCTGAAGCTCGGGGAGTCGTGGAGCCACGCGTCCGGCGGAGAACGCCGCACGGCGCTCGCAGCTCGCGGCCTGGCCACCTGACCCGTCCGCACGGCCTCACCGCCGGCTATGATGACGGCTTGTCACCAGCCCCCTCCCCTGCCGCGCCGCTGATGCCCGCCTCCACCGACGACCTGCGGATCGCAGAGATCAAGGAGCTGCTGCCTCCCGACCACCTGATCCGCGAGTTTCCCTGCACGCCGCCGCTGAGCGACCTGGTCACCGCCTGCCGCACCGCCCTGCACGCGATTCTCGCGGGCGCCGATGACCGACTGATCGTCGTCATCGGCCCCTGCTCGATCCACGATCCCGCCGCGGCGCTCGAATACGCCCGCCGGCTGCGGGCGGAGCGGGAGCGGCTCGGGGCCGACCTCGAGATCGTGATGCGGGTCTACTTCGAGAAGCCGCGGACGACCGTCGGCTGGAAGGGACTCGTCAACGACCCCGACCTGACCGGCACGTTCCGCATCAACCACGGCCTGCGAACGGCCCGGGAACTGCTGACCGCAATCAACGCCCTCGGCCTGCCGGCCGGCTGCGAGTTTCTCGACATGATCATGCCGCAGTACATCGCCGACATGGTCTCCTGGGGGGCGATCGGCGCCCGCACCACGGAGAGCCAGGTGCACCGTGAACTCGCCTCGGGCCTCTCCTGCCCCGTGGGCTTCAAGAACGGCACCGACGGCAACGTGCGGATCGCGGCCGAGGCGATCCAGGCCGCGCGGCAGCCGCACCACTTCCTGTCGGTGACCAAGGCCGGCCACACCGCGATCGTGGCCACGAAGGGCAACGACGACTGCCACATCATCCTCCGCGGCGGCAAGGCGCCGAACTACGACGCAGCCAGCGTCGCGGCCGCCTGCACGGAACTCGCGCGGCACGGTCTGCCCGAGCGGCTCATGATCGACGCCTCGCATGGCAATTCGAGCAAACAGCCCGAGCGGCAGACGACGGTCGCCGACGCGATCGCCGCCCAGCTCGAAACCGGCGAGCGGCGGGTCGTCGGCGTGATGGTGGAAAGCCATCTCGTCGGCGGCCGACAGGACTTCGCAGTCAATCGCCCCCTGGTCTACGGCCAGTCGATCACCGACGGCTGTCTGGGCTGGGAAGAGACCGTGGGGCTGCTGGAGCGGCTGGCCGCCGGCGTCCGCGGCCGGCGGGCGCACGGCGCCTGATCAGGGTCGGTAAGCCGTGCAAACGGCGGCCGCTGAGCGAGGCCGGATTCGACGGTCAGAGACCGCCGCTACAGGGGGCCGGATTCGACGGTCAGAGACCGCCGCTACAGGCGGCCGGATTCGACGGTCAGAGACCGCCGCTACAGGGGGCCGGATTCGACGGTCAGAGACCGCCGCTACACGGGGCCGGCAGGCCGGGCAAGACGCGGCCGCTGCGCGATCCCTGCCGGTCGCGCGGGCGGGCGAGGCAAGCCCCGACATTTTCTCCAGGCGGCACGGCCACGAAGGTTTGGCTGCCGTCCGGGCCGATGGTCTGCCTGTGGGGTGCGGGCGTCGGCCGCGCCGTCGGCGGCTTGGCGGAGGAACGCCCGTGAGCATTGGAATGGTGTCGATCGGCGGGCCCGGAGCCCACGGCCACACGCGGCCCCGTCCCGCCGTCCTCCGGGCGCTCGGCCACGCGGAGCCGCCGGCACGCATCGAGCTCGACGGCGAGACGTTTCACCACGTCGAGACGCTGAAGCACGACTCGTGGGCCGCCACGGCCGTCTACCGCTCGCCGAGCCGCACGGCGAAGTGCAAGTTCAACCGCACGCAGTCGATCGGCCTGCTGCCGATGCGCTGGCTGGGCCGCCTGCTCGCCGCCCGCGAGCAGTGGTTCATGGCCCGGCTCGCCGGCATCCAAGGCATTCCCGTCGCGCTCGGCGCGGTGCACGTCGATGGGCGGCCGCTGCCCAATGCCGTGGCCCACGAGTGGATCGCGGGCCATGCGCTCGCCGAGGGGGAACGGGTCGACGACCGCTTCTTCCCCACGCTGACCGCGATCCTCGCGGCGGTCCACCGCCGCGGCGTCGCCCACGTCGATCTCCACAAGCGGGAGAATCTGCTCGTCGACGACGCGGGCCGGCCGCACCTCATCGACTACCAGATCTCGTTCGGTCTGCCGGCCGGCGGCGTGTCGGCCGTGTTTCTGGGCGGTCTCTTGCGGCTGCTGCAACGCTGCGACGAGTACCATCTGCTCAAGCACCGCGTGAAGCACCGCCCGGACCAGGTCGGCCTCTCGCTCGATGACATGCACCGCATGCGTCCCTGGTGGATCCGGGCCCATCGCTGCGTGGCCGTGCCCTTCCGGACGGTCCGCCGCCGCCTGTTGGCGGCGCTGCGGATCCGCTCCCGCACGGGGCACGCCCACAGCGAGGCGTTCCCCGAGGTCGCCCACCGCCGGGCCGCCTGACCGCCCGCTCACTCCAGCCATGCGGGCCGTAGGAGCATCACGAGGCCCAGGCCGAGGATCACGGCTCCGCTGACGAGCTTGAGCCAGCGACCGCCCGCCTCCTGGAGCTTGAGTCGCGACAGCGTGGCCACGGCGATCCCCACCATGATGGCGTCGTCGAACATGTAGGCGGCGATGTACAGGCCGAGGTAGCCGTAGCGGGCGGCGGGGCCGCAGCCGCATTGGGCGAGCACGTTGGTGTACAGCGCCGGCAGGCCGGCGGTGCACAGCAGCTCCACGACGTTCACGAGCACAGCGAGCGTGAACGCGGCCGCGAGCGCCGCGGGCAGGTTCTCGGCGGTCACGACCCGCCGGATGCGGGCATAGATGCCCGGCTTCGCCGCTGCCGGAATCGAGAGCGACGGGCCGCTGCCGGCGCAGAAGTCCTTGACATGCACGAGCCCGATGGCCACCGCCGTCAGGCCCAGCATGACCTGCACCGGCCGCAGGTAGCCGATCCACGCGAACACGTTGAGCCAGGCCGCCATGAAGGCGAAGTAGGCGGCGCCGCTGACGACCACGAACGTGCCCGCGATGGCGAGCATGCGTGTCCGGTCCTGGAGGTTCACGAGCACCGCGAGGAGGAGCAGCAGCACCCACATGGCGCAGGGATTGAAGCCGTCCACGAGGCCGACCGCGACCGTGAACATCGGCATGCCCAGCGTCGCCGGATCGACCCGGCCGAGGAGCGGCAGATCGATCGCGGTCTCGGCCCGGTCCGACGCGACGGCGAAGGCATCGTCGTCGCTGCCGTCGACTTTCGCCGGACAGGGGCAGGTCCAGCCGTCGAAGATCGCCTCCAGCCGCCGGCCGGTGGTCTCCGCACGATCGAAGCCCACCTCCAGCCGGCCGCCGAAGTGAAACACCGGCACGCTGGCGGCCGCGACCTTGTGCACGCGGACGAGCTCCGCGAGCAGGGCCCGTGCGTTGGGGTCGTGAGTCAGATCACAGAGGGCGATCTCCATGCCCGGATACCGCTCCCGCACGCCCGCCAGCCAGGCCTTGGCCCGCGTGCACCGGCCGCAGCCCTCGCGCACGAAGACCTCGAGCTGGACCGCCGCCCGCAGCCGCGCGACGACGGCTGCGGGCTCGCGGACACCGGCGATCGCCGCGCCGCAGGCGGCAAAGACCGGCGGCCGCGTCGGATCGAATCCATGCCGGGCCGCGAGTCTGGCCAGGGCATCGCGGTCGCGGCCGCTGGCGTCGAGGAAGCGGCGGACCACGACCATGCCGCGGCGGCTGGCGACGAACTCCTCGACGCCCCGGATCGCGGCATCGCCGCCGTCATCCCGCTCGCTCGCGAACACGTCCACGACGATGCAACGCGGCGCCGCGACCTCATCGCCGGCGGCGGCGATCGCCGCCGCCAGCAGCCCCCCCGTCAAGAGGCAGGAAATCGACCGCCTCCCTGCAGGGAACGGACATGGCACAGGCATGGCACGACTCGCGAACCCCGGGGCGACATGCTACGCCCACCGGGCGGCCCCGGGCCGCGAACATCGGCGGGCTCCGGGCCTGCCCCGCGGGCACCCCATGGGACACCCGCTCTGGATGCACGACAGTCCGCCGACTGCGGTTGTCCGAACCTTTTGGCTGGCTCGGCCGTTTACCGTCTGTGGAGCGGCGGTCTGCGACCGTCGCCAGCCGCAACCAGGCAGTACACTCGAACGGCCGCTAGCAGGCTTTGGAGCAAGTCTTTCCCAGCAGGATGCGATGGCCATCGACCCAGGAAACCCTCGGTGTTTCCTCCGGTCGATCAAGTGAAAAAGGACATGGAGGGCTTTCTCCACTGACAACCAGGAACCGCATGGTCATGTCGACCGCCGCAGCCGATCGCCGCCGCGCCCTCGCCGATCTCGTTCGCGAACGCGGGGGCGGGCGACCGCCCGGTGGTCTGGTCCGCCGCACGGTGATCGGCCTGATCCTCGCGGCCCTCCTCGCGCTGCTGCTGGCCTGGCTCCTCGGCTTCTTCAGCGTGCCCCGCGAGGTGCTGGAGATCCGCGGTCTGGTGGACGGCGAGATCGCGGAACTCCGCAAGGTCGCCCGCAATGAGGCGTCACTGCCATCTGATTCCGGGGGCTTCGCCGTCATCCGCGACCGCCTCCGTGACCTGCCTCCCGATCTGCGTCGCCCGGCGAACCGGGAGGTTGGACGGCTGGTCGCCGCCCGCGAACAAGCCGAGCTGGATTCCTATTTCAATCTGCCGCCGGAACGGCGGCAGGCGGAGCTCGACCGCCGCATCAAGGCCGACGAAGACCGGCGCAAGGCCCGCGAGGTGGCGCGGGCCGAACGGGAAAGCCAGCGGTCCGCGCCGCCGGCCGGTGCGCCGGCGGTGGGTGGATCGGGGGCCGCGGCAGGAGGCCGCAGCGGGCCGCCGACCGGTGGCGGCCGGAGCCGATCGACGACCGAGGACGAACGCAACGCCCGCAGCAAGCGCCGGATCGACCGCTCTTCGCCGGACGATCGGGCCCGGCGCACGGAATATCGCCGGGCGCTCGACGAGCGCCGCGCGCAGCTCGGACTGCCGCCGCGCAGCGGTCGCTGGTAGCCGGATTCCACCCGCTGCGACGATACTGTCGGACATCCCCAGGAGGTCCGTCATGCGTCTGTTGCTTGCCACCCTCTGCGCCCTGCCGCTCGCACTCCCCGCCGCCGCAGCCGCCGACTGGCCGCAGTTCCGTGGTGGCACCGCCCTGGGCCACGCCCCGGCGGCCCGCGTGCCTGTGGCCTGGAGCAACGACCAGCATCTTGCCTGGCGAACCGCGATCCCAGGGAGCGGCTGGTCGCAGCCCGTGGTGGCCGGCGACCGGATCTACGTCACGACGGCCGTTTCCGGCGGCAACGACCGGCCGAAGAACACGACGAGCGGCGTCATGGACTTCAGCACGCTGGGCCGGCCGTCGCTGCCGAAGAACGCCCTCGAGTGGCGGATGCTGTGCCTTGACCCGACGGACGGCCGCGTGCTGTGGAGCAAAACCGTCGTCCGGGAGAAACCGACGTTCGGCAAGCACGCGTCCAACACCTACGCGACGGAGACGCCGTGCGCCACCGCCGACACGATCTCCGCCTTCTTCGGCGCGACGGGCACGCTCGTGGCGCTCGACCGCGCGGGCGGCGAACGCTGGCGGCGGGAGTTCGGGCCCCAGAAGACGACCAACCAATTCGGCACGGGCTCCTCGCCCACGCTCCACGACGGCCGCCTCTTGCTCCAGCTTTACAATGAGGAAGCGGCCACGCTCTTCTGTCTCGACGCCGCCACCGGCAAGGATGTTTGGAAAGCCGACCGGGCCAAGGGCACCTCCTGGGCCACGCCCGTCGTGTGGACCAACGCGGGCACGGTCGAGGTGCTCGCGGCCGGCGACAAGAGCCTGATCGCCTACGGCCTGGCCGATGGCCTGGAACGCTGGCGGCTGGAGGACATCGACACCTCGTTCGCCTGCTCCGTCGTGGCCGACGCCGAGGGGGTGTATTTCGGCACGTCGAGCCCGGGCAGCAAGTCACCGGCCGCGGCGATCGCCCCCGGTCACCTCGGCGACCTCACGCCCCCGCAGGGCACGAAGCAGACGCCGGCGATCCCCTGGTCGCGGACCAAGAGCGGCGCGGGCATGCCCTCGCCCGTGGTGGTCGGCGACCTGCTGTTCTTCTTCGGCAACACGGCGACCTGCCTCGACAAACGGACGGGCGCGGAGAAGTTTCGCAAGCGGCTGCCGGGGGGCACGACCTGCGTGGGCTCGCCGCTGGTGATCGGCGACCGGATCTACCTGGTCAACGAGAAGGGCACGACGCTCGTCCTCCGGGCGGCCGCCGAGTATCAACTGCTCGGCGAATCGACGCTCGGCCCCGGCGACGAGGTCTTCTGGGCCACGCCCGCCGTCGCCGGCGACGCTCTCCTCATCCGCTCCTCCGACGCCCTGTATTGCATCCGCGAATGACCCGCCCGGCGCTCTGCCGAGCGCACCCGCGCGTCGCTGCTGCCGGCATCCAGTTGAGAACCGGTTTTTACACCCGTTCAACATGGGATCGGTCCGGTCACCGTGACAAGAAGCCCCGGGTGGAAACCCGGGGACTCCGGGCATGAAAACCACCCCGTCGTCCATCCCGGATGACGGCAGGTGATTCCCCGGTTCCAACCCGCATCGCATGGCACCTGGGAAGGCGTGCAGCCCGGAGTCCCCCGGCTTCCGCCGGGGGCTTTTTGTGGGAGCGCCAGGCCCGGAGGGCCGGGTTGACCGTGAGCGGGCGGAGGCCCGCAAAGCGAACTGCGGCACGATGCCGCAGGTTCGCGTACACCATCCTCCCCGGCTTCCGCCGGGGGCTTTTTGTGGGAGCGCCAGGCCCGGAGGGCCGGGTTGACCGTGAGCGGGCGGAGGCCCGCAAAGCGAACTGCGGCACGATGCCGCAGGTTCGCGTACAACATCCTCCCCGGCTTCCGCCGGGGGCTTTTTGTGGGAGCGCCAGGCTCGCACGGCCGGGCGGCTGGCATTGAGCGGGCTCCGTCCCGCGGGTACCCTGCCGCCGGATTCAGCCCCCTCCGGGATGTCGCCCTCGTGACCCTCGCGACCGCGTGCGTCGTGACCGTCGCCGCCGCCAGCAGCAGCCTCTATGCGTTGGCGTGGATCCTCGTCCATGGCTGGTCCGCCTGGCACCGCCACCGGCCCAGGCCCGAGTTCGCCGCGGGCGTCAGCGTGCTCAAGCCGCTGTGCGGCGCCGACGACGAACTGGAGCGGAACCTGCTCTCCTTCTTCCGACTGGAGCATGAGCCGCTGCAGCTCGTCTTCGGCGCGGCCGACCCGGCCGACCCGGCGCTCGACATCGTCAGCCGGCTGGCCTCCCGCCACCCGCACCGCGACGTGCTCGTCATCGTGGGCGCCGACGAGTCGGCGGCCAGCCCCAAGGTGGGGCTGCTCGAGGCGCTGCTGCCGCACGCCAAACACGCGATCGTCCTGCTCTCCGACAGCAACGTGCGCGTCGTGCCCGACGAGGTCGCCCGCGTGCTCCCCGACTTCGCCGATCCGCGGGTCGGCATGGTGCACCAGCCCGTCGTTGGCATCGGCGAGCGCACGCTCCCGGCCGCACTCGAGAACCTCCACTACACCGAGTTCGCAGGATTCCTCTCGATCGCCGCCACCGTGCTCTCGGGCCAGCACGCGGTGAACGCCAAGGGGCAGTGGGTCCGCCGGGCGGCGCTGACCGAGGTCGGCGACTTCGCCGGCGTGCGTGATCATGGGGCCGACGACTACGTGCTCTCGCGGCTGGTGCTGGCCCGCGGCTGGCGGCTCCAGCTGGCCGCCGAGCCGGTCCGCACCGTGCAGGCGACATGGTCGTGGCGCCAGCTCGCGCAGCGGCACCTGCGGCACTCGAGCCTGCGCCGCCGCATGGTTCCCTGGGCCTATCCGCTCGAGTTGCTGCTCAACCCGGTGCCCTGGGCGCTGGCGCTGGTGGCCACCGATCGTGCGTGGCTCGCCGCTCCGCTCGTCGCGGTCAAGATGCTGATCGAGATCTCCGCCGCCGGTCTGCTTCGGGGCCGCCCGCTCGCCTGGCGGCACGCCGCCGCGATCCCGCTCAAAGACCTGCTCTATTTCGCCGGCTGGTTCGCCTCGTTCGCCGTCCGCACGGTCGTCTGGCGCGGCAAGGTCTATGCGATCGGCCCAGGCGGCCGGCTCGCGCCCCTCGAATCGGCTCCCGCGATGGATTTCGCCGCCCGTCCCGCCGCGTAGACGTCGTGCCTCCCGCATGCGTACGCCCGGGGGTCCGCGCCACTGTGCTGTGGAAGCCCCAGTATTTCCGGCATTCAGCGACCGCCGCTACAGTGGACGCCAACGACCACCACGACAGGCGATCACCCGCGGAGACGAAACGATGCGCGCCCTCCTGGCATGGCTGCTGCTCCTCGCCGGCTTCGTGGCCGCCGCCGAGCCGCCTCTCCGCGTGGGCATGGAGCTTTCGTACCCGCCCTTCGAGATGACCGATCCGCAGGGGCGGCCGGCGGGCGTGAGCGTGAAGCTCGCCGAGGCGCTCGGCCGGCACCTCGGCCGCGAGGTCGTGATCGAGAACATCGCCTTCGACGGGCTGGTGACGGCCCTCAAGACCCGCAAGATCGACTGCGTGATCTCGTCGATGACGGCCACTCCCGAGCGGCGCAAGTCGATCGCCTTTTCCGCGCCGTATCTCAAGACCGGCCTCGCGCTTTTGGTGGCGGTCAAGTCGCCGGTGCAGTCCGCGGCCGAACTCGACGCGCCGGGCCGCGTCGTCGCCGTGAAGAAGGGCACCACCGGCCACCAGTACGCGGCCACCACGCTGAAGCGAGCGCGGGTGCTGGTGCTCGACAAGGAAGCGGCGGCCGTGCTCGAGGTGGTGCAGGGAAAGGCCGACGCATTCATCTACGACTCGCTGTCCGTCTTCCAGAACCACCGCCGGCACCCGGAGCAGAGCCGGGCCATCCTCGCCCCTTTCCGTGAGGAGGCATGGGCGATCGGTTTGCGGCACGGCGACGACGAACTGCGGCGGCGCGTGGATGAGTTCCTGGAAGCGTTTCGCGCCGCGGGGGGGTTCGAGCGGCTCGGCGACGAGTTCCTTGCGGAAGAGAAAGCCTTCTTCAAGGCCGCGGGCCTGCCGTTCTACTTTTGACGGGCGGCCGGCCGGCGTTGATCCTTGCGGCATGGATGGCGGGATGGTTTTCACTCCCGGAGTCCCCGGGTTGCCACCCGGGGCTTCTCGGTTCAGCACGCCGCTTCCACAAAAAGCCCCCGGCGGAAGCCGGGGGACTCCGCGACGAAAGTCCTGCCCACTGCCCAGTCCTCGCATTGACGAATGGGCGGCGTCGGAAGTAAAATCTTGTTTCATGGCGCGGCGTCTGCCCCTCATTCTCGCGATCGCCCTGGCAGGCTCGACCGTGCTGGCGGGAGTGCCCCGCATCGCGGCCGCCGCCGATCCCCACACCGGTCCGGTCATCACGCCGCTGCC